>ERZ1740059.944-NODE-944-length-14787-cov-9.700176_pt1 | contig 14787 bp, 15 predicted proteins | sample MGYA00581744_ERZ1740059 | MGnify/ENA primary metagenome ERZ1740059 (study PRJEB43018, sample SAMN04849738) | marine metagenome | isolation source: floating plastic debris | place: Pacific Ocean | collected 2008-08-28 | study: EMG produced TPA metagenomics assembly... | reverse complement strand
TATTTACTTGACTATTTATGCTCTACACAATTTTCTAAAACTAAACCCGCTATTCTTGAAAATTCTTTAATATTATTTGTCACTTTGCCATCTTCTGAAATAACCATAAACAGTAGACCAAGCAGGGAAATCTCCAGGTAACGCTCTCCAAGTGCATCCTTGGCACAGCACATAGAGAATTGCATTAATTATGGCATAGATTGCTACTGTATTGGGACGACCACCAGATTTGGCTTTCGGAAATAGTTCTTCGATTAATTCCCATTGTTCCCATGTTAGATTGCTAGGATATTCTTTAGTCATTGCTCACAAGGTGCTGATGTCTTCAATTTCAGCTTAAACCTTGTGGGCTTTCTTACAGTACCCCCCACTTTTAAAACATTCTCTGAGGTTTTTTAGATCGATTAAAAAAAGGCTGAAGGCAAAAGGCTGAAGGCTGAAGGCTGGAATTGGGAAGGGGCTGTTACCCCAACCCAATTCTTCCACCGTAGGTTGCCGGGGAATTAAACCCATATGTTTTGTTAAAAGCGCTACAAACCGCTAGGGCTATAGTTCAGAGTTTCGCAACGTAGTTTAGCCCGTGCTTCCAAAAATTCTGGAAATAGCCTACGGTTTAAAGTTTTGTGTAATCCACTTCTGTCCATTGTTCCACCTGTACCGATACTTTTTTGTCCAATCATTCTCTGTGCAATACGCAAATGTTGAATGCGCCAAGTATCCATAGCCTCATCTAAGTTTATTAAGCTATCAACAACGGTGAGTGCATCTGAGTAATCTACGGTATCTCGAATAATAGACATCAAAAAATCTACTAACCTTTGTTGTTGATAGTTTTCACTATCATGGCAAAGACTACCCATGTAGTTTCGCTGGATATATCTGAGGACCTCCTCTCTGAGGGTTTCATGTTCAAGTTTTCCTGTAGCAGTGTTTAAATTTTGCGTTTGCGCTCCTGCCATCTTAGTAAAACCCAGCTTCTCTTCAATAAGATGATATTGAAATGACTGAGCTCCACTTGCGACTTTATAGTTTAAGATAAAAGTGCAAAATTCATGAATTTTTATAGTTTTCAGTATATTTAACCAATCAGATACTGTGTCAAACAAAGCTACAATACGAGCACTTTTATTAACAATGTCTCCGGCGCTAGCATCTATCTTAAATTTATAATGCAAGTCGGTAATTTCCACCTAAATTAGTGAGAAACAAAGTTCGCAAACTTGGTGAATAATAATGAATAACCTATCATCTATTGTTGAAGTTTTTGGTTGTTGTAAAGAAAGTAATTCCTCTAGTTTAAGAATTTCAGAATAGGTTTCGTCTCTATTAATATTCATTTTTCTGAAACCTCTACCTCTGTTTTTGATAACTCTCTACTAAACCAAGTAATGAAGCCTGAGCTAATTTCGTCGTAACATCTTCTGAACGACCAAAAAGTAGCTTGAGGCAATACATCTTCGAGAACCTCTCTGTGAGAAATCAGATGGATTTTGTAGTCGTCCTCAGTAAGATGAACATTTCCCAAGAAATGAAAATCTAGATCGTGGGTTTGTGATAATTCATGCCACTTTGCCAACCAGCAAGTACTCATGACTTCGAATACCAGCAATAAGTGATAATAGTGCTCTACAGACGTGTGTTCATAGCAGCGCCAAATCGAGTTACCTAACTTGATAAAAGGATCTAAATCTATTGGCATACTCCATGCCGAATATTTTAGATAGTCTCGCTCGTACAACTCAAAGTGCTTTAAATCCGAACGTACATGAGTAGCAACTTGTTCATGGATCAAACTATTTCCACCAGTTCGTGCTTGCAACGTAATAAGACGACAAAAATCGTTAAATGAGAATACGAAGGGAAATGAACTAGCGATATACCTTTTCATCATCTCGAAGGCAACATCTCTTGGCCTATATTTAAATTGACCAAGTGTATTTTCCAAATTATGTCGATAATCATCCCATATAAAGTCAGTGATTTCTATTAACTTTAAGGTTTTAATAATCAATAATATACCCTCCTTTTTAAAACTTCAGAACCAAGTATTTGTAAATAAGAGTAAAAATATACATAGTCAAACAAACGCGCCTTAATTTATATTATAGGCTATTGAACAAAGAGCTTGGATGTGTCTCAAACGACAAAACTCATATCTTGCACTAATATTTTTTGATGTAATTTAATCACTCAGTATTAAACCCAGCACGCTCTGGGACTGAAGCGGAGGTAACTAGAACCCGTAAAACCAATCCCAACAAATCCACACGGAAACGGTCGTTTACGTCCGTGTACTTGTTTTCCAGCATCGTAACCGACTTCTTGCGATATCATGGTCGCTGTTTCTATAGATTGACTGTCAACTGCGGCTTCTGAAGGGCAATGTTTTGAGAGGAAATAAAGCATAAAGTAGTTTCATTATTTGTAGAATTCGAGTATAAAATTAAAGCCGGACGTAACTTCGTTTGACTTAAATCAGTAAAGGGAAATTGAACCAGTACAATATCACCTTTATTTAATTTCATTCAATCGGCTCTCCATCTGATAAGGTGTAAATATCAGGTTCATCATTCAGAAAATTTAAGCTGGCACCATTTTCGACAAGATATGTCAGTTCGTTATTTGAAGGGTAAGGAATATCGCTGAGTAATTTTGATTGTAGTAAAGCTTGTTCTGCTGGAGAAAGTGAGCGAATCACTTGTACTAAGGATTCTATTAATTGAATATTGATTGGTTCGTTGATATTTAAGTCGGTCATAATCAGGTTAAAGGTCATTCAATTTTGGATTTTGGATTTGGGATTTTGGATTGAAGATTTTAACAACGGATGCGTTTTTTTTAGATTTTGACCTAGTTGAAGTTAGGAGCTTGAAACCATTTATAATCTAAAATCTAAAATCTAAAATTTTTTTGGTTAAATTTCAAAGTTATTGAATTCCTAACTCCTAACTCCTAACTCCTAACTCCTAACTCCTCACTCCTAACTCCTAACTCCTAACTCCTAACTACTCACTCCTAACTCCTCACTCCTAACTCCTAACTCCTAACTCCTACCTCCTACCCTTTAATCTTTTTTTAATATCGTTCGTTCAGCTACAGTTCTACTGGGTGTAGATGAGCAAGAATATGAATAAACGCTTTGTTTGTGCAGCTTTTCCTATACATTATGCTGCTTTTATATGAAACCTCGAATTGTTGTTTGTAGTTTAGGACGTACCGGATATAAAATCTTTCGTTTGTTGAGACAGCAGGGGGCGTTAGTTGTTGGTATTCATCATCAATCGATTTCTGGCGAAAGGGCGGGAGATGTGATAGTTGGCGATTTACACGCAGCTAGTACCCTCAAGGCAGCAGGAATTCAACAGGCGAATACTCTTGTCATAGCTGGAGGTGATGATGCATTAAATTTATGGATTGTCATGCAAGCACGGGTACTTAATCCCCGCATTAGGATAATCAATCGCTTTTTTAACACTAGTTTGGGCGATCGTTTAGATTATACTTTGCCAGACCATTTAAGTATGAGTGTTGCGGGTTTGGCCGCGCCAGTGTTCAGTTTTGCCGCACTCGGAAATAAAGCGATTGGACAGATTAAATTATTTAAACAAACCTGGCCGATACACGAAGAATATATTCATCAATATCACCCTTGGAACGGTCGCAAACTCAATGATTTATGGGAAGATCGTTCCCGGATGCTGATTTATTATTTGCCTGTAGAAGGCAATTTAGATTTAGTATCCGCAGTTACCTCTGGACACGAACTTCAAAAAGGCGATCGCCTTATTGTCGGTACCCAACCCCAAGTGCGTACAACTCGTAAATCACTGATTACCAAATTGCTCAAAGTTTTAACGAATTTACGGCAATTTAGACATCATGCTCAATCAGTTTTGGTGGGAGCAATGTTGCTAATGATGATTATTTCACTAGCAACTCTTACTTATGTATCTACCGAACTTAATATGTCTGTAATCGATGCCCTCTATTTTTCTGTCGGTATGATTACAGGGGCTGGTGGTAACGAAAAAGTCGTAGAGCAAGCCCCTAACAGCGTTAAGTTATTCACTGTTGTCATGATGTTAGTTGGGGCGGCAATATTTGGTATTTGGTATGCTTTGCTCAATGATTTTGTCTTGGGAACCCGTTTTAAACAGTTCTGGGATGCAGCACGAATACCGAGGCGCAATCACTACATTGTCTGTGGCTTGGGTGGTCTTGGAATCAAAATTGTTCAACAACTTTATAATAATGGACAGGAAGTTGTAGTCGTTGAACCCAACAGCAATGGTAAATTTGTCAATACCGCTCGCAGTTTGGGTATTCCTATAATTCATGCTGATGCCAGCTTCCCAGAGACTCTCAAGTCTTGCAACATTACAAATGCTGCCTCCTTAATTGCCGTTACCGGTAACGATGCGACTAATGTAGAAATTGCTCTCAAAGCCAAAGGATTATCACCTAGTATTCCCGTGGTAGTAAATTATGCAGATCCTGATTTTGCCCGCATGGCACAAGAAGTATTTGATTTTGAAGCAGTACTAAGCCCCGCAGAACTTGCTGCTCCTGCTTTTGCTGCCGCAGCCTTGGGCGGGAGAATCCTTGGTAATGGCATCACCGCAGATAGTTTATGGGTAGCCTTTGCGACAATAATTACACCTTCCCATCCATTTTGCGGTCAACAAGTTAAAGAAGCAGCGATGTATGCCGATTTTGTACCTTTATACGTAGAAACCAACTCTCAAACCATACACGGTTGGGAATTACTCGAAATCTGTCTGAGTGGTGGGGACATGTTATATTTAACGATGCCCGCAACTCGCTTGTATCAATTGTGGCGCTATACTCCCAAAATCAATGCTGTTAATTATTAATTAGAGAACAGATGGGAGCAAGATTTCCGATTGTTTCATATTAAAACTCATAACTCTTAACTCCTAATTCATAACTCTCAACTCCTAATTCATTCCCTTATCCATTCAACTACGCCCAGGAAATACTGTGGAGTACCAAAGCGTGAGCCAATCCTAGAAATGTTGACGTTTACTCTTATTAACTCGCCATTTTTACGAATAAGTTGCTTTTGTATTGAATTAGCGTTAGTTTTACCATTGAGAATATCAGACATAAACTCGATGGAAGAGTCTAAATCATCTGAGTCTATAATATCTTGCCAGCTTAAATCCAATAATTCTGACTCAGAATAGCCGATAATTTCGCAAAAACGTGGGTTAACCTGGATAAATTCCCCAGATACCTCTGTCTGATAAATTCCCACAGCAGCTTGATCGAAAATAGCATATAAACGTTCTTCACTTTCCCGTAAAGCATCTTCCGTCCATTTGCGTTGGGAGATATCTTCGACTGCGGCTAAAAAATAATCGGGCATTCCTTGTTGGTTGTGTACCAGCGAGACACTAATATTAACCCATTGCTCTCGATCGTGTTTATTCCACTTATGGATAAACCGTTTTTGTAAAGAGTAGTTAGAAATCTCCTTCGTAAATAACTGTCGCAAGTGCATCAATTCGGTTTCAATATCATCTTGATGGGTAATATCTTGCCAACTTAGCTGCTTTAAAAATGATTCTTCATAACCGACTATCTCACAAAAACGTGGATTGACTTGCATAAACTCACCGTAAAGGGAAACTTGATAAATTCCCACAGCGGCTTGTTCGTAAATAGCACGAAAACGCTCCTCACTTTGCCTTAAAGCTTCCTCTGCGATTTTGCGTTGAGTGATATCTCGTGCAACCCACAACACACTTTTATCCGAAATTGGAGAAATGCTAGCGCTAAACCATACTTGAGTATCTTCCTCTTCTAAAAGGTAATCAAAATGTAAAGTTTTTTGTGTATCTAAAGTCTGTTTAACTTGGTTTAAATAGGTTTGGGCTGTTTGTTTCTGGAAAAAAAGTTCCGCAGTTTTATTAATCAATTCATTAGTAGTGGTATCGGAATCACTAACACAAGTCGGTAGAATTTCTACATTAGACAAATTATTGTCTTGAATGCTTACCACCAGCATGATATCTTGTATGGCCTCAAAGATAGCCCTTAACCTAGCTTCAGAACTAGTTAACTTATCCTCAAGCAATGTACGAAAGCGAGTTTCTTTTTGCAGCTTTTGGTTTAAATTTTGATTATCAGCTTTTGTTTGTGCCAGAAAATCCTGCAATTTCTGCAGAGTTTGTTTAAATTTCACATTGCTTTGTCTGTGATTAATCAGTGTTAAAGCATCTTTTACGACGTTATTCGATGTGTTAGCTGCACAATTATCGTTAACGCCTGGAGAGTTTTTAGAGTCTTGCATAAATAAACCATTTCGATCGAATTATTGATTGCGACAGAATGAATAAGTAATTCGGCGTAAAATAATACAGGTATGCCCGCAGCAATTAGAACGCAGTCAGTTCGCGATCGCAGTAATTTGAAGTTTTTTACGTTCTGTTACACAATGCCAGTTTATTAGCGTTTAACTAACAGCGATTAATTTTTAGAACTTACACCATCCGTTTCTTTTTTAAGGAGAGCCACTCTCCTTTTTAGATTCCGCCAGCCATTACTCTGCCATGATTCTCAAGGCAGCGCATTGCCGGGGTTGGAGGAATTGAAAAATCTAGATAGAAAAATAGTTTACGCAATCCCTGTGTAAATCCTGATTTTGTATAGTTCCAGAAGATAACTCCAAAACAATTAGTTAAAATATAGTGCTGCTGATTAATAATAATGACACTAACTTTTATGTAAAAACAAGTTTGATTTAAAACATTGAAATTTATCTTAATCCTATTTTATTTATTGAATATATTTACCCAAACACCCCAAAGTAAAGTATTTTAACGACTAATGATCTTAAAAATATCAGCAATAATATGTATAAAATGTACAAATTTTTTTATATAATATACAGCTTAGTGTCTTTTATCTAAAGCAGCGAACTACTTATTTCTTACAGCTTTTAAAAGATAATTAGACAGCTCGCAAAAACCTTCACCTTCCTTATTCTGAGTCACATAAGCTGGTTTATGGTGTAATTTCTTCACATATTCCAGCACGTTGGCAACACCAACAGATGTACCAAAATAATTCTTGTCGAACAAACTTTCATCGTTAGGGCTATCGCCAACGGTAACAACTTCATCGGAGCTATATTCAGGAAAATATTCTTGCAGTACTTGCCATAACCCTATAGCCTTATCTTGTCCCAAAGGTTTTATATGACACTGAACATTGCTATAGGTGAATCCCCAACCTAATTCCCCACATTGATGTGAAAGGGTTTTTATGATGTCACTACTCAAACCGGCGACATCAAAAGTCCAATCTGTAAGGCGAAAACGATTATCCTCCGATTCTTTAATTTGCGGAAAATTACGCTTTATTTGCTGAAAAACAGCCGCTAAATCTCTTCTATGTTGATCTAAATCTTGTATAGGTGTAATGGCAAATGCTTCCTCCCTTTGGGATGGATAAAATAACCCGCCATTTTCAGCAATTGCCCCTACGACTGGTAAATAGTACGCCAAACCGCTAACCCAACCAGCAGAACGCCCGGTAACAATTATCACTTTGATATTCGCTGCTGCTAAATCTTGTAAGGCTTGCAGCAGTGCATTCGTAAATTTACTTTTTGTGGTTAAGGTACCATCCATATCAGTAGCCACAAGACGAATTTTGCTAAAGCAATTGCTGTGGGGAGGTTGGGGAAGTGATAAACAGGACATTTACAATAAAAACGCTTGTGTAAAAAAATCAGAAGTCAATAGTCAACGATCAATTATCGATTTGATATGTATTTTTTCCCAAGAAAATATAATCATATCGCAAAACGAAGTTGTAAATTTGGGCATCCTAACAATTAGGAGTCCAATTTTTTTGTCCATTATGTCAACTTCGATGCTTATTGCTAAATCTCCCACAGCAAAAATTACCAACACACCTCAACAGCTTCCCGTAGCGAAGGATACTCAATTACCGATAATGGTATCAGGAGGACTTACTGTGATGGTAATTATCTTGATAATCTATGGCAAAATCCAAATTAGTAAGTTAGAGAAAAAACTTAGGTTTGAAAAATTCCGCACCCGAGAGTTAGAGAAAAAGCTGAAACTATCTCTCCAAACGATTCGCAAAATGGAAACAAACCCCGATTTGATTAACTCCCGAGAATTTAATCTCGATTATTTGCGAATGCGGATGGAGGAAGAAGTTTTCCACTTTGCCATTGTTAATCAGATAAAAATCAAAATCAAAGATAAAATTTCTCAAGCACTCCGTCCAAATCATTCTCAACAAGGAGTTGTAGGAATTGCCAGTAATGCCGGAAGACAGATAGATGAAATTTTTGATGTGGAGTATGAAACTGGACTTGCAACAAATAACGGTAAGCGAATACTATTTCGAGTTCAAATTAAATTAATGAAATTACCTACACAAACAACTTCAGCTACCATCAGCCAATTGATTGACTGTGTTGAAACTTATTTAAGTCCGGCAGAAGATCATGATACATGGCAACCTACAATTCAAGGTAGAATTGCCTTTATGCATTGGGATCAAAAAGCTAAACCTACACCTTTACTAGTATTGGAACAATCTAACGAAGGTGTTAATGTCACTTTTCGTACCAGTCGTCCAGCTAACAATGGCATGATGAATAACTTGTCGAATAATAATAATAGCTTTCGAGAATGAACATTAAACAGTTGACAATTCTGAGCTACCAGTTCAAAATTATCAGTTATCTTTTATCATCTACCATCTACCTACCAGATTAAATACTGTTAGTGATTAAATGTTAACTGTTCGCTATTTAAAATACCATCTTCCATATTTATAATACGGTCTGCAATATCTAAAATACGACTATCATGAGTTACTAACAAAATAGAAGTCCCTTGTTCTTTAGCAAGGTGCTGCATTATTTCTACAACATCTCTTCCAGACTGTTTATCCAGGGCTGCTGTCGGTTCATCTGCTAATACCAATGGTGGATTATTTACCAAAGCACGAGCAATGGCTACTCTCTGTTTTTGACCACCAGAAAGGTTGTCAGGAAAGTAATCGATTCTATTTCCTAAACCTACCGATCGTAAAATACTTTTAGACTTAGTAATAGCTTCTTTTTGAGAATTAAATTTATTTAATTCTGCTGCAATTTGAACGTTTTGCCTAGCGCTTAAAAATTCTAGTAAATTATGTGCCTGAAAAATATAACCAATATTGCGTCTGACACTGACCAATTTTTTCTGGTTAGCCCGATACAATTCTTCTCCTAAAAATTTAAGACTTCCTTCTTGTACGGAACGTAAGCCACCTATAAGACTGAGTAAAGTTGTCTTTCCCGAACCAGAAGGACCAGTCATAATCACAATTTCACCCGGATAAATATCCAAGTTTATATCATACAAAATCTGCTTTTTTAGTGCACCTTTTCCATAATAATGATTGAGGTATTGAATTGAAATTACAGGTTCTTTTCTCATTATAAATATGTTAATAATTAGGAGTTAGGAGTTAGGAGTTAGTAGTTAGTAGTTAGGAGTTAATTGTTTAAATTATAATTTCACTATTCACTATTCACTATTCACTGATGACTGTTCACTGATAACTGTTCACTGATAACTGTTCACTGTTCACTGTTCACTGTTCACTGTTCACTGATAACTGTTCACTGATTAAAAAATGTCCGCTGGATCGGCTGACTTTAATCTCTTCACGGCAATTGTACCGGATATAAAACACATTAAAATAGTTAAAATTAGTACCATAATTGCTCGACTACTGCTCATAAAAACTGGTAAAAGAGTAGCTGCTCTTGCCTGTTTGTATAGAAATAAAGCAAAAGCAACTCCAGGTAAATATCCTAAAACTGCCAAAATCAAAGCCTCTTGAAGAATTACAACTAAAAAATAATTGTGTGAATAGCCGATTGCTTTAAGAGTGGCATATTCAACTAAATGGTCTGAAACTTCGGTATAAAGTATTTGATAAACAATTACGGTTCCGACAATAAAACCCATAATTGTTCCTAAACTAAAGATAAAACCAATAGCTGTACTACTTGCCCAAAAGTTTCTTTCAAAATCAATAAATTCTTGTTTAGTTAAAACCCTAACGTCTTTATTTAAATAACTTCTTAACTGTTGAGCAACCAGATTTGGATCTGCGCCAGGTTTTAATTTAATTAAACCAATATCAACCAATCCTGGTTGACGATTTTCAAAAATTCTCAGAAAATTAACATCACTAGTAATTAAATTACCATCTGCTCCAAATGAAGCACCTAGAGTAAATAATCCTCCAACCTTAACTAACTTTCTCCTTACTTCAGCGGTGACATTATTACCTTCTTCAAATTGGGTTGCAATTGGTCCATATTCCTTTCTAGAAGAACGGTCATATAAAACTACATTTGGTAATTTAATTTTATCTAAATTTTCTTTAAGTCCAGGAAGTTTCAATACATTATTTTGTGGATTAATTCCTATGACTAAAAGATTTCGAGGAATACCTGTTTGTGGATTTTTCCAACTTGTATAGTCTAAATAAATTGGATGTGCCGACTCCACAGACTGTAAATCTAATGCTTGGTAAAGTCGTTTTTGAGACAATCCTTTCATTGATAGTAAAGCGCTGGATTGACGATTAATTAAAACTATTTCCCCTTGCAAACTATGATGAAAACGAACGTTACTGTAATACAAAGAATCGCGAAAACCAAGTTGCATAAACATTAGAATATCGGCAAAAGCAATTCCCGCTAATGCCACAGCCATTCGAGTTGCTTCACGCTTAAGTTGTAACCATGCTAGAGGTAATTTTCCCATTATAAAAAGCTCGCGGAGTCTTGTGTTAGGAGTTAGGAGTTGAGAGTCTTGTGTTAGGAGCTCGCGGAGTTGGGAGTTGAGAGTCTTGTGTTAACCGCAATTGCTTTAACTTTTAAATTTGAATCGTAGCAATCACCTTAGCGTTAGTTAAGCCTGCGACTAAGAGAGCATCTTGTTCGGATAGAGAAATTTTGACCTCTACTACTCTGGCATCCACATCTGCCGCAGGATCGGTATTTAACACATCTTTCCTGCCTATTTTTCTACCAATTTCAGACACAGTTCCTTGTAATTTGCTGCTAAATGCTCCATTGTCACTAACTATGGAAGCTAATTGCCCCAAACGCACTCTACCGATACTCCCTTCGGGAACTTCAGCTACAACAATCATTTCGTTGGTACGTCCAATTTCAGCAATACCCTCAGCACCCATAGTTTCTCCCGCCTTGGTATGTATTTCTAAAACTTCCCCTGTTATTGGTGAGATTACATAGCTCGATTTCATATCCGCTTCGGCTTTTTTCATTTGCGCAATCGCATTACTCACTTGGGCTTGTGCCATTTTAGTGTTGCTAGGATGAATTTCTTCAAGCCTATCGAAATTTGCTTTCTGCTCGTCTATTTGTCTTTTTAAAGTTGTTATAGTTTTGCGTTGATTCGCTTTTGCTTCTGTAAGCTGTTGTTGCAAGATTTCTATGGTTTTTCCTCTATCAACTTTAGCCTGAGCAAGTTGCTGTCTTAGGCTTGCAATTGCTTGTCTGCGGCTAGCTTGACTTTCCATTAATCGTTGGCTTGCAGTTTGTGCAGTAAGTAGTCTTGTATCAAACTCTTGTTGAGAAATAGCACCTTCTCCATGCAATTTTTGATAACGTTGGGCATAAACTTGAGCATTCTTAGCTTCCGCTTGAATCCTTGCCACCGTTGCTCCGAGAGACTCTTGTTGTCCTTTTAGTTCGACAGATAAACGATTTATTATTGCTTGTTGAGAAATAGTTTCTCCACGTAACTGTGCTCTTAGTCGAGCAATTGTTGCATCGTTAGCCTTTTTTTCACCACGTAACTGTGCTTCAAGGCGAGCAATCACCGCTTTTTGAGCCTGAATTTCTCGCGGCGAGCCTACTCTGACACCAGCTAAATTCGCACGGCTTTCTTGAATTTTAGCCTTTGCTTGCTCTAAGGCAGCTTGACTAGTCGCAAAGCTATCTAAAACGGCAATAACTTGACCTTTTTTGACTTTTTGTCCTTCTTTTACCAAAATTTTATCTACTCGCGATGTACCTTGTACCCCTGTTGGTGCAGAAAGTTGAATCACTTCTCCTTTGGGTTGCAAATACCCCATGGCATTCACACTACTTACTACTGGTGTAATTGGTACTGGTGTATTTAAATTTTCTAATTGTTCTATTCTCGCTTTGGTTAGTACCCCAGCAGTAATTGCTAACGGTACTGCAACTGCAACACCCCACCAAAGCTTCGGTTTGCCAAGTGGTTGCTCTGTTGGCACTGGTTTTTCATTCACCCTTGACATGGTAGGTTACTCCATACTTTTCATTGTGCTAAGCGGAGGTAATAAGTAATTCCACCTCAAGCTGTAATCTTGGCTCAAAATAATCAATGTTTTGCTGAAAATAACTGTGTCAAAATTATTTTTGAAACAGAAAAATTGAAGATTTTTTCTGTTATTGCTGTATAACTGCTGTTTATTTAAAACTCATTTTTTGGAATATTAAATAAGTTCCATAGCGATTAATTTATCATAGCTAGCTTATAGCTAAATTTGCCGATTATTTCAATACAATCTTGATGTTTTTCCCAGTTGCTTATATTAATAATAAATTTATTTTTGCAAATAAAACTCAGTAAGAGCAGTAGTAAAAAATTAGATAAGTAAGTGGATCACAAATTAAATATAAAACCTGACCCTGCCTCTGGCTTATCTTTCCGCGACTTCGGAGAGGAATTGAGGGTGAGGTTGTATCTTATATTTAATTACGCCTACCTACCCTACTTATCATCTTTGTTCAGAAAAAGTTCGAGTCAATCTGTTTAAAAATCAGATTAATTCAAAATTAGTAATTAGGTTGGTGTTGAAAATTATAATGCCGGATGAAGAAATAGAGAGTAGTGATTAGTAATAAGGCTTTGTAGACGCGTTCGCGCAGCGTGTCGCTTGCGACTCAGCAGCTTCTCTAAGAAAACTCAATTTACATTCAGTTAGATAGTTGTGTTTGTTTGTGCTAACTTACTTAAGTAATTATAAGACTTTAATCTAATACCACAAATGCCAAACAATAAATATAGCAACGAAAGATATATTTAACTAAGCATTATTCTATAAAATATTTAAAGTCTAAACTTTCTTCATCCTGTAACATATTTTTACAATATTTTTTTCAATAATAGTGATAACTTCCTGCTATAAATAATGATTTTAACTCAGGCGAAATAGTATTATTAAGTAGGTCAGCGTTGAAAATTAAAATTAGAACAAGTGAGTAGTCAATAGTCAGATTGATCAAGGCTTTGGAGCCAATTTATATTTTGTAATATAGTTGGGTTTATTTGTGCCGACTTACTTAGATATAACAGTTTTAAATAGATTAAAATCTATTTTTAATCATTTATGTATTGACAAAAAGTATTTTATCCTAGAGATAATTTTTACACATTTATGGAACACGTTGTGAACTTAAAGGATAATTACTTGAGAATTTTCTACTCTAATAAACGCGTATACACTTTATTTGATCCTTGATATTTTGTATGTCTAAATTATTATATATCGATGCTTTACTCAAACTATATAAATTCTACATTGGAAATTTTTTATAAAACGTAACAGAATCTACATATGAGTAAGTCTATTTAGAAGAATAAATGACAAAAAACGTAATTTAATCGCTAAACACACCCAAAAAAAATTATATATAGCTATAAAAAAGTGTGGCATTGAAAAACCGGTTCATCAAAAAACCGGATTTTTCAATCCTTACAAAGGATGACGGCAATACTATAACTATTCACGAAGGAATATCAAATAAAACAGTTGTCATATAGTATTCAGCCCAATCCGAACCAAAAGCTTTTTCTAAAACGCGTCGAGTTTTATCATTTTTCTGTTGTTTATTGCAGTAATTTAACTGCCCTTCAAGCAATTTATTTGCTGTTTCCGGTGAAACGGGTTTTGCTGCAATAGCATTTTGACAATGAATTTCCAAAAAATTCTTCACCCGTGAGAGAAACATTTGTTCTTCTTCGGGAGAACTAGGGCGTACAAAAATACAAAACTCAGAAAAAATGTCTCCCCATTGGGGTAATTCGCGAGGTTGGGAGAAATTGAGCAGAGGTAAGGCACCGAGTGCAATATTGTAGTTAGATGGTAAAGTGCCCCTCATATGAAGCGGAGACAAATCAGCGATCGCCGCACTAATTTGGCCCTTACCGCCTACCAAATCGCAACCAAACATCGGTAAGTCATATTCGGCACGAGGAAACATTACGCAATGCAAAATATCCAGCATTGGACCAACTTTAGCTAGTTCCATATGCAACTTACGGAACTCTGGAGTTTGATAACAGCGATTTTCAATTGTGAGTTTTTCACCTTCTAACTTACCTTCCACATACCCTAACTCAGCAGGTAAATTGTAAGGAGATAAGTCTAAGTGCTTATGCCAAACTTTTTCGACAGTATCAGCTAACTGTCGAATAAGGGGATGTTGTTGTTCGCGAAGGGAAGAATTAGGAACTGCCGACATATTTAATAAACCAACAAATCTTATCTAATAGCCAGTCTAGCGCTATCAGTTGACGCTTATTAGTTAAGAGTTATGAGTTAGGAGTTAGGAGTTAGGAGTTAGTAGTGAGTAGTGAGTAGTTAAATCTTTTTCCCCATCTCCCCCATCCCCCCATCTCCCCATCCCCCCATCCCCCCATCTCCCCACTCCATCTC
>ERZ1740059.943-NODE-943-length-14793-cov-3.853372_pt1 | contig 14793 bp, 10 predicted proteins | sample MGYA00581744_ERZ1740059 | MGnify/ENA primary metagenome ERZ1740059 (study PRJEB43018, sample SAMN04849738) | marine metagenome | isolation source: floating plastic debris | place: Pacific Ocean | collected 2008-08-28 | study: EMG produced TPA metagenomics assembly... | reverse complement strand
CGATCAGGGTGTGGGTGTCGGTCTCAGTAAAGGCAAAAATGTTGAGCTGATCCAAGGGCTCACTAGCTGCCAATACCTGCTTTAAGTAGCTTTTGCCCAGGGTCTGCAACCGCTCATGGGTGACTGACACTGACAACACACAGTTCACCTTGTCGGTCAGGTCTGACTGTTTGCGCTCAAACTCTACCGCATGGTTTAGGTTCGTGAGACCATAGAGAATTTCGTTCGCTTCTTCGGCGATACCAATAGGAATGGGATGGTCGTACCAGTAAAGCTGAGGATCGTCGGCCGCATCCGCCAACTGAGCCTGGAAGTCAGCATCAAAGTTAGAAAGATCGGCTGACCCCAAAGGCATGGTCAATAGAGCATTGGAGGTAAATAATACCTGTTTGGCTGGGTTTTCAATCGGGGTGGGGATGAGCTGGTCAATCGCAACGGTGCGCTTTGCCCGCAGGTCGGCCACCCGCTCGGCTTCTTTGCCCCAAATATCGGTGCCTTCAGGAAAAAGGACAGACCACACGGCGTTGGCGGTTGCGATCGCCTCGCCAGCCGCACTCTCTAACGTCGCTGGCATCTGGTCTAGGGTTGCCTTGAGTTCAGGATCTTGCCCACAGGCTGCTAATTCCTGGGCGACTAGTTCAGCGCTTTGGATATAAAACTTAGCCGTCTTACCCCAGGCAGGGGAAGTCGATAATTTGTCTAGATAGGCCTTGGCGTGAGTAAAGTTAGCGTGCGACTCACCCGCCAACACGATCAAAAAGGCCGTATTAAGATTTTGCAATAGCGATGTTGGATCTTGCTCGTTGTCAGTCAGCTCCAGGGGCAAAATTGCCTCAGATTCTGGAGTGGAGGGCTGAGTTAGAAAATTCAGAATAGGATTGAGGGCTGTCATGAGTTTAGAAAAAACGTCTAAGGGACAACTCAAAAAGATGAAAATGAAAGGTTTCAATACACCACCCTATAGTTTTAGGCTAATCTGCCCTGCAGTATGGTGATGCGGACTTCAAATTACTTCGAAGTTCTGCTGAAGTTTTATTTTTTAGGCTAAAAACTGTGACGATATCTGGGGCAGCCGTGGGCGACGGTCCAGGTGCTAAATTCTTGGGTGGAGTGCTCAGGCATAGAGTGGGGCCTAAACGGTTGACGGCTAAAACAGCTGCACTAGTGGGAATAGGGGAGTCGGATGGAGACGTTTGATTGGATTGTCATTGGAAATGGTCTGGCTGGGGCCGCTCTCAGCTATGAGCTAGCGAAGCTGGGGCAGTCAGTGCTGCTAGTGGATGATGGTAATCCAGATAATGCAACCCGCTGTAGCTATGGCGGAATTGCTTATTGGTCAGGCACCGATGCGATAACACAAGAGCTGTTTCAGGCCGGTATTGAGCGCCATCGTCAGCTGTCGGATGAGCTGGGTAGCTCCACCGAATTTAGGGAGCTAGACTTACTGCTGACCTTCGCACCTCAGCTGATCTCACCTAAAACCGTCCATGAGCTAGAACCCCAGATTAAAATCGATGCCATCGGCGGAGCGTTTACTGTTAAACACGGCCATGTCAATCCGATCAAAACCCTAGAAGCATTTAATCAGGCTTTTCGTGCTCTGGGGGGACAGCAACTGATGGCATCGGTGACCGGCTTAGTCCGAGTCAACCACCGAGTCACCGGCATCACTACCCCAACCCAGGCCTATGCTGCTGGCAATGTTGTGGTCGCTGCTGGTGGCCATAGTCGAAGACTGCTAAACAGCACTCATCTTGCCATACCGCTCTATCATACCCATGCAGAAATCGTTGCCCTGCCAATGGTTGAGCAACCTCTGCGCACCCTGATTATGCCTGCGGTGGCAGACCGATTTGAGGCTGAAGCTACCGCCAGCAACCCAACGACTGACCCGCTCTGGGATGGCCCACCCCAAAAAATCGCCCCGCCGATTTTAGATGCTGGTGTAATTCAGTTTTTAGATAAATCAACCTACATTGGTCAAATCAGTCGCTTTCGTACCGACCTGGAAACTAATTCTATTGATGCTGCTCAAAGCGAAGCCAGTATGCGTCAAGCAATTACGGCCCAACTACCGTGCCTGACCGATATCCCCGGACGCTGGCGACACTGTTTGGTGACCTTTAGCCGCGATAATCTACCGCTGATTGGCCCCATCCCAGAGGTAGAAGGCGTCCATATTTTTTCTGGCTTTACCAGTCCGTTTGCCATGCTTCTTCCCGTAGCTGAGCAGTTTGCTAGCTGGGTGATCAATGGCTCAGGTCACCAATCGGATGACCTAGTAACAAAAATGCTAGTGACTCGCTTTGATTAATGGCCGTGCGATCGCATTAGACACACCCAGCCCCTATGGCAGTGGCAAGTCGCCCAAAATATCAGACTGAATGGCCCCTTGCCTGAGGATACGCAACAGTGTCAGCGTGGCGACTCGAAATTCAGCTTCTGAAACAGCCAGCTGTCCACCCAAAAACTGTTCCAACAAAGTCAGCATGCCACCAACGTAAAAAGTTGCCACTACCTGGGCCTTTTTATCATCTAGTTCTGGTTCACGTTGCTTGTAGGTATCTAAGAAGGATGCAAGCATCAGCTTACGCACATCGGTCCCTACATGTTGCAAGGCCACACCCACTAATCGCACCTGATTTGGATCTGCCAGGTCTACCTGCTGGATCGAATTAAGGGCCGTCACGTTGCCTGTTTCAAGATACTGATCGAGCACGTCCTGATTGATGGTCTGATGTAAATTTGCAAAAAACTCAGCCACGCTGGCCAGCAATAGCGCTTCTTTGCTGTCGTAGTGCTGGTAAAAGGTGACGCGCGCAATATCCGCCTGTTTACAGATATCGGTAATGGAGAGCGCGCTAAAGGGTGTTTTCTCTAGAAGTGTGCTGAGAGAAGCTTGCAACAGCTGCCGCGTTCGCCGAACGCGGGGATCTTTTGGCATGTTTGCTGAAATGTCTACCAACGCTCAGATTGCTTACTTCTAGAGTCAGTCTATCATCAAGAAAACGTACAGTTGAAATTTAACTAACATTTGTTAGCTTTAAAGCTAACAAATGTTAGTTAAGTTGGCTGAGTGTCCTTTTTATGAATAGTTCAATATCTCGCCTAGACGATGTACAGGCAAAGCCATCGATAGTTGCTCTGCTGATCAAGGCAGTTTTGATGGTTGCGATCACAGTCATCAACCTGGGGCTGTGGCCGCTGTATGCAATTGCTTGTCGGATTTGGTGTCGGCCACCATTGGGTCCTCATATTGCCCAGGTCAAACGTTACCTACGGCTAACATGGTCTGCAAATCCTCCTGCTCCGGGGATTTCTCGCCAAGCCAGAGTCTGGTTAACCCTCAGCATCATCAGTAAGCTGCTAATGAGACCGCTTCAAGGCTTAGCATGGTTGCTCGACGAGCTGCTGTATGGGCAAACGCTGAGGGCGACTGAGGTGACTGCGCCACTATTTGTAATCAGCGGTGGACGTAGCGGCAGCACCCAAATGACACGCTATATCGAAGCGGATCCGACTGTGAGTGCGCCTAACTTGCTGCAGTGCATGTTTCCCTATCTGTGGCTATGGCAGCTAACATCAAATACCGTTGGCCGCATCCTCAGCCCCAAAAAAATACGCGAAATGCTGGAGTCGATGATGCCAGCCGAGCTGCTCGAACGCCACGAATTTGATCCGTTTAAGGCAGATACCTTCGATGGAGCCATGTTCTCCTCGCATCTCAACCCTCTCGCGCTCTATCTAGGCCCCGATATTGCCGCCTATGAGTTTAACTTTGCCGCGTTTCCAGCGCTTGACCGCGTCAGGCTAGAGCGCGACTCCGTACAGCTGATTGACCGTATCGGTCGCAAGCATCTGCTGTTTACCGGTGATGCCAGGGCAGCAAACCCCCGTCGTCTTTTTATCAAAGGCCATTTTCTCTGTGCTGCCGTCGCCCTGGAGCGTCATTATCCTGATGCGACTTTTCTGACACTTGTGCGCGATCCAGCTAAGCGACTTCAAAGCGGCATCAACTATCTACGAGTTAACCCTAGCGATCCGGCAATGGGGCCACCCCACTGGGCCTGGTTATCTGCATGGTTGTTACAAACAGAGAGCGACTACTGCCGGATTGAGCAGGCCTGGTATTCACAAAAAAGTGGCGCACGTCGATGCACGGTACGATTTACTGATTTCGTGTCTGATCTAGAAGGCACGATGCAATATGTCTATCGAGCCTGTCTAAGTCAAGACCAGCTGCCGCCGCATGTGCCGCGCACCCATCCCCCACGTGAACGTAAGCACTACACGGTCAATCGCTCGCTGGCTGAGTTAGGCATAGACGAATCAGAAGTCCGCAGACAGTTAGCTGACTATGTTGCCTGGTGTCAGTCCAAGCCTAAGGAGGCATTGTCATGACTGAGTTAATCCAGGCGTTGTACTATCCATGGCGATGCAAAGGCTGGCTCTGGCGACTGCTGCCGCTGGCTTTGTGGCAACTCATCCCAATGATTGGACAACTTATACTAATTGGCTATGGCCAATCTGTCGTGTATGCTATCTGCTCTCAGCAGAGTGACTTGCCTAGACTGCGGCTACGACAATCATTAATAGATGGATTGCGATTGGGGGCTGTTGGAGTTGTCTATTGTTTCCCGGCTGTTTTGATGGTGCTACTGACATTTAGCACGGGTGATGCCACCGAAGCCGACTCATCTGGTAGTGGATTGCCAATTATGTTTACGGCTGTCGTACTTATCTATACACGTGTCAGTAGTGAGATTGGCAGACGCCAGCCGGCACTTAAGTCAATCCTCTCTGTGATCAACCGACTATTAACCATCGGATTTTTTACAGTTGTTGTGATACGGCTATACGGTCTATTTACAACGCTGCGAGGGGGTGTGCAATTCAGTGGGATGCAGCAGTTAGAAGGCGGTGATATCGCGATGTTGTTGCTAGCCTTATTACTTTCTATCTTTATTGTGGTGGCCCTGCTTATTTCTGGAGCACGATTTGCTGTGACCGGCAGCAGCTTGCTCAAACCGGCTGCAACGATGGAGTTGATGGCTGCAAACCGTGGCTTGAGCCTACGTCTGATACTTTCTATTGTGTTGTTGGCTACAGGAACGTTGGTAGTCACGCTGGGTGGCACGATGCTTATGCTTGTGCCAGGTCTTGTCCTGATGGTGGCTGGCCACCTATCCATCTGGTTTCTGGTGGCACAATATATTCTTAAAACTGGGGCCGTTAACCCTGGAGGTCAACCAATTAATTAAAGGGGTGTGCTAACAACTTCTGTTATGGGTGGTCATGGGGGCTATCGATAAACAGACTGCCTGTAACAGCCCAACAATAGGTAAACCGTTTTGGACCTATACCCTGACTTTATCTATGATTCGTGAGTCTACTATAGAAAATAGGCTATGATTCTTGTAAGTCAATTCGCTATATTACCCACGGTTAGCCATTGACCATTTGCTGCTCATCTCTAGTTCAGGGGTCCGAAAGTCCATGACGGTAACTGCTTACGCCACTCCGGCATTCTGCGACGGTATTCAGTATTTTGGTGAGGCCCCGGCTGAAGTTGCGGCCTACCTAGATTCAGCGGCTATTGGTGAGGGGGGTGTTGCGATCGCGTCTCCCTCAGATCCTAAAGCTGTGTACCAGACGATTCTAGCGGCCGATGCCCTGCGCTATTTGACCCTACAGATGACGGCTAGCAAACAGACAGGGCACCCCGGTGGCTTTGCCAGTATTGCTGATGGCATTGCTGCTTTAGTCATGCTGGGGTACAAAAACCTGATTACAGAAGTCGGTCACCATGCCCCTGGTTTTTACAGCACCGTTTTTCTAGACCGTTCTCTAGAAGCCATGGATATTGAGACGGTCAGTCAGCTGTGCGATCGCTTTCGTGAAACCCACGGTCTGCTGGGTCACCTATCGGGTCAAATTCCAGGTTTGCTCAACCCGGCGGGGCCTCTAGGACAGGGCCAGCACTTTGCCATGGCTGGAGCTAAGCTGCATCCTGACACCCTGTTCCCAGTCACCATTGGTGATGGCGGTTTAGGTGAACCCTACATTATGAGCAGTATCGGCCACTTCACCACGGCCTATCCTCAATCCACCAACTTTCTCCCCATCTTGGTGTGGAATGGCTTCTCCCAAGAACACCACAGCATGGTTTCCACCCAGTCTAATGAGGCCATGATCGCCTACTGGCAGGGTAATGGCTTTAAGGATGTGATTTTAGTCGATGCCAAGGACTATGATGACGCCGACCAACCCGGTGCCTATGTAGACAGCACGGCCTTTTCGCTAAAACAGCGGATGGCCTTTACCCAGGCCCTGCTCGAAGCCACTGACAAAGCGGCTAAACAGGCTCTGTCTGGTACGCTCACAGTACTGATCGTCAAGCAGCTTAAGGGGGCCGGAGTTCACAAGCGTGGAGCTAAATCCCACAACCTCTACCCTGGTGACACCCTTGAGAAAGACTATATTGCCAGTGCCCTAAAGACTCGCGCTCTCCCTGCAGTAGGGTGGGACCTTGTTCGGACCAACTTTGAGCGTGCCAATGGTGGCCCCAATGTAGAGACCGCTGTAACTGAGTCAGAGCTACCTTTGGCCGACCTGGGTCAGCTCCCCCTCAATGAATTCCCAGTAGGGGGAGATAAGCAAATCGCCACCACCGCCATGGGTCTCTTGGTGGGGCATGTCGGCCAGCAAGATGCTAGCTTTGTGGTTACCAATGCCGACGGTAACGCGGCCTCTGGCATCAACAACATCAATCAAGCCCTCAAGATTGTTCACCCCACCACAGACGATCTTTATTTCCAAGGGCCAAACGGTCAGGTCTATGAGCCCCTTAGCGAAGATGCCTGTGCTGGCATGGCCGCGTCCCAGGCTCTGTTTGGCGGACGCAGTCTATGGTGCTCCTATGAGTCTTTTGCCATCAACGGCTTACCCATTTGGCAGACCGTCACCCAGGCCATGGCCGAGCTGCGTCGTAATACCCCATCCACCATCTGTCTGTTTACTGCAGGTGCCTTAGAGCAGGGGCGCAACGGCTGGACCCACCAGCGTCCCGAAATTGAGAATTACTTTGCCGCTATGATGCGCAACGGTAATGTTTTCCCGTTATTTCCCATCGATGCCAACAGTATTCAAGTGTGTTACGACTGGGCTGTCGCGACTAGTAACAAAGGGATTACTATTACCGCAAGTAAGTCTCCTTTGCCCATACGCACTACTCTGGCCCAAACTCGTACAGCCTTAGAGACAGGCGCAGTTCTGCTAGAAGAAACTCCTGGCGAGAAGACTGTTGTCTTTGCCGTTATCGGTGATATGATGCTGCTCCCAGTGCTAGAGGCCGCAGCGGCTCTCGCCCAGGAAGGTATTGGCTCTAAAGTTATCGGTATCGTTAGTCCTCGTCGTCTCTATCGCTCCAGCGATGTGGCTTGGGAAACCTGTCGTAACGGTGATGACACCTTTTTAAGCGATGCAGACTTTGCTGATATGTTCGTAGGTGATGCGCTGTTAGGGGTAACCGGTGGTTCCAGCGCGATGCTAGAGCCTGTTATGTTGCGCAGCCCTCTGCCCCGTGATGTCATGGCTTGGAAGCGGGGCGAAACTACCGCTAGTGCCGGTCAGCTATTTGCCTTTAACGGGTTAACAGCCGCCGCATTAGCACAGCGGGCAAAAACTCTGATGGTGTAGGTGGGCCGTTAACCATCGCGGAGGGTGAGTTGCGCTGTCAAACAACGGTCTGACAGCGCGGCCTATTCTTAGGATGCTTTTGTATAAACTTTATACCGACTGTTTTTGTAAGCCAGGGGCAGCTCTAGTATCTGTGCTGCATTTGTTACGGTATAGCTGCTTTGATAGGTCTCCATCAGGGTGGTTATCTGAGCGGTATTTAAGCCATTGTAGGCTTCGCTCAACGCTCGTCGTATCTTGCGGCGAGCATCGGTGTGACGATCTGCATAGCTCAGTAAATCAATGCCGCCACCTAAGTCAGTCATGCGGGTAAACCAGGCATCGACGTCCGCTGATGAGGCACTGGGAACAAATCGAAACTTGGCCACTGACGGATGGTCAGAAAGCCAGGGTAGAGCACTCAGATCCACTGGAGCGGAAACAACAATATCTCCCTTAGGAACATTTTGTTTGAGCCAGTTGGCCGTGGCAATCATCTCTGGATTGATGCCCTGGTCCTTGCTAGGAAAGTCTCGTAGATCCATGCCCTTGCTGTAAAAACGAGTGGTTTCTGCGCCAAAGCCGACCAGAATGATCAGGATGATTGCGATCGCACCCTGTCGATAGTACAGCAGCACCTTTTCTAATACCAACGCCAAAAAGAAGGCGGCTCCCAACGCCAGCATCAAATCCCCCACGCGAAAAGGGTAATACTGCAAAATTTGACCCTGTTTATCCAGCGGAGCGATCAAAATCCCTGCTCCAAACAGAATTAACGTACACAGCACAAAACAGATGAAATCGGCCCGGTTACGAGTTACTTGGGGATCGTGGTGTTGAGGCTGCGATCTCATCACATAGCAGGTGCTAGCCCCAAATACTGATAGATAAACCAGTAACAGCAACCACTCATCCCAGGACCAAGCTAGCGGATTCACATGGTGGGGATTACGCAAAAAAGCATAGATATATGATGGAGAAATACCAATCGCCTCGACCGGGTTCAGCAACTGGGTCAGCACCGCCGTTAGCGCAAAAAAACTCGTCACCCCATAGATCGGTATCGCTGCTAACCAGCGACGGATATCCAGCAATACTTCTCGCCGTCGCCACAGCAACAATAATAGGATAGAAATTGAGGTCCATCCCCCCACCAACGCATGAAATGATGCCGCCACCCCTAGCCATGCCGTCATCCAAAGATAGCGCTCTACAAATAATGCTGACAGAGCCAAAAAAATAGCACTGTAGGCAAATACCTTAGGCTCAATGCTACCGATCAGCCATTCTCCTGCCATTACCCCTTGTGGACGGTGTACATAAACCAATAACCCAATGGCTAACAGCAGTGTCGTCAAACGCATTCCCAGACTGCGGGCCAACGTCCAAAACCCTACCGCCAGAGAGCCATAACCCAAAATCCGTCCAATAATCGAGGTGGCTAGAAATCCCACCGCCGTTGTCAATGGACCAAAGATTAGTTGAAACAACAATCGATAGCCAGGGGGTTCACTGTAATACAGGTCTTTCTCTAGCCAGCTGGGGTCGACAAAATTTCGGGCCAGTGGCAAATGATGTAGCTCATTGACCGAGCCCATATTCCGAATAAATAAAAACTTGAGACACAGAAACAGAGTAATGATTGCAATGGGCTGTACCCAGGTGTGGATAGCAGACTGCTTCTGGTTCAAAGAATTCACAGATGGCTTAACTAAAGGCTTCACTGAGAGCATATAGGTTCAAGCGGCGTCAGTGTAGCCTTTAGCTAAATTTTCTGGTCGGGTTTATCGCTACGGTTTGCCATTATTTTCTGGCGTATTGACTATTCCTTTGATTACCCTCCCGCGAGCTGAGGCGAGTAACGCCAGCGGAAGGGTGAGATCTAAGCTCTAGTTTGCTAGTACACCAGGCCAGTTTTGGTCCGCCTGGGCAATATATCCAGGGATATCCTCAGACCAACGCTTTTGAATTTTATCGTTGTAATTGAGGTATAGCTTACCATCAACAATTTTCCACGCAGTCGGTTCGATAGATGCAGTATTGCCCTGACTGACAGCATAGGCACAGAATCCACCATATTGAGGTGCATACTCTTCAGGGTTGGCCGCAAACAGGTCACGATTCTCAGCCGAGGCAAACTGCCAGGTAGCCCCCTCCCAATCATAGGTAAACTCATTGCTACCAGGTGTGTATTCACCTGCGGTAAAGTAAGCTACTGGGTCGGCTCCGCGGATAGCGACACCATCTTCAGCAAAGACCGCGTAATCGGCTGCTGCCGTTTGTTCAGTAGCCGGTGTTGCTGAGGTTGGAGCCGTGCTGGATGTGTTGCTAGACGTAGCGCAGCTAGCCAAGAGCATTGTGCTGGCCAGTGCTAGAGAAAGAAAAAATGAGCGTTTCATAGCACGGTTATTAAAAGGGTCATGTCTATTAATACTCATCTAAGCTGAAAACCGTCTGAGAAATTCTATCCGGTTTACTGAAACAGCTTTTACAGGCTGGTCAGGTCCTAAGCAATTTCATCCTATTGAGGGTGTTTCTGACTCATGGTTAGCCTCAGTGGTCTGTCGTAACTCTCAAAAAAACTTGTTCCAGAAGACGTAGCGACATAACGCTGTGGCCTCTGTTTCTATCGTTCTATAGTGTCCATTGCCATGGAGTCTCTGAAAAGTCTCTGAAGGCTTTATCTTAAAGCTTCTACTGCCGTTGCTGGCCCCAGAATAGAAATGTAGGAGTCTACAAAGCAGCGTTGTGCCGCTTCCTGGGCTGCCTCGATAGTGACCGCTGCCACATCTGTTTGAAATGTTGTGTCAAACTCAATGCCTAATCCCAAAATCTCGTACCAGCCGAGTAACTGAGCAATATGTCCGTTAGTTTGCTTACCAATTGGCCCAGCATTTTATTCTTAGCCACCTGAAGTTCATGGGCCGTCAGAGGTACTTCGCACAGACGACGTAGCTCACTTTGCAGACCGTCCAGGGCAACCGAGGTATTCTCTGGAGCGGTACCGATATATGAGACAAACTGCGATGGCCCTAATCGAGTTGGGTAAAACGCTGATACATCGTAGGCGAGGCCCTGCTTTTCTCGTAGTTCTACAAATAATCGACTCGATAGACCGTTACCAAGATGGGTGCTCAATAGTTTCAGCGCTGCAAAGTCGGGATGCTTTACCGAAGCCGCCAAGTATCCAATAATCACAAAGGCCTGATTGGTTTCTTGGGGCGTAACGATGCGATAGGCATGGGAGTCTACGGGGGGTAAGCGAGGGGCTGTTGCAGGGTGTTTTGGCGTCTCCCAATTTCCCAGTAGGTTATCGACTAGGGCAATTGCTTTCTCGGGATTGATACGTCCAACAATAACCACAACCATATTGTCAGGACGAAAATGCTGGCTGTGGGCCTCTAAAAGATCATCACGCTGTATGGCCATAATGGTTTCTTCTGTGCCCATGCTAGAAAAACCGTAGGGATGGTTACCATACATGCCTTCGCGAAAACATTTGTAAGCGACGCTAAAGGGCTGTTCTTGCATCGAACGCAATCCTTGAATCGTTAGCTTACGTTCGAGCTCAATCTCATTTTGTGGAAAACTAGGTTCTCTGAGAATTTCGGTCGCTAAGGTGAAAATGTTTTCAAAATCAGCAGATACGGTTTTAATGCTGACCAAGCTATAGTCTGATGCACTGTCAGCCCCTAAGCTAGCACCTACGTACTCTACGGCTTCGGCAATGTCTAGGGAACTACGGTGGGCTGTTCCTCGTGTGAGGAGGGACGTGAGTAAGCTAAAGATACCAGCGTTTTCTGGTGTTTCATGACCTTGACCCACGGGTAAAAAGATCCGAGCTGAGACGATATCTGCGGCTGGATTTTCAATTGCGATCACTTTGAGGCCGTTGCCCAGATGGGTTGTGATGGAGGTTTGCTTCGGGGCAGTGGAGGCAGTCACAGGTGTTGTGGTTAGAGGTCGTGGTTAATGTTAGTGGCGAAGGCGGTCCGGATGCGGGTTAAAAAGGATGGTTGATGTTATCGCTATGCAGGGGTTAGCGCAAGGGTACCGCAGTGGTTGGGAGATAGGTATTGCTCAGCGAGGGACATTAGTTGTTCTGTAGAGTAGGCTCGCACATAGTCGGGGTAGGCTAGGGAAAGCTCGGGTTTAGCTAAGGTTCCATAATATCCATATAGACCGGCTAGTTGACCCGGAGTTTCCATGGAAAAGGCATAGTCGTTGCATAATACCCGCTTAGCTCGTTCTAGCTCTGTCGTTGTAATGGGTATGGTAGCTAGGGAGGTGATGCGATCGCAAATTACCTGTTCTACTTGCTGAATATGCTTGGGTGTTAACCAGGCTGACAAAACAAATAAGCTGCAATCCTGCTGGATCGAAAAACTACTGGCGATCTCATCGACCCACTGACGGTCTTCGCGCAGTTCTCGAACCAAGCGGGACATGCGTCCTTCAGCCAATACGGTGGCTAGGATATCTAAACCACAGGCTGACGCTAAGTCGTCAATGCCCGGAGCTAACCAGGCCATAACTAAGCGTCCATGCTCCAGACGTGGCAACGCTAACGTATTTCGCGGATTGGTACATAAGCGGGGGGAGGATGTCAGCTCTACCGCCGGATAGGATGCTCGTTGGGGAAACGCACGAAATGTTGTTTGTACGAGCTCCAGGACATGCTCTAAGGAGATACCCCCCGTAATCACAACCTGCATATTCTCAGGCTGATAATAGGCTCGATGAAACTGGCGCATCTCTTCGGGTGAGCGCTCCCGTAAAACTTCTGGGGAACCTAACACCGATCGTCCATATGGATGATCGCCATAAATCATTTCCGAGAGTGTCTGAAATCCAATCCAGTCGGGATCATCCCATGACTGATGAATCTCTTCGATAACAACATGACGCTCCCGTACAAATTCATCGGCTGGGATAGCTGCATGAAGCAACAGATCTGCCAGATAAGGCAGTGCATGGGGCAAGTCATCAGCTGCCACAGTCATATAAAAATGCGCATAATCATGGCTGGTTGCCGCGTTAGTTAACCCCCCCCGGTTTTCAATCGCCGCATCGAACATTCCTGGCAGAATCTGCTCGGATCCTTTGAAAACCATGTGCTCCAAAAAATGAGCCATGCCTGTCCATGCATTGGGCTCGTAGCGAGCTCCTGCTTTAATCCAAACATCTACGACAACAACAGGTGTGGCGGCTATTTCTTGATGAATGACTGTCAACCCGTTATCTAGTGGAATAACGCTGGCAGGAAATGGCACGTTGGTCTGACCGCTATCGGAGGAATTAGACGCAGAGGTATCAGGGGCTAAACTCAAGTTGCTTGGTGCCTATGTCAAAACTTCTGTCTATGCTAACGCTCTAAGTTGTTTTGGGGAATACATAGTTGGCCGAAGTGTTGGCTGAGTCGCGATCTCAAAATAATTTGCAAGGAGAGAAAAACTGAGTATCAATTCTGACTGCTCACGATATGCTCAAAATGCCCAAAATATAACTGCCTAAAACAACGGCCTAGCTGTTTAAATCAGCTAGGCCGTTGTTTGAAAAATAGACATGTGTATTAAAGGGGTTTAGTTAAAGAATTCTAACCGTTACCAAAGTCGGGGATAAAACGGTTAAAGAGAAATAGGACTGATCAACAATGCCAGTCATTTAAGCATTTGTTCCCGGCGCCTAACAAAACGTTGAACCGCTGTAAAGAGAACGTACACCATCAGTAAGTAACTAGTCGCGAGTAGAAGTATCAATAGAGGGGTGAAGGAGTGAGTCATGGACGTAGCCGGGGTGAGAAGAGCAACTTAAGACGATCTGCAGGGCAAAAAGGCAGACAGCAGGAACCGACAGCACGGCAGCTGGGCTAAAAATTACGCAAGATTCTTAGTAATCAAAAACCTTTGATACCAGAATTACTCAGTGCAGTGTGTGCTGCAGTATCGCTCGTCACTCCGTATGCACCTTGGGGCATACATGCACCGATACACTGTCTAGCTAATCGTCCGCTTGGGCTTCTGTCAGCCTGACTCAATCTTGAATCAAATCAGATGCCGACTGCACCCTGGATAAATAGCTGCAAGGGCATCAATTAACCCTAGGCCGCACAACATGCCAGTGAATAAATCAAGTAACGCTAAGTGTCAAAATTAAGAACACTTAGGACAAAGTTACTAAGTAACAACTACTAAGATTGCTATGAAATTTTTCAATTCCTAGTCTCTAGTCTAACATAAGAATTTATTATTTACATAGACCTAATCAAAAAAAAGGAATAGAAATATCTAATCAATACTAGCCAGATAGGGCTCTTTGTGAGTAGTTATGCCTAGTAAGGCTCAAAGTACCTGGGGATCAGTGTTTCCACATATTCTGAATGGATGTGCGACACCAAATGAGTCGTTAGCTTAGAATGAGTATGGATTACTTAAAATTTCGTAATCAAGCCGTCTGAGCATTTTCTCCCATGACTTCAACAACATCGCTGTTTGCTCCCGTCGAAGCCGATCTTAGGCTGCTGGCGGATAATTTAAAGCAGCTGGTCGGTGCTCGGCATCCCATTCTCTACGCTGCTGCAGAGCATCTTTTTGGAGCTGGAGGGAAGCGCATCCGACCGGCTATTGTGCTGCTACTATCACGGGCTACGGTGATGGAAGCCGATATTCCTGCTAGGCTTTTTCGGCTGGCCGATATTACTGAGATGATCCTCACAGCCAGTTTGGTGCATGACGATGTGGTAGACGAATCCTCTCTGAGACGTGGGGTGCCTACAGTTCACAGCAGCTTTAACAATCGAGTGGCTGTTTTAGCAGGTGATTTTTTGTTTGCCCAGTCATCCTGGCATCTGGCTAATCTAGATAATCTATCCGTGGTGATACTGCTTTCCCGCGTAATCATGGATCTGGCTGAAGGAGAAATTCAGCAAGGGCTAAATCGATTTGATACCACCTTATCTATTGATGCCTATCTAATGAAGAGCTATTACAAGACCGCATCGCTGATTGCCAATAGCTGTAAGTCGGTGGGCGTATTGAGCCAGTCGTCGGATGCTTTGAATGAGGCGCTTTATCAATACGGACGTAATTTAGGGCTGGCGTTTCAAGTGGTAGATGA
>ERZ1740059.940-NODE-940-length-14851-cov-4.254393_pt1 | contig 14851 bp, 15 predicted proteins | sample MGYA00581744_ERZ1740059 | MGnify/ENA primary metagenome ERZ1740059 (study PRJEB43018, sample SAMN04849738) | marine metagenome | isolation source: floating plastic debris | place: Pacific Ocean | collected 2008-08-28 | study: EMG produced TPA metagenomics assembly... | reverse complement strand
CTTTATGCCCTAAAGGATTCCCTCTGGTTACGAAGCGGTATCCTTGTATCTTGAAATTAGGGTATCAAGCCAAACCTTGATACTTTAGAGAAAGTAGTAGACCGAGGTATCCTTGGTTAATCAAAACCGCCCTAAAGCTGGGTCGCTACAATTTCTCTCTCCTCAAGTGAACTCAAACAATCGCCAGGGTAGAAAAACCTAACCCGTATCTTTGCAAGGAAGAGTCAGATGAGCGAGAGCTAAAACAACTATCAACATTGTTGTTATGGAGGAAAGACAGAACTCATGAGTGAAAGTGAAAAACAGTGGGTGGGAATCGATGTTTGTCAGAAATATCTTGATGTCTATATTCGTCTATCAGGAAAACTATTTCAAGTCACAAATAATAAAGTAGGAATTAGTAAGCTAGTTCAAACTCTCAAAAAAATTCAACCCGAATTAATTGTCATCGAAGCGACAGGAGGGATGGAAATTGATGTAACAGTCGAATTAACCACAGCAGAATTAGCAGTAGCAGTAATCAACCCTCGCCAAGCCAGAGATTTTGCTAAGGCAACAGGGCAGTTGGCTAAAACCGATGCGATCGATGCTAAGGTACTGGCGCATTTTGCCGATGCGATCCGCCCCGAAGTCAGAGCAATAAGTGATGAGTCTTCTCGTCAACTGGAGGATTTAGTAGCTCGTCGTCGTCAAATCAGCGACATGATTACTGCCGAGAAAAATCGTCGTCGGGGTAAAACTAATTCGGTTAAAACTAGTATTGATGAGCATGTTGAATGGCTCGAAGAACAGCTTAAAGAAATTGAATCAAAAATAAAATCAGCGATCGCAGTCAACCCAGATTGGCAGCAGAAGATGGATTTATTAACCAGCGTGCCTGGAATTGGTGAGATAGTAGCTGTCACTTTAATTTCATCCTTGCCAGAATTAGGCAAAATCTCACACAAATCAATTTCTTACTTAGTTGGTGTCGCACCTCTCAATCGAGATAGCGGCAAGTTTAGGGGGAAGCGCAAAATTTGGGGTGGGCGAACTAAAGTTCGTTGCCTGTTGTACATGGCTGCCCTGGTAGCAGTCAGATTTAATCCTATAATCAAAACTTTTTACGAGCGTTTAATCAGTAAAGGTAAACTGAAAAAAGTAGCTCTAACTGCCTCTCTGCACAAGCTGTTGATTATTCTAAATGCCATGATGAAACAAAATTCATCCTGGAAACCTCAAGCTGAAAGTTAGCTCACCAATGCCATTTTGAGCCGATTTGACATCACGCTAGATTTTGTAGTGATGAGAGCTGTTCTTGCTGGCTTTTTATTTAGCGATCGCACTTAAAGACCAATTAAACTTGACATTCAAGACAATCGCTTTAGGGCGTTCCTCATTCCTCAAAAAGTGGTATTCTGAAATTTATATAAAATTCTTCTAAGTCAAACTGTAGAAAGCTTAAAGCTTGTTTGACAGTTATTTATTAGTCAAAAATTTTAGAATTTAAAATTATGCCATCATCCAAATTTAATCCAGAGGAACAATATGAGGAAGAAACTCTGACGATTGTTGATGAAAGTGGGCGATCGCTACCATGTTATATCGAACAGTCTCTAGAAATTGATAACATGACCTATCTGTTGCTAGTCCCCGCAGATATTCCTGTAGTTGTGATGAGCATTAATAACGATAGCGATGACGAACTCGAAGCAGCAATGCTAGAGGATGATGAAGCGATCGCAGAAATTTTTGATAATGCCAAAGCGGTTTTAGCAGAACAAAATCTTTTACTACAACACACTGCATATACTTTAACCGCTGTTGGAGAACTTCCTCCCATTGAAGAAGATCAGATCTTGACTCTTGATGCTGATGGAATTGATGACGACGTAGAAGAAGAATTACAGTCTTTGGCTCAGTTTTATCACGCAGACCAAAAATACGGCATTTACACTCCCCTCACTCCCTTACTATTTTTTGCTCGATACGACGCACAAAACCGTTTAGAGTTAGTTTCTCCCGACCAAGAAAATTTGATGCCTATCTTGGAAGAATTACTGTCTGAAGATTAAATTAACTTTACTAATAAATTTTCTAAATACAAAGTTGCGGAGATGAAAAATTTAATAAATTAACTTCGTAAAGACTTTCGATCCAAACTTTAGCACCACAAAAAGGATTATTGGGACGATAAACAATACGACATCCTCCTGGTATTTCTACCTCATGGGCATATTGGTTACTATTGCCCATCTTGACTGTAATGACGGGATCTTGCAGACCATTTTTGTGATTAGCTCTAATCTTCTGGGTGTTGACATGAATAATTCTTTTAGCAGGCTTTCTAGGGTTGCACCACCGAGGAGCAGGGCCTCTTTTACCTTTAGCAATAATTGGTCTACCGTTAAATAGTGGAATGAGCCACGCTCTTCCAGTTTTGTATGCGCCTTCAACTCGATTAGAAATAAGTAGAAATCTAAGTCTAGAACTAGAAATATTTAAAATCCTTGCGGCTTCTGTAGTACCTACTATCATTTATATCCAACGTTATCGCAACAGTTTTTATCATAAAATAAAACGACAGGGAAAAATAAAGCGATCGCCTTTTTGTTTAATTAAATTTGATGATTAGAATAATTTATGAGCGTCAACCTCTAGCCTAACCATCGAAACATGAGTCAAGCCTTGAGAGTCTAAAGGGTATTTGGCTAAATACAAGTCCACAAACTGAGTGATAAAGTTCTCTCGCTCATTTTCAGGTACGCATTTAGTAAAAGGCATCCAAGTTGTACGTATCCAGCCAGCGAACCCTTCTTTACCCTTATGAGTCATATCTTTAGGGACTAATTCTAAACGCTCAATTGCAAAATTATATTTTTCTAGCCATGTTGTGTAATCTTGCAATCCACAAAAGAAATAAGGATGATAGAAATCATTAAAGTAGGCATTCCAAGGTTTTGAAGCTGTTAATTCGGCAAAAACTTCTAGAATCTCAGCAGCATTTCCTTGTCCACCACAGGAAATAATTAATCTTCCCCCTTCTTGTAAAGCTAAATTTGCACCTTTTAAAAATGCTTGATGATTGTCAACCCAATGGAGAACAGCATTAGAAAAAATAAGATCGAATTGTTTTTCAAAATTAAGCTTGCGAGCATCGATACAATTAAAAGAAAGATTAGGATATTGGCTTGCGGGATATTTTCGAGCAGCATAGGCAATCATTTCAGGAGAGCTATCAACGCCCAATACTTTGCTTGATGGTAAATTAGCGGAAAAATCAGCCGTAATTTTTCCATCTCCAGAACCCACATCTAAAATAGAACGATGCCTTGATAGATCGATGTTTTTGCGCAGTTCTTGCGCCCACTTTAATTGAGCATCTGAATTTTTAGCGTAGTCTTCTGGATTCCACATATTTTTGATAAATCACCATACATTATAAAAACAAAGATATTGATTTACGTTTAACTAGATTGATACATTTTAGATGTATTTAATCTCAAAGAAGACAATTTTAAAGCGATCGAGGTAGAATCGAACCCGATCGCTAATAAATATTGATAACTGATATATGACCACTCAAAAAAAATCTGGAAATATTAAAACCGCTAAAAGAAAAACTAAAACAAGCCCCGCAACGAAGGTAATTTCTGCAACGGTAGGAGTATTATTTCTTTTGACATGGGCGGGTTGGAAAGGTCTAACTGCACCAGTAGAAGGGAAGGGAAAAACAGCAGATGAGGAAAAGCAAGTCCAGTTTACAGTCAAGTCTGGTATTGGAGGCAATCAAATAGGAGCAGAATTAGCTCGTGCGGGTTTAATAAGATCTAACAACGGTTGGAAGATCTGGACAAAGTTGAAGCAGGTGACAGATTCTAGAGGTGGTTATAAAGCAGGTACATATCTTTTGTCTCCAGAAGAATCTTTATCTGATATCGCAGCTAAAATTTGGGATGGTCAAATCATGCAGACCAACTTTACTATTCCTGAAGGTTGGTCGACTAGGCAAATGGCAGAATATTTTGAAGCTCAGGGCTACTTTAGTGCGGCAGAATTTGAAGCAGCAGTTACTGAAATTCCTTACGATAAATATCCTTGGTTACCCCAAGATTTGCCCATACTAGAAGGTTTTTTATATCCAGATACCTACAAAATTACTAGCGATCGCACTAGTAATCCTCACGCAATAATCGCTACGATGCTCGATCATTTTGAGGAAACGGCTTTGCCCGTCTATGAAGCAAAAAAACCAGACATGAGTCTAAAAGACTGGGTGACTTTAGCTAGTATCGTTGAAAAAGAAGCTGTAGTCGTGGAAGAAAGGCGTGTAATCGCGTGTGTATTCACCTCAAGGCTAGAGCAAGGAATAAGAATAGGCTCAGCTCACACCGTAGAATATGGCTTGGGTATTAGACAAACTGCTGACCAACCATTAACCTATGCCCAAGTTGAAACCCCATCGCCCTATAATACTTATATGAATCCTGGTTTGACTCCTACTCCCATTGCTTCCCCTGGGATAGAAAGTCTTAAAGCGACTCTAAATCCAGAAAGCACTGACTATTTATATTTCGTAGCTCGTTATGATGGAACTCATATTTTTAGTCAAACCTTGAGAGAGCATGAAGCAGCCACCAGAGAAATTCGCCGTCAACGAAATCAGTAAATAATTAGCAGCTATTAATTAATTTTTTATCCCTCACTCCTTATCCTTTTAAAATGGATTTATTGCGATCGCTTCCTATTGGGTCATATTTAGAACAGCCTGTGACTTGGTTGCACAGAATAGATCCACGAGTTAAGTTAATTTGGTTAATGACTTTTTTAATTGCTCCTTTATTGAGCAATCCTTTTTGGCGTATTGCCTTAGCCGCCTCTCTAATTTTGCTAACTATTGCTGCGGGAATTCCATTTAGGGTATGGCGCAAACAAATGGGATGGCTGCTTTTGTTGTGCTTCTTTATGTTTCTCTTTGCTAGCATTTCTCCAGACAGTTTGGCAGTCAAGCATAGTCCGAGAATGCCGTCATTTTGTCCTGATGAAGCCTTAGTAGAGACAGCAGATACTAAATCAACAAAAACAACAGATAAATGCTCCACGGTTTTACCCAATGCATCAGACTACCAGTATGTCTTATTCGATCGACCTAAATTTATCCTGTTGCCCCGCCTAACAATTACCCGTCGTTCTTTAGATGTTGCAATTAGAATTTCTACTCTAATTTTCACTCTAATCTACAGCACGAGCTTATATCTATTAACCACTGCTCCTGAAGAAATTACAGAAGGTTTAGACGATTTGATGAGTCCTCTGCGCCGTCTCAATCTGCCAGTTTCTGAAATTGTTCTGACATTAACTCTTTCTCTCCGTTTTATCCCTCTCGTCCTAGAAGAAGTACAGAATTTGGTTCGTTCCATACGTACTAGAGCCATAAACTGGAAGAAACTTGGTTTACGCCGTAGCGCACAACTATGGCTGATAGTTGCCGAAAAGCTATTGGAAAACCTGCTACTTAGAGCAGAACAAATTGCGGTGGCAATGGATGTCAGAGGTTTTACAACCCCTAACGAACATCGGATTCAATGGCATCAGCTAAAATTGCGATCGCGTGATTGGCTTGCTTTAGGTGTTTTAATTCCTTTTTGGTGCGCTCGTTGGTTAATTGGTGGAGCTTTTTAACTATGAATGGAGCAACCAAACCATGGTTCTGGCGGTCTCTTCCATTAGAAGATCGCACTGCTTCGGAAGTTTTTGCTGCTTTATTTTTAGAAGAAGATATTGCCACCCTCCTCGAAAGCCCTAGTATAGCCGACTCAGAATATCCCCAATTGTCTTGCTATTCTATTTGTGCGGGTTCTCCACGGAAAGTTAATAACAAGGCTAAATTATGGACTCCTAGTACAGGTGAGATTTTGCCTTTTCTGCGGTCTTTATTACAACAACAAACAGTAGACGATCCAAAGGTCGCTCATTTACCTTTTACTGGTGGTTGGTTAGGCTGGCTTGGTTACGATCTTGCTTGGGAAATTGAATCCCTGCCCCATCAAAATCAGGATACCCTACATTTTCCCGTAGCCTATTGGTACGAACCAGAATGTTTTGCTGTCCTCGATCATTTCCAACAAATCCTGTGGCTAGCTGCTTCTAATTGGACGCAATTAGACGACCTACAAGCAAAAATTATCCTCCAGTCCTCCACTAATCCCCCCATAAAACCTAGTGGATTCTCCCAACCGTGTCCGCCTGTTTCAAAAAAGCCTTTATCCCAGTCCTCTCATTCTCTAGTACTCGATTACCCAATAACTTTCCTAACTGACCAAGAACAGTATCAAAATGCCGTTGAGCGAGCCAAAGAATATATCGAAGCTGGGGATATTTTTCAGACTAATCTATCCCTGCGTTTTCAAACTCAAACAAACAGAGCTAGCTGGTCAATTTATCGTCAGCTACAGCAAATAAATCCCTCCCCTTTTGCTAGCTACTGGCGATCGCCTTGGGGAGATGTGATTAGTTGTTCTCCTGAAAGATTAGTTAAGCTCCAAGAAAACCAAGCTGAGACTAGACCCATTGCAGGAACTAGAAAAAGAGGTAAAGATCGAACAAGCGATCTCCTCCTCGCTCAAGAATTATTATCTAACACCAAAGAAAGAGCCGAACATATTATGCTTGTCGATTTAGAACGCAATGATTTGGGTAGGGTTTGTCAATGGGGTTCAGTAGAAGTCAACGAATTACTAGCGATCGAGCGTTATAGTCATGTGATGCACTTGGTAAGCAATGTTAAGGGAATCTTACAATCTGATTGCGATACTATAGATTTAATTCGGGGTGTATTTCCTGGAGGTACAATCACAGGATGCCCTAAAGTTCGATGCATGGAGATTATCGAAGAACTTGAACCAGTGCGTCGGAGTTTATTCTACGGCTCTTGTGGCTATCTTGACTGTCGGGGAAATCTAGACTTAAATATTCTCATTCGCACCTTATTGTATGTTCCATCAAAAGACCCTGAGTTAGCTCAAGTATACGGACAAGTTGGAGCGGGTATTGTTGCCGACAGCGATCCTCAACGAGAATGGTATGAATCATTAAACAAGGCCGAAGCACAAATAGCAGCTTTGCAGCTAACAACGGTTAATTAATTAAAGGCAGTTCTTGGGAAACCTAAAAACATCAGCATATTTTTCAATAATTATCTCCAACGTAGTTTATTTTTTAAGTATTAGTGTCCCATTCAATAATGTAATTTCTATGACAAATTCATCTCCTCAAGATCCCCAAAATCCCATACCAGAACGCAGAAAAAGAGCTGCTGCGGGAGTTACCTTCGACGAAATGATCGCAATCATAGTCGCTTTTTCCACCATTGGAGCGATTTTATTTTGGTCTTTGGGTGGTAGAAAAGGCGGAATTGCCAGTAACTTTGGTTTGGGTGGGCAAAATACACTGTCTGGAACAAATGTTGGTCTTGGTCTTAGTGGCATCAATGGCGACTCTGATATGAGCTTTGGTAATTTGGAATCAGACCGCGATAGTTTTAGAAGAAAAGAAGGGCAATTTTCCGCTCGATCTTCTATTGATTCGACTGCTGATTCTAGAAAGTTCGGTGTTGCCTCACGAATTAAGCCCGAATCTTATCAACTCGATTCAGAAAGTAGATTAGCTGCACTAGGAGTTGGCGCAGCAGCTTTACCTAGGTCGAACAATCGAGTTAATACCACTTCAGATTTTAACTCAGGTGGTATAGTCACGGAAAATGATGATCAGGTTACTGCCCCTGAAGATGTAACAGCTCCCGATCAAACAGATTCAACTGCTACCGCCCCTGAAAATATTGAAATGCCTGATGATGTCGCACCTAGCTATTGGGCTTATCCATTTGTGAAGCAGATGAGCGACCAAGCACTAGTAGCTGACTTTACAGAAGATCAGGACTTTGAACCAGATAAATTAATTACCAGAGCTAGTATGGCCACATTGATTAGCCAAGCTTTTGATAACAAACCCAAAAATGAAGCGATTAAAAAATTTGAGGATGTAAGCAATCAAAATGCGATCGCTGCTGATATAGATCAAGCAGTACGCATGGGATTTATGCAAGGCTATTCCGATGATGAATTTCGTCCTTTAGAAAATATTCCTCGCTATCAGGTTTTAGTGACTTTAGCGACAGGATTGGGTTTGACACCATCACAAGATGCGTCACAAATTTTGCAAAAATTTGGCGATGGAGCAAATATGCCAGACTGGGCAAAACAGCAGGTTGCAGCAGCAGTTGAATCAGGATTGGTTGTCAATCGTCCCAATGTTGCTAGTGATTCTCTTAGTCCTAATGAATCTGCAACCCGCGCCGAAGTCGCAGCCATGATCCACCAGGCTTTAGTCAAAACTGGAAAACTTGAGCCTCTAGAGTCTGAGTACATTCTCAAACCTTAGTAGTTTACTTTTTCAGCTATATCGAATAGTTATAGTGCAATCGAGGTAAGAATTTTTGCCAATTTGTTACTAGAACCTCATAGACTTAATCTATGGGGTTTTATTTTATTTTATTTTTTATTATTTAATTGCTTATGTCTGATCCTCCTATTCAATGGTACACAGGTCATATTGCCAAGGCGGAAAAACAACTAAAGCAACAGCTAGGAAAAGTAGATGTTGTCTTAGAAATACTTGATGCTCGAATTCCTCTTGCTTCTCACCACCCTCAAATAGATAGTTGGATTGGAGAAAAGCCCAGAATTATAGTGCTAAACCGCATGGATATGATTCCTGAATCTACCAAGCAAGATTGGCTCAAATGGTTTAATTCACAACAGCAACAGCTTTACTTTACCAATGCCAAACAAGGAAAGGGAATCAAAGCCATAAAAATTGCTGCTCAAAAAACAGGATTGGCTATGAATCAGCGTAGACGCGATCGCGGAATGCGTCCTCGCCCTGTACGGGCAGTAGTAATTGGTTTTCCTAACGTAGGCAAGTCGGCTTTAATTAATCGTTTGGTAGGCAAGAAGGTTGTGGTCAGCGAACGTCGTGCGGGAGTAACTCGCCAACTGCGTTGGGTCAAAATTTCTAAAGAAATTGAATTGTTAGATGCTCCTGGTATTATTCCTTGGCGGCTAGAAAATCAACAGGATGCTATAAAATTAGCTATTTGTGAGGATATTGGACAGGCTTCTTATGATAATCAGATTGTGGCAGCGGCAGAAGTAGATTTACTTTTGAAATTGGGTCATGAAAAAATATTGCAATCTCGCTTGAATGTAGATCCAACAGGAATGACAGGGGAAGCTTTGATCCAAGAAGCAAGCGATCGCTTTTATAAAGGCGACAAAGAAAGGGTTGCCCGACAAATACTGTATGATTTTCGTACAGGTAATATGGGACAGATTCCTTTGGAGTTACCACCTATTTAAGTAATAAGTAATAAGTAATAAGTAATAAGTGAAATATTTGTGTTTGTTGTTTCTATTGTTAATTGTTTGGTTAGGTTTTCCCCCCGTTGCTAATGCGGATATGTGCCGAGATCGCTTTGGTCAACGAGTTTGTATTCTCAAGCTAAAGCGGAGTGCAAAAAACTATTGGGAATATCGAGCCACAGTTAGTTTAGACGGCAAAAAACAAAGGGATAAAGAAATTTATAATTGTCGCGATCGCACTTTAACTCGCAAGGGGAAATATCCCATTCCTTTTAAAGCTAATAGTCCTGGTGAATTGGTGTGTAAAACCTTTGAGAAAAGAAAAAATTTTTATCAGCCTTCGCGATGGTAATCATCCCGAACGATTAATCGAATCTATAGATTGATCTTTTCCCCTTAACCTTTACCCTTTTCCCAGTCTTAACAGGTTGATTTGTTTCTTAAGAGATATTTATTAATCGATCAACATCACTTTAACTTTACTGCCTGCTGTAATTAACTTCTCGCCAACAGGCACGATCGCCAGTCCATTGGTTTGGGCTAAATTAATTAAGTTACCCGAACTATGACTACCTCCAGCCAAAGCAAATTCATAGTTATCATTAACTAAATGTAATTGTCCCCAAAGATAGGTTTCTCGTCTTCCCGCAGCCTTTAAATCATAACTAGTAGTTGCAGTAACAAAACGGGGTTGATAGTTGTTTAATCCCGATAATCTTCTAAGTGCGGGTTGAACGAAACGCCAGCAGCTAACCAAAGCCGAAACAGGATTTCCTGGGATGCCAAAGTATAAGCAATTATTGTCATCAAAAGTAGCAACAGTCAAAGGTTTGCCTGGTTTGACAGCTACGCTGCAAATATGCAGTGTTCCACTCAACTCTGCCAAAATGCGATCAACATAATCGTAGTCTCCAACAGATACTCCACCTGTAGATAAAACAATATCTGCTGATTCGATCGCCTTTAAGATATATTCTTTTAATACTTTGGGGCGATCGGGTACAATACCGAACTTTATTGGTATTCCTCCATTTTGAGCCACAAAACTAGCCAAAGCATATTGATTGGAATCTACTATTTGTCCTGGCTGCAATGGTTGTTCTGGGGTAACTAGTTCATCTCCTGTAGACAGTATTGCCACGCGAGGGCGACGATACACAGACAATTGGGTACATTGAGCAGTAGCTAACACAGCAATTTCAGGCGCGCCAATTTGAACTCCCCCTTGGAGTATTGGTGTTCCTGCTTGATAAAAAGCCCCTTGGTGACGAACAAATTCTTCTAGTTTTGGTGCAGCAAGAATTGTAACCGTATCACCTTCTCTAATGGTATTTTCCTGAATGACAATTGTGTCTGTTCCCTCTGGAAGCATAGCCCCTGTGAAGATACGGGCAGCCTGTTTTGATTGAATACTCTCTTTAGGGCGATCGCCTGCTGCAATTTCTGTGATAACTTCTAAATTAATCGGACTATCTTCACTACAGTCTTTTACATCTGCATAACGTACTGCATAACCGTCCATGGCAGAATTGTCCCAATGAGGAAAATCTAATTTGCCGATAACATCTGTAGCTAATATTCTTCCTAGTGCGTTTTCTAAATCTACCGTTTCAATATCTTTAACTGAATCTAAAACTCTAACCAAATCGAGAATAATTCCTTCGGCTTCATTAACACTCAACATAAAATAATTGGTAATTACATAAAATCTATTTGCAAAATAGACAGGTCGTCTTCAAACTGAAAATTGGGATGCCAAGTTCTAATATATTGCAGCAGTCGTTGTAAATCTCTTTCTGGTGTTTGCTGATATTTTTTGAGTAGAGTAATCAATCTTTCCAGCCCCCAAGGAGAGTCTGGCTGTTGCTCAACTTCATATAAGCCATCACTAAACACATACAAACTAGAATTAGTATCAATTTGACAATAATCATTTACATACTTGATATCTGGAAACATTCCCACGGGTACTCCTGGGGTTTTAAGACGTTTTTCTAAGGATCTATTGCTTGAGGTTAATAAAACTGCTGGAGGATGCCCTGCACTAGAATAAATTAGGCTACGGTCTTCCTTGTCGTATACCCCATACCAAATTGTAAAATATTTATCATTGCGATCGCTCATTTGAAATGCTTGATTTAATCCTCGTAACACAGTGTTAGGCTGATAATAATTTACATTACTCAAACCGCGCGATCGCAGTAAATTTACTACTGCTAATGAAGGTAAAGAAGCCCTCAAACCATGTCCTGAGACATCTAATAAATAAAATACTAGATGGCGATCGTCTAACCAAAAATAATCAAAACTATCTCCTCCCAACTGTCGCGACGGAATAAAACAAACATCAATATTTAGAGATGGATGTGCTAGAGGTTCTGGCAAAATAGTACTTACATACTCTGCTGCTTCTGCTAGTTCTGTTTCTAATAGTTGCTTCTGATTTTGGAGATCTTTGCTTAACTGATGGAGTCGCAAGCCAGCACGAACTCTAGCGGTTAATTCATTCATTTCGATGGGCTTGCATAGAAAATCATCAGCACCTGCATCCAAGCCTTTAATACGATCTTCTACTGAATCTAAAGAAGTCAAAAGAATAAAAAAGGTAGTAGAAAGTTCCGAAATAGATTTAATTTGGGCGCAAACTTCTAAGCCATTTTTACGAGGCATGATCCAGTCACAGATTATCAAGGCTGGACGAATGGTTTTGGCTTTGATTATCCCCTCCTCACCGTCGCTAGCTAGGGTAATATCATAACCCTTCATCTTTAGGGTTCTTTCTAAAAGCAGTTGAGTTGTAAAATCATCGTCAATAATCAGAATTTTAGCCATATTACATTAATATTTGATTTGTCTGATGACCGAAGATTATGGCGATCGCCAAATATAAAAGTATTCCAGCAGCCTACGATAATACCATTTGTGGAATAGATTACTTGAGACTAATGAAGAAACATAACGACATTAGTCAAAAGGATACTCTTAAACCATACTTTTATTATTAAAAACTTTAGTGACATCATAGTATCCATAGTCAAGCTTTTAAAACATAGTTTAGGGCTTCCTCTCTCAAAAGAGCTCTTCCGTTTAATTGATGATAAGTCCTGACGAACTATCAAAAAGTTAATTAAGTCAGTATCATAAAACATATACTGTAGCAACATTTTGGCTGGTGATGTTTCCAGAAGCGACAAACAAATTGAAAGTCCCACAAATAATTAATATTGAAATTCCTGGCGACTTACTAGAGTTAGATCGACTATTACTTAAATTTAATCAAATCTATCAAGATTTTATTCCCTGCCGAGATTGGTTGCAGTGTAGACTGGCTCTAGCAGAAGGATTTACTAATGCCGTTAGGCATGCTCACAAAAATATTCCCAAAGAAATCCCGATTGAGATCGAAGTACTGCTCAAACGGAATTCAATGGAAATTAGAATTTGGGATTATGGTTCGGCTTTCGATCTAAAAGGTTTTATATTTGAAACTTCTAAAAAGCACAATAAATGGCTAACTAGCGGGCGAGGCATACCTCTTCTTAATAAGATTGCCGACCGCTTAGATTATCAACGTACAGAGCAACAAAAAAATAGCTTAAAAATTATCAAAAAATTCAGTAATTATTAAGAGTAATAATAAACCGAACTTAATAATTATTGCTCTTTTTTAAAAGCATCTTCAATAACCACAGTTTCTTTGTAGGATTTTTGCTGAGAAGAAGCGGCTTTATACCCAGTTCTATCTTTTTCACAATATCTTAGAAATTGACTACTATCAGTAGTATAAGTAACGTAATTGTATGAGATTTTAATGCCAGTTCCAATACGAATTACATCTCCTGCACTTAGTCGATGAAGAGATTTTTTCTTGCCATTAATCATAATGCCATTGCGGCTTCTCTTCCTTTTGCCTTTTCCATCAATAATCCAGTAAGAATAATCTGCCTTTTCTCCATCTTCTGTATATCTCATCCAAGCAACAGTCGCATGGTGACGAGATGCTAGGGGATCGTTAATGACTAGGTCATTGTGAGGATGACGACCTATAGAAAAAACATGGGAATTGAGAGAAACTGCCCGTCTCGATTCTGGGGATTCCACAATTAATACGTGCCTCCCCTTTGCCATATCGGCTTGATTCAACTTGACTAAAGTTAGTTTAGATTTAGTGTCAACCATGTGATTGTGGCTTTGATATCTATTTTATGGATATTCGAGCAAGGCAATAATAAAAATTGTTTAAATAATTGAAGTATTTCTATAATTAGAAAATTTTAAAATACTATTGTATTTCGTAATTAATTAGTTATCTTATCTGTTTATATCCCATATTTTGGTTTTTGCCCAAGTTATTTTAATTTTAAAAAGCAACAAGATTTTCTATTTACTATAGTTTAAAGTGAACTTTATTTATCTACTTAATGTCATCAGTAAAACTATGGAATTGTTTGTTTACTAGGTGATTTTACTGAGAAAGTAATGGTTCACAGCGCACCTGAAAACCTGCTTCCTGTAGCGTTTTTAATGCTTTATTTTCATCCTGAACCCAAAACTTCTGCCCAAAACGAATAAATTGCCTTTCTTCTCCTTTACCAATCGCTGCAATCACTGGTATTTTGAACTTGTTAGCTTCAGGAGATTGCTGAGAAAGAATTCTTTTTAAGTAATTACTTTTTGCTGGATCTAATGCTTGTTCGGGAGTAATTTCTAGCATGATCATTTTAACTTGCTCGACTACTTCTGCATCGTCAATAATTAGCTGATATTTATCATTTCGCTTTTGCGCTTTACCCCAAATGATTAGTTGCTTACCTTCTTCTAACAAAGGCTCTAGATCTCCATAGGTGCTAGGAAAAATTGTTCCTTCTGCTTCTCCTGTAATATCTTCCATCTGGACAAAGGCCATGGGATCGCCTTTTTTAGTAATAATCTTCCTGACAGAATTTAACATCACTACTGCGCTTATCTTTTGTCTGGCTTTTTGCTCCGACAAAGCACTCAAACTAATAGGAGATAAAATTTGGGCGGCTTGGTTAATGGCTTTGAGGGGATGATCGCTAATATAAAAACCAATATATTCTTTTTCTAAACGCAGCTTTTCTTGAAGCGGGTAGTCCTCCACTGGAGAAGTACTGGGTGCTTGCTCAAATACATCCTCACTTTCTTTTTCTGCACCTGCGCTATTCATCATGTCAAAAATATTCAGTTGACCGCTAGCCTTTTCTTTACTTCGTTGTTGCGCCCAAGAAGTCAAAACATCAATATCATTGATTAGCTGTCTGCGATTAAGCTGTACTGAATCAAAAGCACCACAATATATTAGGGTTTCCAATGCGCGGCGGTTGACAGTACGTAGTTCAACTCGTTCACAAAAATCAGCTAGGGATTTAAACGCACCATCGGCGTTTCTCGCATTGAGAATATTTTAGAACGCACCCTGCCATAATATCTTA
>ERZ1740059.939-NODE-939-length-14860-cov-4.179466_pt1 | contig 14860 bp, 9 predicted proteins | sample MGYA00581744_ERZ1740059 | MGnify/ENA primary metagenome ERZ1740059 (study PRJEB43018, sample SAMN04849738) | marine metagenome | isolation source: floating plastic debris | place: Pacific Ocean | collected 2008-08-28 | study: EMG produced TPA metagenomics assembly... | reverse complement strand
CTCTATGAGACTCCATGTATAGCAATAGTTTCAGGACTTTTCTGCACCACTAAGGGTATGGTGCTTAGCAGCCTGGGGGATATTTACTATGCCTTGGGAGACTACGATCAGGCCATTGACCATCAGGAGCAGTGGCTATGCATTGCTCGGCAGGAGGGTGTGCGCGGTGGCGAGGGCATTGCCCTGGGTAGTCTGGGCAACATTTATGAGTCTCAAGGAGAGTATGCCAGGGCGATTGATTACCATCAACAACATTTAGCCATTGCCCGTGAGATGGCGGATCTGGAGATGAAAGGAACAGCCTTGGGAAATCTGGGGAGTTGTTATCATTCTCTGGGTGACTATGAGCAGGCTAGAGCCTACCATCAACAGCATCTCAATCTGGCCCAGGAGATTGGAAATCGTCAGGGAGAAAGTAATGCGCTGGCGGGGCTGGGGAGCGCTTGTTACAGTTTGGGCGAGTATGGTGATGCTAGAACCTACTTTGAACAGCAGCGGCAGATTGCCCAGGAGATTAAGGATGCTGTTAGTGAGGGAAATGTTTTTGGGGGGCTGGGGAATGTGTGCTTTGCCACTGGTGATTATGACAATGCTCTTAAATTTCATCGTCAGCATCTATCGATTGCGAAAAATCTGGGGCATCAGCAAAGTACGCTCCATGCGCTGGGAGACCTGGGGAATATTTATAGTGCCATTGGTCAATATGACCAGGCGGCTGATTACTATCGACAACAGTTAGCTATTGCCCAAGATATAGGAGACTCCCTGGGGAAAAGTGTGGCCCATGGCAATTTGGGGGTGGTTGCCCATGTTTTGGGTAACTATGGGGAGGCACAGCTGGCGATTGAGCGGCAGCTTGTGATTGTTCGGCGGATAGGGGATCGCTACCGGGAAGGGCAGGCGCTGGGGAATCTGGGGAATGTTTACCGTTTAACGGGTGACAATGCTAAGGCGATTGAGTGCTTTGAGCAGGCGATTAGCATTGCTAGGGAGGTGGGGGATAAGCCGGGTGAGGCGAATGCCTATGGTTATTTGGGGAATCTGTTTTGTGCTCTGGGCCAGTTTCAAACGGCGCTTGAGCATTATCAGCGGCATTGGAACCTGGCTAAAGCGTTGGGGGATCTTCCTGGGGAGAGTCGGGCACTGGGAGAGTTGGGTAGTGTGTATCTAAAGCTGGGTAACTATGAGCTGGCGCTGGAGTATCATTTGCAAAATCTGGAGTTAACCCGACGTATGGGGGATGTTGCGGGGGAAGGGGTAAATCTGCGAAGCATTGGCAATGTGTACGATCAGATGCATGATTATGCTCGAGCGATAGACTATCATCAGCAGGATTTGGCGATCGCAAGGCGGATTGGTGAACGACGAGCTGAGGAGGGGGCGTTGGTGAATTTGGCTAATGCTCAGAGTGAATTGGGGGATTGGCATGGGGCGGCTGATAATTATCAGCGGGCATTGGTGATTGCACGAGAGATTGGTGATCCTTGGGGTGAGGGGCTAACTCTGTCGAATTTGGGTGAGACGCTGACTAAGCTGGGGCGGTATGACGAGGCTTTGGACGCGTTACGGTCGGGGCTCGAAATTGTTAAGGGGCAGCAGGCGCAATCGGTGGAGGCTTCAACTTACAAGTATTTGGGGATGTTGTATGAGGCGATGGGGGATAGTCAGCAGGCGGCTAATTATTTTGATCAGGCTATTGCGTTGTCAGCTGAATTAGGGATGCCTTTGGCGGAGGAATGCCGACAGTTGCGATCTACTTTGTTAGCCTAAGTTGAGCAACATTAATATTCTTGTGGAGAATTAATGTTGCTCTCTTGTAAATTGAGCAACTTGAGGGTCATCTTTCCAGCCACGAGTCAATTCTTGTAGGGCAAAGGTACGGACTTCGCTGCTTTCATCTTCTTGTGCTTGATATCTCAAGAGCGTTAGAGTGTCAGGGTCATCTTTCCAACCACGCGCCAGTTCTCGTAGAGCCGTCATACGGACCTCACTACTGTCATCGGTTTGAGCACGAGTTTTGATGATTGGTAAAGTATCAGGATCGTCTTTCCAGTCTTTGGCCAGTTCTTGAACGGCGTTGCTGCGAACATCTTCATCCTCATCGTCTTGAGCGCGGTTTTTGATGATTAGTAAAGTATCAGGATCGTCTTTCCAACCACGCGCCAGTTCTTGTAAAGCAGTGGTACGGACCTCACTACTGTCATCGGTTTGAGCACGAGTTTTGATGATTGGCAAAGTATCAGGATCATTTTTCCAGCCACGAGCTAACTCTTGTAGAGCAATATCACGAACGTTACTGCTTTCGTCATTTTTTACTCGGTGTCTAATGATTGGCAAAGTATTAGAATCATCCTTCCAACCATGAGCTAATTCCTGAACTGCCATACTGCGAACATTATGATTATCATCATTCTGAAATACATGTTTGAGGACAGATAAAGTCTCAGGATTATCTTTCCAACCACGAACTAACTCTCGTCCCGCACTCTCACGGATATCTTTATTTTTATCATCTTGTGCTAATGCTTTAAGCCAATCAAAGATATCAGGGTCATCTTTCCAGCCGTGAGCTAATTCTTGTAGTGCTGTAGTTCGAATTTTAGTATTTTCATCGCTTTGAATACGCTCTTTCATGATGAGAACAGTCTCAGGGTCATCTTTCCAATTGCGCGCTAATTCTTGTATTGCAGCAATGTGGATATCATTGTTTTCATCACTTTGAGTGCGTTGTTTGAGTGTAGCTATATCCACACCTTTCTGTCTGAGCCTACGGATTGCAATCGGTTCATAGCCATCAAGAAGCTGACGTAAGCTCACCTTTAGCTTGAGTTTACCGATTACAAAATTTTGTTCACCTAGAGCTTCTAAGCCCAATAGTTCTTGATAATCGAGAGGAGGATGATCTGGATGTCCGGGGACAGGAACCCACTCGGTAGGCTTAGCAAAATTGCTATGGATTTTTTTGAAAACATCACGAATCAGCCCTAAGAAGAGTCTACGAGTAGATTCTTTGCCATTGATAGTAATAAAAATTTTATTATCAGCAGGATCTCCTGTAACACGAGCAATGTTAGAAACCTTATTGTCTTCAGTGTAGGCAAGCATAACCCCACTGCGCCAGCAAATTTGCCGATGAATCTTATCATAAAGTAGTACTATGAATCGCGACATGACACTATCAGGCAAAATAGTATAGTGATACTGAAAATCTAAAGTTTCACCTTCTAAAGCAGTGTCTTCAGGCTCTTTCTTAGGCAGCAATCCAGGAATGAGATAACGAGGGGGAGAGCATTCAGGCAACTGAAAACAAAGCTGGAACTCTTCCATAAGGACTATTAAGACCTGATGGTGATCTTTGGGATAGCGTTCTGAGGGTAAAATTCGGCTGAGATCTTTGAGTGTTAACTGTCCTTTGGCTTCGGTTTTCAGATTGTCATCGCTGAAGAGTGCATAAATACCTTGAGTAACCCAATCAGGATTTAGGACGTTAATATTTTTCAGGAGAGGATGTTCGCGAAAATTGAGAACTAGGCCCAGGTTGTGGAGCAAATCGATTAGCTGAGTTTGATCCTTATCATCATAAATACCTTGTTTTTCGCAGATGCCTTCGTATTTAGAATATTTTATAAAGTCCTTATCTAGGCTTTCAAGCTGTGCCTTGACGTTAAACCACGAGACAGGCAGCAGATCATATACTTCTTTAAGTTGACCTACTTCTCTGAGTATAGCTTGCGTTAGTTGATCAATTCCCAATCCATCCACGCATGATGTTTCGAGAATATCTTTAATGTTGGGATATTTAGCCCGTAGAGCTTCACGATTAATATCGAGAGGTTGTTCATCCCTTTTATTGCCGACAATGATTACTGGAGATTTGTCGCCAAAGCTCTGAATAAGCTTGAGCCAGTAATCGATACGATTTTCTTCCTCACTAGTTCGACAGTTGCATACAAGCAAGTAAAGACTTCTCTTAGTAAGAAAAAACTGATGGGTAGCGTGATAAATCTCTTGTCCACCAAAGTCCCAAATGTTAAGACGAACATCTTGTGTATTGATATTAATCATCCAGTCAGTGACGCTGAGGCCATCAGTTTGTGACTCATGGGGGTTGAAATAATTGCCTCTGACAAGATATTTAATTAGAGATGTTTTTCCAACACTTCCCTGACCAACAAGCACGAGCTTAGCTTCATTGAGAGGGCGCACTTCCCCGCTACGGAGCTGTCGACAATAACTAATAATATCTGAGATGTTGCCTGGTTCTTGATCTAACTCAGATGCACCTAAAATCGATGGAGAGATAGGCAATGGATTTTTACGTAAATCAAGTGTTTCCAGGTAAGATAATCTCTCTAAACTTTCTGGAATAGAAGTTATCTGGTTTGAATTGAGGTGGAGTTCTTTTAGCTGTTCTAGTTGACTTATATCATCTGGTATTTCAGTAATTTGATTGGAGTTTGCAGAAAGTTTCTCTAAAGACTTAAGTTCCAAAAGTTCTGAAGGTAGTTCGGTTAACCTATTATTGTCTAGAATTAAAGTCTTCAGATTTGGGTGTTGCCAAACTTCAGCAGGAATAGAAATTAATTCTCTATTACTTAGATCAATCTGTGTGATTGATTTAGAGCTCTTAATCTGAGAGGCTTCGACCAATTCCTGATTTTCGCTGTCATCAGTAGTAAACGCCTCAGAGATACGAATCCCTTCAATTGTAATTGATTTGAATGAGACGCCATATTTATTTGAAAGCACTATGTTGATTTGGTCAGAGCTTTGTTGTTTTGCTTCGTCGCTTATATTTTTAGAAACTGAAATCAGAAAATTAGCGCTTCCATAATTTCCACCAAAACGGTGAAGTAAAACTATAGGCTCTCTAATGGGGCTACAGTTAAACAGTTCACTTTCTAATGAACAATAAACAGGATATTCTTCCTCGTCGACTTCCCAAGCAAACTCCTCTTCTGGCTGAAGATCAATGGTCATTAAATAGGTGCTGTTTATGTTAACCACACGTGGATAACTGATTTTGGGTTTTATCAGCAGATTATGATTGTTTGACATGAGAGGCTAGCATTTTGAATTTTGATAATGCTTGAGATAAGTCTTTATAAACTGTTAGCTATGAACTATTGGGTGACAGATGTAAGTTAGTTTGTATGTCTCCGTAGTAAATATATAAAAGTGTTGCGAGATAGCAGGCTCTATTTTCTTCCATGTTCTCTAATAATCTCTTATAAGCTTTTTCTCGCATTCGTTTTAGGATGTTTGGAACAGCATCTGATGACTGTTGCTTGGATTGGCTCAGTAATTCAAAAAAAGATTCAATTACATCTTCTGATACTTCAGCTTTAAGCTTTCCTAGTGTTCCAATCACACCACGAGCACCATGCCTCAAGAATAGGTTCAGAAATGCAGCATGTTGTAAGGAAACAGATTCATCAAAATGAACTTGACCATTCACAAAGACAATACTTGACCCCTTTTTCACAAGAGACGATCGTTTAATAGATGACCTTGGGCGACGCTGCAGTGGTTCTTGAATACTAAATCCATCAATGAAGATCATTCCATAATCAGCTTTAGAACGTTGGAGGCTGCCTAAAAATTCAGCGAAATCTGAGTGCCCCTGCCAATGATATGTGGCCTGCCATTTATAATTTTTGCGAGTAGTGTAAGCCAGTAACTTACCTTGACAACACTGATTTGAGGTCGAGGTTTGACCTTTAATAGAAGGCTTATACCGAATTGTTTGTAATTCTACACCTAGGGGTATGTCATCAATTTCCAGTAGCTCCCATGGAATACCTAGTTCTGTTCGATTATCAAACGATAAACAAGCAGACTGGTCCTTTAAACTTTGAGCTGCTAACCACTGTAAAAATTTACCAATAGGGCAAGTCTCATTTTCTTCAAGTCTCTCATGACATTCATCAATCTCATCCAGAATTATCTCTGCATCTTGACCTGACTCGATTAATCTAGTGATTTGAGCCAGCATGGGCTCAAAGTTTCCCTTCGCTACGAGTGGTTCACTATCCCCATGAAAGGCGCGAAGATGATATTCGTTGCCTTCCAGTAACTCAAACGACACACGAGGCTGATTTTTTGGCAATGTTTGCTCAATGTCAATCTCACAGGACTCTGCTTCCTCTCCTACTTCTATTTTGGCTGAATCTGTCTGCCCATAGAAGTTAGCCAATACCTCAAATGCAAAAGCACTGGCATGGCGCGAGGCTCTATCCTTACGGATATCTTCGGATTCCTCAGAGTCATCATTCTTGCCATCAATAAGGTCAGAAACACCACGAATTACCATGGCAGAAACAGTCCTGACCTGTTGAGTCGCTGTTAAGAAACCAGCCCCTTCCATCTCAACAGCAAGGGCATCGTCATAATACTCTCGCAGATATTTATAAATCTCAGTCTTGCGAGAGGCTATCACCTTCTCACCAGCAGCAATCGGTTTCACATAAGACTTAGGTGTCTTTTCAGACTTTCCTAATCCTGACAGAATCCGTTTTTGCCATAGTTCTTTCCGTGACTCTGCGCTGGCTCGCTGCTTCAGATCATAGTTTGCTTCACCAAGCTTAGGTCTAGGCAAAGTCCGATCAGCCAGCACCTTACCACTTTCATATCTATAAACAATAGACGCCGCAACAACATCACCAATCTCTACATCCTTAATGCCTCCTGCTACACCCACAAACAAAATCACATCTGGATTTAAATAGATAATGGCTTTGCTGGCTTCCAGCGCTGCATTTTCATTGCCCATATCGATCTGAGCGACGGCTATGTTCCAGATGCAGGTATCAGTTTTGAACTGACCTTTGGTGTAAATAGTCTTCGTTTCAGGATGAATATCTTCTGTCAGACGAGTTGATGAACCTAATGGCTGAAGATGGGCTTCAACTGCTTTATGCTCGACCGATAATGCTGTCAAAATAACCGCTTTAGCAGTTGCCGTACCACCAGGCATATGTTCATAACATTCTGTTATGGGTGTTTTTGGCTTCTCCGCCTGATCCATGGCAGACGGTAATTTACCCGACTGATTAAGCTGTCTACTTTGGGCGATGGATTGTCGTAGATTAACGACCATTACAGATCCACATCCCACGCATTGAGAGTTGGAATATCCGCAATTTTCGCCCCCAAGGCCTGGGCCAGCTTAATCGGCAATTCCGAATAATATTTTGGCTGTGGATTTAGCACCACCGCCTCCACCTGTTTTAACCGCCGAATCTGTTCCGCCTCTTGCAACGCATCCTCAATCCCCTGACGATTCACTAAATATGTGGGCTTTCGATTTGTCTGGCTCGCTTCCAGGGGAACATTTCCCCGACCATCGCTGATCACCACCAGCACCGCCTGCTGTACCGCACTTCGCCCATGCTGCAGCGCATGACGTAAACTATGCTGCGCCAGATTTAACCCATGGGCCAAGGGCGTCGCCAACCCAGCTCCCTGTTCCAATGCCACCTGCACCCGAGGCACCAGAACCGACTGCGCACTCACCTTCTGAGCCTGTAGCTCTTGCCCTGCCGTGGCTGCCCCCACCTGCACCAAACACACACTCGCCCGCTCAATATAGGCCCACTGCAAATAGGGCAGCAACGCCTCCTGCCATTGACACTCCTTCAGACAGGTATAGTCCTACACCACCGTCAGCAACTGCTCAGGTACCGCTGCCCGTCGATATCGCCGTAAATCCGTCGGCAGCAAGGTTAACCCAGCCCCATTCTCCGAGGTCCGCATCGCCTGGTACTTGGCCGCCTCTAGCAAGGTACTCACCCAGGCAATATCCTGCGGCACCGTTGTCGGCTCCACCCCAATCACCGTCCCTCGACCCATGGTCGCCTTACGAAATCGACGGGCAGGCAAACGCAAAGACGCCGACTCTCGCTCGGTAGGTGTATGGTCCTCTGGGTAAGGCTCCTGAACAGGATTTAGCTCCACCGGAGTAGACGGAAACTCAGCTTCGCTATCGGGTTTATAAACAGGCGTTTCTGACCTCGATTCTTGAGATGGAGCGTCTTCAATGGGCGTATCTGGCAAAGACTCCGACTGGAACGGTTCAGCCTCAGCTTCGGGTTCGGGTTTCTCGGGTTCAGGTAATGTAGGTTCTTCCGGTTCCGGTTCCGTAGAGACCAGCTTTAACCCAATCATGCGAGCAGCCAGGTCTACATGCTTTGGCATCACCTTCGACAGATTGCTTTCATCAAGCTTAGCCTGGGCCTGGGCCAACCGCAGCAATGTCAGCTCTCGCCGTATTCCTTCTCCGTCTGAGAAATAAGCCAGCCCCCGCTCACAGGCCGCATCGGTTAGGGCCGGTCGCTGCTGCTGGGCAGTTTCAATCTGCTGGCGTAGCTCAGCCGGTAATGTGGGTTCCTTGGTTTGGGGTGTTTCTAAGCTGGCAAACCAGTCCCGTAGAGCAGTAGTGCGATCGCGCCGTTGAAACTCCTGCCCCGACAGCCGCAGGGCAAAGCGATCTAACAAATGGGGAGAGAGGAATTTTATTTGCGATCGCGGACAGCCCGCAATCCAACCCAGTTGCGATCGCCACCGAACCTGATGCCCATGGCGCTCCAGCTGAGCCACCTCCGTTCCCATCAGAGCAATACAGGCCCGTGCCGCCGACAAGCTCAGCCGCGATAAATCTGGAATCACCACTATTCTGGCAGCCGAGTCATTGCCCAACAGCCCTGCCTTCCACACAAAAGGCTGGGTCTTATTCTCAGGGGCAAGGCTCATACTGCCCCACAGACTTTCCTCCGTCTCCGTTGGCCCCAGGTAAACCGACTGCACCGAGCCCTGGGTAGTGATAGCCAGCATTTCTGCCCACAGCCCCACGGCAGTTTCCAGCATGGCAGGCGAACTATCAAATACCAGAATGCTCCGTAGTCCCGGCTGCAGTGCAGCACAGGCTAACCCCTGCACCAGTGGTTGTTGCAGGGAGGGAATGGTTTGCGTTCTTGCCTGCTCCCTAACCACCCTTCTCAATTACTTGCTGGACTTGGGCATCATCCTCTGGGCTCCAGACCGCCTCATTATTTTGAGCCATGGCCGGACGCCGATGCTGCAATGCTAGAGGAGCCACTTTGGCCACATGCTCCGCCGTAACTTCCAACTGATTCTCCCTGGCTGCATAAGCACGGGCCGCCATCGCCAGCACCCGCTCCCCCCGATTCCCTTCCACCTTAAACTCTGTTGCCAGAGCATCTCGCTCCGTGGTCACATTCACCATCAGCCCAAAGCGATCCAGCAGCTGAGGCCGCAGTCCCCCTTCTTCCGGGTTCATCGTACCCACCAGCGTAAACGGCACATCGTAGGATTCGCTATTGCCATCCCTGGCCACCACTAGCTTGCCCGTCGCCGTCACATCCAGAATGATGTTCACAATGTGGTCATCCAGCAGATTAATCTCATCCACATACAGCAGCTTCTTCTTTGCTTCTAGCAATAGACCTTTCTGCCATTTGGGCTTTTTTTGGAGCATGTCTCGAACAGCCCTACCACCTACCTCCCGATCCTCCGTTGCGTTTTTCGGCAAAGTAACCGGCATTTCCCCCTCATAGACCATCTGAGCAAAGGCCCGCACCGCCGTTGACTTCCCCGTTCCCCGGTGGCCACTTAGCAGTACCCCACCCAAACGCGGCATGATGTAGGCTAGCTCCAGCGCCAACTTTAACGATGCCTGCCCCACAATCAGGCTGTAGGGCAACACCGGAATCTTAGTTTGCTCAGCTTGCTGTTGCACCATACCTACCGCCCCTTTGCCAAATCAGCATAGACAATAATTTCCCAGCCCAGAATCAGCAGTAATAGTAACTCCAAACCACTCAGTAGGTAGATCACCAGGGCCGCTTTTGGCACCAGCACCCAAAATGCTACCAGCGCCACAATCCCAGACAGCACAAAGGTAATTTCATCAATAATCAGCTGCTCAATCTTGCGTCGGGACCGTCGCTTATCACTACGGTGGGCAATTTCCCAACCAAACAGCGCCTCTGGGTCCGCATAGCCACTTTTCTGCTTGACCTTCTCCACCAGCGTCAGACGAATATAGCGCCCAATGGCCGAAATCTTTTGGTCATTGATCAGGTAGGTCCAACCCAAAATCAAACAGGCCCAGGGCAGTACTAAAAACGCATAGTAGTTAGCCGAACTGGACACCGCAAAGGAAATAATCGCCCCAAATACACCCAGGGTCACATATAGCAGGTTATCCCGAAATCCAATCCGCTGGATTTGCTCATCCTTAAGCTTGTCATATTCCGCAAGCCAGACACTTAGGACAAGGTCTTCAGTCATGTTTGCCTCGAAATCAGCACCATCTGCTATTTTGCCAGATATAAATTGAACTGAGATTGAGTATAGACAGGCTTTCTACGAATCGTCTCATTTCTTTGCCTGATACGAGTGTAGAGGTGGTAGCTTGTCCCATAATTTTCTAGACTTCAGTGTCTAACCTAGAAATTTTGTTCATCAATGCAGAAAACTGTTGAACTTCGCTACTGTAATGGCCACCATGTAACCAGCGACGGGTATATGGGAAACAGGCCTCAGGGTCTTTTAGAGAGAAATTAAGGTTTGTGTATGGCAACATATTTTTCTCTGAATCACGCCACCCAACTCTACATCCAAATTCTTTCCAAGCTTCTGATTTATCTCTTGGTTCGCTCTTGCTGTTACTGAATAGACGATCTAAAAGTGATTTTTTAGGGGTAAGGGATTCCTGCCATAGTCGCTGCTGAAGCCTTAGGCCAAATTTTCCTTTGCTGTACTTTACCCAGAGAGAATCAATATTGCGAAGCAATTTCAATGAAAGTCTTCTAGCACTGTCAGCTTTCAAAGCTTTATCCTGATTGTTTTGTAAAACAAACTTGCAAGTCTGCTTATCAGCTTCCTTCCACTTGCTTTGTGATAACAATTTTTCGATATCTTCTAGACTAATGCTCTGATGAATTAATGGGGTGTTTTTGAGTCCGTTCTCTGGTTCTACAAAAGCCACAGAAGTGACAGGGTTATTGCTTTGAAGGGGTTGTGTGTTTGATATAACTTGGGAGCCAGGTTGATCTTGAAAAGACTGCTTACGTTCACGAGGAGGCAATGTTTGTAGTTTACCTAACTGAGGTTTCTGAATATAGGGTTGATCTGTCAGGTAACGATATAACCTCTCGTATCCATCAGGCCTACTCAGCCGATAAGAGGTTGGTCCCCTCAGGGGGATGGGAATATGAGCCCCATCTTCATCAGCAAAAATAACCGGAACAAATTTTAGATTTTTTAACTGTGCATCATAGAGCCCTTGCATGATGACACCACCTTCCCAAGTGCCGCCTTTCCCACGTCCAGCTTCTTCCTGGCCTCGAAATCGGCGATTGTACGTTTCCGTACATACGACTAAAGTATAGTCTGAGTCCTCTACTTGGTTAAGCATCCAACGCTGCCACCCCTCTGGAGGAGAAGACTCATATTGATCGATATTGGCATCAATACCATCTTCACGTAAACGATTGGCTAGTTCTAGAACTCTTTCCTTATGTTCTTCTGAATCATGAGTGTAGCTAATGAAAACTCGTTTTTCTGTAGTATCAGAACCCATAATTTGATCAGACTCAGGAAGTTTTAACAGTGGTATTGATGTTGGCAATTGCGTCACAGATGGCTGAGTTGTCTCTTTTGCTTGCAATTTAGCCAAGACCTCAAACGCAAACGCGCTAGCATGCTGAGAAGCACGTTTCTGCCGCGCTTCTTCACCGCCTTCTACTGGGTCATTGGCATTTTTATCTTCAATAAGGTCAGATATACCGCGAATCACCAGGGTCTGGATATTGGGGTAAGCAAAGGCCGCTTGCAGGAAGCCGTAGCCCTCCATCTCGACTGCGATCGCATTATTGTATGTAGCTCGCAAAAATTTGAACAATGCTGACTCGCGGGATGCAATTACCTTTTCCCCGGCTGCAATGGGAGCTACAAACACTTCGGGCTTAGCACTGGTATCGCTATCAAGTCGTTTGATCCACTCAGTTTTTCTCGCTTCCGCTCTAGCTCTTTGAACAATTGCATGGGAGGACTTGCCAACTTCGGGGCGACTTGAAAATATTTCACCGACTTTGCCAGATTCGTATCCATAGACCTTAGTTGCAGCTTCGACAGAGCCGACCTTAACATCCTTGATACCTCCTGCAATGCCCACAAAAAGTAGAACATCTGGCTTAAAGTGACCAATAGCCCTTTCTGCTTCAATGGCAGCCCCAGCATTACCAGCACCTACCTCAGCAATTCCTACTTCCCATGAGCTGTAGCCTGTAGGGAACTGTCCGCGTTCGTAAATTGTCCCCTGAGGATGCATTTCCTCTCGCAAATTCGTCAAATGCTCACGTACAGCTAAGTATTCAACTGGTAGGGCTGTCAGAATTACAGCAAGGGACATAAGGATTGGATGGAAATTACCTTGATCCTTGTCATTCTGGCTAGTCGCTAACCTAAATTCCAAGGGACTAACGTACTATTTTCACCTTTTCAGCCAGTTTTTGAAAAGTATAGACTTTAGTAGTATGCCAGCTTTAGATTTCAAGAATCGCTTGACTGGCCATGAAGCAATTGCTCTTTAAGTTCTTGGCAGTCCTGGGCCAAGGGAATCCCTAATTCTGTAACAATAGTAAGGGCATGATCGCAGTACTGCAAAGCTATTTCGTATTGCTCTAGTTTACGATAGACTGCCGCCAAGTTTTGAAGTGCCGTGGCTTCGAGGTAGCGAATTTTGAGGGGCACTACAATTTCAAGAGCAGCCTGTAGCGACTCCACAGCTTCCGAATGCTGCTCTGAACGAATAAAGACTGCCCCAAGGTTACAGAGAGCATTAGCTTCCCCTCGGCGATCACCGATTTCTTTAGCTATCCCCAGCCGCTGTTGGTAATACTCAATAGCAATCTGATAATCACCCAGAGCAAAGTACAGATTACCCAGGCTCCCTAGAGCAACGCCCTGACCTGACTTATCACCAATAGTTTCGCTGATGTCTAAAAATTGCTGATAGTAACTAACCGCCTGGGCATAGGCATTAAGAGAATAAAAGGCATTCCCCAAGGCACCCAGCGCAGCCGCCTCGCCAGCCCGATTTCCAATATCTATCGCAATTTCTAAATGCTGCTGGTGATAGGTAATGGCTGTGGCATAGTCACCAACAGCATCATAAATACTTCCCAGACACCCTAGTGAAGTCGCCTCACTACGTCGATCTTGAATATTTTGTGCGATTACCAAACTACGCTGATGTAGCTCAATGGCCTCTGGATAATTCCCCGTGTAGATAGCAACATTACCCAGATTAGCAAGACTGTTGCTTTCACCTTTGCGATCGCCAATAGATTTCGCAATTTCTAAACTCTTTTGATGGTATTCAATAGCTTGAACGTAGTTACTTGTGCTGGTGTAGCTCAAGCCTAAGTTCCCTAACGCCTGTTCCTCACCCAATTGGTCGTCAATCTCTTGAGAGATTTCCAGACTCTGTTGATGAAAATCGATAGCCTGAGCAAAATTTCCTAAACTCTGATGTGCCAGACCCAAGTTACCTAGTACCTCTCGTTGTCCTCGACGGTCGTTAATTGCTGTGGCGATTTCCAAACGTTGCTCCTGGTATTCAATAGACCTGTTGCGAAATAAGGGATAATGGAGCAGTGTATCTGTGCGCCATGGGCTTCATGCTGGATATTGATCGAATTCTCAAAAATGACCGCTTATTGAGGGCGATGACCGGCCTGAATAGAACGTCCTTTGACGAATTATTACCCAGTTTTAGCCAAGCGTTTGAACCAGCGGCCCAATGGTCATCTGAGCGTCGTCAGCGGTTACCGGGAGGTGGACGTAAGGCGAATATTCCAACGCTGCGCGATAAGCTCTTCTTCATTCTGCTCTATTTCAAGACCTATCCAACGTTTGATGTCCTTGGGATTCTATTCGATTTTGATAAGTCACGAGCCAACCGATGGGTACATCGTCTACAACCTATTTTGGAAGCTGCATTAGGCAAAGAACAGGTGCTGCCGAAACGCCAGATTAGGAGTGTCGATGAATTCATCAAAAGCTTCCCAGGGGTAAAACGAGTCATTATCGATGGCGTCGAACGACCGATTCAACGCCCACAGGATAGCACCCGTCAAAAGCGGACGTATTCAGGAAAAAAGAAGCGCAATACCCGTAAGCAGATTGGTGCTAGCGACCAAGATAAACGCATTTTAGTGCTGACTCCCGCTCAAGATGGCAAGTTTCACGACAAATGCTTGCTGGATGCGTCTATTTTGGTTGAAAACATCCCGAAGGATATTCCGATCCAAGGTGATTTGGGGCTTAAGGGACCCGAAGAGGAGTACGACAACATTGAGATTCCCCATAAGAAGCCGAAAGGAGGCACGTTGACAGATGAGCAGAAGGCTCAGAATCGAGAATTGAGCCAGGAGCGTGTGGTGGTCGAACATGCCTTTGGGGGCACAAAACGCTACGGAGCCGCTGCCAATATCTATCGAAATCGCAAGCAAGGGTTTGACGACCACCTGATGCTCACATCAGCTGGACTCTGGAATTTCTATCTCATGACGGCTTAACTAAAAACAGAGAGGGAAAAGAACTCTGCTTGACCCCTGTCTACTATTTCGCAACAACTCTAATAGCTTTGTTGAAATCCCCAAGGGCATTGTAGGCGAGCCCTAAATTACCCAGAGCCGCTCCCTCAGCACGTCGATCATTAATCTCCTGAACAATAGCCAAACTTTGCTCAGAATACTGAATCGATTGGAGATAGTCTCCCAGAAAGTAGAAAATTAGACCTAAATTACAAAGAGCAAGCCCTTTACTTTGA
>ERZ1740059.938-NODE-938-length-14865-cov-3.262458_pt1 | contig 14865 bp, 6 predicted proteins | sample MGYA00581744_ERZ1740059 | MGnify/ENA primary metagenome ERZ1740059 (study PRJEB43018, sample SAMN04849738) | marine metagenome | isolation source: floating plastic debris | place: Pacific Ocean | collected 2008-08-28 | study: EMG produced TPA metagenomics assembly... | reverse complement strand
GATGATTGGGAGCGTTACAACGCTTTGGGGGTAACCCAATACGGGCAAATGACGGCCGGTTCCTATATGTACATCGGGCCGCAAGGTATTGTGCACGGTACTACTATCACGGTCTTGAACGCCTTCCGCAAAACACTGCCGGCTGGCGAGGGGCCACAAGGCAAGATTTTCCTTACTGCCGGCTTGGGGGGGATGAGTGGTGCCCAGCCTAAAGCAGGGAATATTGTAGGTTGTATTACTATCTGTGCGGAGGTTAATCCGAAAGCGGCTAGAAAACGCCACGAGCAAGGTTGGGTAGATGTGCTGGTGGATAATATCGATGCACTAGTAACACAAGTAAGGCAAGCGCAACAAGACGAAGCTGCGGTCTCTTTTGCCTTCATTGGAAACATTGTAGAAGTATGGGAGCGTTTCTACGAAGAAGAAATTTTTGTACAACTCGGCTCGGATCAAACCTCACTGCATAATCCCTGGTCGGGTGGCTACTACCCGGTGGGTTACACCTTTGAGGAGGCGAATGAGCTGATGAGCGCTGACCCCGAGGCTTTCAAACAAGCGGTACAAGAAAGTTTGCGCCGGCATGCTGCCGCTGTTAATCGCCATACAGCTCGTGGTACTTACTTCTTTGATTACGGCAATGCTTTTTTACTAGAATCTTCGCGGGCGGGAGCGGAAGTAATGGCAGAGAATAAGATTGATTTTCGCTACCCTTCTTACGTGCAGGATATTCTTGGTCCGATGTGCTTCGATTACGGGTTTGGCCCCTTTCGCTGGGTATGCACCTCGGGAGACGCAGCGGATTTAGATAAAACAGATGCTATTGCGGCCAAGGTGTTGGAAGAAATTAGGTTAGCGTCTCCAGCAGAGATTCAGCAACAAATGGCTGATAATATTCACTGGATCAAGGAGGCTAAGGCTAATCGCTTAGTGGTGGGTTCACAAGCGCGCATCCTTTATGCCGATGCCGAAGGGCGGGCTAAAATTGCCTTAGCCTTCAACGAGGCCATTGCCAGTGGAGAGTTATCTGCTCCAGTTGTACTCGGACGCGACCATCACGATGTAAGTGGTACGGATTCCCCCTATCGGGAAACGAGCAACATTTATGATGGGAGCAAATTCACAGCTGATATGGCTATTCACAACGTTATTGGTGATAGCTTCCGTGGTGCTACCTGGGTGTCTATACACAATGGTGGTGGCGTAGGTTGGGGCGAAGTAATGAATGGTGGCTTTGGAATGCTATTGGATGGTAGTAAGGCTGCTGAACGACGCCTGAAGCAGATGTTGTTTTTTGATGTTAATAATGGAATCGCTCGTCGTAGTTGGGCCCGCAATGAGGGGGCTCTAAATGCGATACGCCGCGAAATAGAACGCAGCCCTGGATTGCAGGTAACACTACCCAATTTGGTTGACGATGAAATACTAGATTTTCTGTAGGTAGCGGTCAAATAATTTGCTTCGCAGCTACTGCGTGGTAATTCCCGATTTCAGGATTTTAGTGAAGAAATAAACGATTGATAATGAGTTTTTCGAACTAAAAGCCTGAATTGAAAGAGGGAAATTAATTTTTGACTAATACTAAACGTTCGCTTCTGAAAGTAGCCACGGAGACTTTCCAGTCAAGCCCTAGCCAACGAGCGTATTGGTTTGTCTCTGTGGTTTTTTAATCTTATATCATGCTTCAGCTTATCGGCCCGTTTACGCAGCTTTTGCCACTTACTCATCTTCCAGAGCGGGGTGCTATCGCAGATGATGTACTGCGCATTATCGAGCTGGGAGCCATTCTTGTACAGGATGGAAAAGTACTGGAAACAGGAAGTTTTGCGACCTTGATCGAAAAATATCCCGTGGCAGAACAGCAGTTGGTGCAAGGTCTAGCGGTAGCTTTGCCTGGTTTTATCGATGCGCACACGCACATCTGTTTTGCCGGTAGCCGTGCTATGGATTTTGCCGCTCGTAATGCTGGAAAGACTTACTTGGAAATTGCCGCTGCTGGAGGGGGGATTTGGAGTACGGTACAACATACTCGTGCGGCGACGGAAGCGGAGTTGACAAAGCTGACCAAGAAGCGCCTAAATCAACTCCTAAGCCGTGGCGTGACTACAGTGGAAATAAAAAGTGGCTACGGTTTATCTGTACAAGAAGAATTGAAGCAACTGCGGGCCATTCGAAAGGCCGCTACGGAGCATACGCTAGATGTAGTGCCAACCTGTCTGGCTGCGCATATGAAACCACGTGATTATTCCGGTTCTGCAGAAGATTACCTACAACATATTCTTACGGATTTAGTACCAGTAGTTGAAAAGGAAGGCCTGGCCAAACGTTTCGATATTTTCATTGAAGAAAGTGCGTTCACGCCAACACAGGCAACTCAATACTTGCAGGTACTCAAAAAACGAGGATTTGATCTCACCGTCCACGGCGATCAGTTTACGGTAGGAGGTTCGGCCGTAGCCGTGACTTGTGGTGCGCAGAGCGTTGATCATTTGGAGGTAAGCGGCTTGCAGGAAGCGGAAATGCTTGGTAAAAGTGATACCGTTCCCGTTGTTTTACCCGGCGCAACCATGGGGCTGGGGTGTGCCTGGGGGCACGCACGCATCTTACTGGACTATGGTAGCCCCGTGGCAATTGCCAGTGACTGGAATCCCGGTAGTGCTCCACAGGGTAACCTGATTGCACAGGCGGGCTTACTAGCTGCATTTGAAGAATTATCCACTGCTGAAGTGTTTGCTGGCATCACCGAACGGGCTGCCCGCGCCCTGGGCCTCACCAATTGTGGAACATTGGCCCCTGGGATGCTAGCCGATATTGTAACCTTTCCCGCAACCGACTACCGTGAAATACTCTACCTTCAAGGGAGCTTGATGCCTAATCAGGTTTGGAAAAGAGGGGTACCCCAATTGTGAACGTATGGCCGGTAGAGACGCATTGCAATGCGTCTCCACAGTTTTGTAATAGATTGATGTTTGAGCAATCCACCGAAGCCTTCGGCCTAGTTGGATAAAAAAAGCCGGACTACACCTTAGGCATAGTCCGGCTCGGAAAAATCTGGTATTAACAGAAACGAAAACTCGGTTATTCCTTCCTGTCTTTGTGGTTCTTAACGCATTGATCGTGTTAGGCCACGACTAATGCGGTAACTTGCCTTACCGATGAGTAAGCTTAGTACAATACCCATTGGCATACCTATGGTAAAACTGTTGATTGTTTGTGCGAAGTAAAAGCCCAAAAGAAGGCCTAGAACTATCCACCACGCAAAAACAGATTTGGGGTTGCTTAAACGCTGTAGCATGTTCAATTTCATTTAGTTCTGGAACAATATTGATCCAAATATTTTTAAAAATTAATGGGGTTAATCCGAATAACATTGCAAAACTATGATCATTAAACATGCTATGCAAAATAATGTTGAATAAAATGTACGTTAGGCGGTCTCTTTGATTTTGACCTTAAAAGACAATATACCGCGGGCCTAAGATTGCCTGGAATGGCACTCTGTTACTCCCTTGTTAACCAAATATGAAGTCGTAAATGAGCGCCCTCACCAAGTTTAATTTTTTGCTAAAAAAATGGCTATATTGTTAGCTCAACTAATCTATTCTAGGCAATGAGCTTGAAAGATGATTTAAAACGGATATTTTTTGGCGCAAAAGCAGCAGCCTAATCCGCTGCGGAGAAACCGGATGAAGCAGCATAAGCAGCTTGGGAAGAACTAGCTGTAAGAGGAGATGAATTATTGGATAAGGCCGGCAACAAAGCCAACGAGCTTAAAGATGAGTTGCTGGAAAATACCGCCGAGGCACGAGCCAAAGCCAAAGAGACCCTCGATAACGTTACTGATCGTGTTTGGGAAGAAACCCAGCACGCTATGGAGAAAGGCCGGGAGCTTAAAGACAAAGCAGAGGACTGGCTTGACGATATAAAAAAAGTAACGACGGAGAGTAATGATGAGCAGCTTGGTTTCAGTGCCGAAGAGCCAGAAACGCCTAAAGCTGCTGCTGAGCCTATTGACTTCGAAGCAGATGTGGTAGAACCTGCTACACCTCGTGAACCGAGTGCTATTGAACAAGCTGGTGATCAAGCCTTAGATGCGGCCGCCCGTGCCGGAGCTAAGGCTCTTGACGCAGCCAATGAAGCTGGTAAGAAGCTAATGGATGCCTCTGAAGGTATTGGTGAAAAAGTCCTGGGTGTTGGCGGTTCAATTCTGGATAAAGCCAAAGAACTAGGTGGAGATTTGGCCAATAAAGCGGCTGACATGGTAGAACGTGCGCAGGATGAAGTAGACCGCGAAACCCTACAAGACGCCGAAGCCAAAGCCGAGCAACTAGCCCGCGAGGCACAAGAACGTGCCGATAATGCCTTAAAGAACACCAAGGATAGCCTACTTGACGGTAAAGACGATTTCTTTGCTAGAGCAGAACGTTTTGCCCAAGGAGACTATCATAACGAAGGCGGAAAAGAAATTACTATCAATACCAATCCCGAGCACGAAGAGACTATACCCGATGGTAAAGCTGCCGGCTTTGAAGATTTGGATGGAGATGGCGATGAGATCATAGATGACGCCATCATCGACGAAGATTAAAATATCCTACAGTTTCCACTGTACTAAAAAAGAACCCAGGCTGATCCGGTTAAGGGACAGCCTGGGTCGAAAAAGGTCATGTTCACTTGACCTTTATTTACGGATATGTTCGCGCAAAGGTTGCGCCTTCGCCTAACTATTTGCTACCCACTAATAATACTAATTGGAATGGTCTGGGCCTCTTGGTCTGTTACAACGCGCATGTAGTATACGCCAGAAGCTACATTAGCCGGAAGCTGTAGCTGCCCATCGGATTCAAAAAGCAATGGCCATTGCTGGCCACTGCTACTAACCAAATATACTTGTATTGAGTGAGTATCTGTTGGTAGATTCATCTGTACAAATCCACCAGAAAAACCAGGGTTTGGGCTTACGCCCGCTATTGTGAAAGTACGGGTGTGCAAACGGACTTGCTGAAGTCCTAGCATAGTCGCACTACCATCAAAATCAAATTGCCACAGCCGGTAGTAGTTGTCTGCCGCCGGTGGTGCTTTATGTAGCCATTGGTATTGGCTGGTGTTTTCCGTTGAACCTTGACCAGAGACTGTCGCTAGCTTTGTAAAGACTCGACCATCGGTGCTGTGCTCCAACAAAAAGTAATCATTATCAATTTCGTCTGCGGTAGCCCAACGAATCAAGACTTCTTTTTCATCAAGCACTTTTACATTATAGTCAAGCAGATTAACCGGTAGCACTTGACTGCCACTTACCAAGTCCAGTGGGTTGGGGGGCGCACTACTACCACCACCGCCATTGTAGTTACACGCATTATTTACGCACTGAACGCTAGTAGAGCTATTGGCCATGCTAATGCTAGTAAAGCCAATGACACCACCACTGTTGACGCCAACAATATCAGCGTTTCCTGTTAAGCTTAAATCGCCTAGCGCAAGTACTGCGCCGCCGCCTACCGCTAGTTGCGCACTACCCGCTACGGTTGTACTACCTACTACCGTAAAGGTCCCCCCGGTAAAGTTGACGGTACTGTTGGTGCCCGCATCAAAATCTCCATTTACCGTAATATCTCCGCCGATACTGACGGGGATTGAGCCGGTAAAATCAAAATCAGTGGTCACCACAGTACCGTCAAGTGTAACTGCGTTACAACAGGTAGAAATAATCAGGTTGTCGCAGCTTAAAGTGCCGTTGCCGGCTAGTGTAAAAGTGGAATTATTACCGTTGGCGATGTTAAATGTGCCAGAAATACTCAAGCTACCACCATCATTAATGGTGACAGAAGATTCTTTACTACTCGTTAAATTACCAGCAAAATTCACGGTGTGGTCAATGATGACATTGTCACCAGGCCACACCGACGAATTTGTAATGTTGGGGACACCCACGGGGCTCCAGGTCTGAGGGTCATTCCAATCCCCATCCGCAACGGATGTGAATGTTTCGGCAAAGACTCCCACAGAAGCCATCAATAGGGTAACTGTAAGTAGCAGTTTACTCATGTAAAATGACTGTTTTCAAGCTTGAACGGTAGCAAAATTAAAGAAAACGGTCGAAAAAGTCAATTTAGTGGTCGCTTTTCTACTTCATTTAGACGAATACATGTAAAAAAGTAACAATTGTTGTGCCTGAAGTTTCGTCCCGTACTTTGCGAGTATATTCTTAGCTGGCATCATTTTATTGAGGGAGAACGATTGATTTAATTCAGAAACCCTGCAACTATTTTCTTGCTCACCTGTCTCTATGAATATATTAACTACATTTAAGGTAAAAATGGGGCGTTATCAATTAGGTGAATTAGAGGAGTTGGTTTTACTTACGGTCGCTATCCTACAGGATGAAGCCTATGGTAATGCAATCGCGACGGACTTAAAGGAAAGGGTAGGGCGAAAAGTTTCTATCGGTTCTTTACAAACCGTCCTCAAGCGTTTGGAGCAAAAGGGGCACTTAAGTAGTGCTTTTGGGGCTGCTACCAAGGTTCGTGGTGGTAAGCGTAAGAAAATTTATACCCTCACCAATTTTGGTCGTCAATCTTTGGAAGACAAACGCCAGGAACGACAAAACCTCTGGGATGTCCTTGGAGGTGGCTTTCAACCCGTACTAGACTAAGCATGAGCAAGGATCACACTCCGCCGTCCGCTTTGCTGACCTTCATTCGTTGGTTTATCCACCCTGACTACCGTGAGGAAATAGAAGGGGATTTGCGGGAGCGTTATAGCGAATACTTGGAACAATGGGGCAATCGTCGCGCGTGGTGGCAACTGTTGTTTGATGTACTCACTCTCTTTCGCCCAGCCCTCTGGCGCCCCCTTACTGTACACCCATTAGGAATCACCATTATGTTACGACAGAATTTAAAAATCAGCTTTCGCAATTTGCGGCGCAATCGATCTTTTTCATTACTTAATATCCTGGGCTTGGCCTGCGGCTTAGCTGTCTTTCTACTCATTGGACTTTGGATTCGGCAAGAACTCAATTTTGATGGCCACTTTGCTGAACGTGAGCGTATTGGACGAGTACAACAACACCGTTTTGTGGGTGAAGGTAAGGCTACCTGGTGGTCAACAGCTCATCCTGTAGCCGATGTGCTGCGAGAGGAGTATAATCACTTATTTGACTTAATCGTTCGTTCTACCTGGCAGCAGTCTGCTACCTTAGGAAAGGGAGAAGCAGAGATTGATGCTGAGGGTATATTCACTGATCCCCAGGGACCGGAGTTACTTGAATTAGATTTGCAACAAGGGAGTATTCTGGCATTGGAAAATCCAGATCAGGTATTGCTGTCAGTATCGACTGCCGAAAGATTATTGGGCAAAAAACCTGCCGTGGGGACTACTTTTGAACTTCGTGGTGAACCGGTACAACTAGGTGGCGTCTTCACTGATCTCCCAGAGGATTGTAGTTTCTCGGGGCTAGGATTTCTGGCTACTTGGGAGTTTTATAAGCAGTGGGACGATTGGGTTCAAACGATGCCGGATCCTTGGTATGGTAACGCTTACCAAACTTTTGTTCGACTGGCGCCGGGGCAGACTTACGAAAATGCATCGAAGAAAATTACCGGTATTTATCAACAGTATTCGACCTACGCACCCGAAGAAATTGCTGCAAAACCAGAGCTATTTGTCTTTCTAATGTCTCATTGGCACTTGCGCAGTGATTTTGAAAATGGCCAAGCAGCGGGTGGACTCATTGATAACCTCCGCCTCTTTGGTATTATTGGCTTAGCCGTCTTGCTATTAGCTTGTATTAACTTTATTAACCTAAGTACTGCTCGTGCCGAACGTCGCAGCAGAGAGGTAGGAGTGCGTAAGACGATCGGTTCCCGAAGGCACCAATTAGTAGGACAATTTCTGGTAGAATCGATAGTGCTGGCCATGCTATCCTTTGCGGTAGCAACAGTTTTGGCAGCAGTCTTGCGAAGCTCTTTCAATGAATGGGCCCAAGCAGATATCCCTAGCTTCTGGGTCAACCCATTTTTCTGGGGCTTTGGGCTTGCTATTACATTAGGCACGGGTATGCTTTCAGGTGTCTATCCAGCCTTCTATCTTTCAGCGTTCTCGCCCATCACTGCACTTAGGGGGCGTTCGGTATCAACCAATAACCGCAATTTGGGACGGCAAGCTTTAGTGGTATTCCAGTTTACAATTGCAATAGCTTTGATCGTCGGTGTACTAATTGTCAATCGACAAATCCAGTACGGTAAAAACCGTGATCGCGGCTATAATTCGAATCAGTTGGTGATGACAATGTTAGGGGAAGAGGCCTTCTACGAGCATTGGACAGTCATTGAGGAACAGCTAATTGGTAGCCCAGCTATTGAATCTGTTAGCAGAGCTAGCTCTCCGATAACCGAGGCTTGGGCTACTAATAGTGGCTATGATTGGCCGGGCAAGGATCCTGATCAAGCAGTAGGATTTGAAGCTACCAGTATTTCGCCCGCCTTCGGTGAGACAGTGGGCTGGAGATTGCTTTTCGGTCGGGAATTTTCTGCCGAACTAGCTAGTGATACCAACACCTTCATCGTCAATACAGCTGCAGTTGAACATATGGGACTAGACGAACCCGTGGGCACTATCATGCGCTGGGACGGAGCGCCATATACCATTATTGGTGTTGTTGATGATATTGTCATGGATTTTCCTTTTGATGATGGTCGACCTCATATTTACTATATGGGACGCAGTCTTCAACAAGTCCTACACCTGCGTCTTGCGGAGAACCGACCGGCCAGTGAAGGCCTTTTGGCACTAGAAGAAGCACTGAAAGCCCAAGTTCCCGATCACGTATTAGAAACCCGCTTTGCTGATGAAAGCTTCGTCCGTAAGTTCGCCACAGAAGAACGGGTAGCGGCCCTTGCACGTTTCTTTACCGTCCTGGCTATTGTGATCAGTTGCCTGGGCCTGCTAGGTCTAGCTGCTTACCTGGCGGAGCGTCGCCGCAAAGAGATGAGTATTCGCAAAGTACTTGGGGCAACTGCGCTTTCCCTTTGGCAGCTCCTATCGCAAGACTTCATGCGTCTCATCTTGGCTGCCGCGCTCGTGGGTATTCCACTGAGTTGGTACTTACTAAGCCGTTGGTTAGAACAGTGTGCGTACCGTACAGATATTCCTATTTCGGCTTTTGTACTATCTGTCGGACTTACGCTGGGGGTCAGCCTTTTGGTCATCAGTAGTCAAACGGTACGTGCTGCCCTGCGCAATCCCGTAGAGGATCTGAGTAGGGAGTAGTAGTATGTAGAGACGCATTGCGACGTGTTTTTACGGTATTATGATGCGTCTCTACATGACTATTTCAACCCTACACCTATCCGTCTTTGACTTTTAATGCTTCCCATTTGTTGGTTCCGCGTGATTTATCGCGCCGTATTTTTCACAGCAGCATGAATTCCGCGGAACCCATAAATGAGATAAGTAATGCACCTCTTTGGGAACGACGCGATGAATCGCGTCGCTACGTGTATCAGTTAAGAATTGCTACCAAATCAACTAATTCAACCAAATTCACCAACCCTGGCCACCGAAGCTTTAGCGAAGGAGGCCCAACTAATTCAACCAACTCAATCAACCAACCTACCCTACAACCGATCCGTCCTAATCCGCATCTTCAATTCTCGTACCACACTGCGGTATCGACGAACTGTCCTACGATCCACATCCGGGCCGAGCTGTACGTAGCGGTTACCCACAATTTGCATCCCATCCCAGTCTCCTGGTCGTATTTCAAAACGGCGATTCCTTTGCTTCCGAGCTTCAATGGGATCGATAGCGGTATTAACACTAAGTGTTGGTGAAGCTTCGGTCGCGTTATCGCTGGTTAAATCGGTCCGCTGAAACTGGCGGCGTAGTGCCAACAAGCCCTGATTGCGTACCACTCCTCCTCCTTTGCCCCCTTTGCCACGTTCGGTACTGGGGTGGCTACCACTTTTGCTACCTGCTTTAGGCGATTTCTCACTGGTGCCAATTTCCACTGCCGCTGCTGCTACCCCTCCGGAAAGGGTAAAGCTGCTTTCTGTAAAGACACCGCCGTCATTGCCAAAGGCCTGTTCCAGGTCTAGGGTTCGGTTACCGGGGGTTAATACAACGCTTTGCGCTAGCGCAACGCTAGCATCTAACTCCTGGCCTGCGTAAGGACGTCCACGATCCAGGAGGTAAGAAGAGAATTGAACTTGATCATCTTGCTCGGCATTGATGTTAAACCAAAGGGCGTCCTCGGCGTCGTAGTAACTGCCGTTGAGGTAGTATAATCCACTCTCTTGATCAATACTACGGCCTTGGAAGCCTGGGCGAGTAGGGAAATTAGCCTTCTCTTCCGTTACAAACGGACTGCCAAAGGGCAGAAAAGCTTGCTGCAATACCAGGTCGCCGTCGGTATTACTGATCACAAATACATCATTGAATGGGTTATGGTGATAGTAAAACATCTCCCTTTCTGGCGTCTGTAAAGGATTGGTGTAACCATAACCCGCCAGGGCATCGTCCGGAGTAGTTGGTGCAGCGTACCACACGGGGTGTCCGGGAGGTCCGTTGGGGTCTGGTGGCCCTTCTGGCGCTGGCCAACCTGGTGGTGGAAGTAGCTGTGGATCACTATCCCCCAATTGCGGTAGCACCACAGGATCATCACCATTGTCCAGGTAGAAAAATGGCAAAGAAGGATGCCCGGGAGGGACGCCCAAGTCTTCTGTAAAGTTCACCAACAACTCCCGTAAACGACGAAGCCGATCACTCAGATCAATATTACCAGCTGTAATTTGCTGGGCTGGTGGTAACAGTTGACTAGCAAAATAACCAGTCCCTTTTTTCGTCAGAATCCGTTGATTGTCCAGGTAGTAATGCTTAATAAAACTATCGGCTTGTACTTCCAATAATGGACTAACGTATAGCGTGAAGTCTCGATCTCCATGGTTCACACCGCCGAGTGGTGTAGCATCCAAGGCCACCCCGGAACCTGGACCGTGGCTCCGGATAGCTCGCCTACCATCAGCGCCGTAGGAATAACGACTAATGTAGCCCTCCTGAGCGTGAGCAGTTAAGCGGCCTTCTTCATCGTATTGACTGATTTGAAGATTTTCACCTCCTTGGCGCTTTTGGCGCTGTCCTTCTACACTAGGGCTGAGTTGCCAATCGCCTATTTCGGAAGCAAAATGCAAAGGTTCAGCCTCATATTGATAATCGTGTAACAGGGTAGTTGTATCACTACTCTCGCTATTGGTTCGGATTCTTTCTACGTACAGTAGTACGGGATTGAATAGGTCATCATACCGCATCTGCATTTGGTAGGTGTGGGTCTCATCGGGTGCCAACCATTCTCCTAAAGCCTCTTCTAGGCGGTAGGCTGCATCGTAGCTAAAGGACTGGCTTTGCGTGCGTGCTCCACTGGTCGCATTGGGTGGGGTAGGGTCATTGATTTGAATCAGATTACCAATGGCATCGTAGCGGTATTCCTGTTGTATACGTAAGCTATTGCTACCAAGCTGACTGTCAAAACGCTGGTAACGATTTTGAACAGCATCCTTTTCGTAGCGTAGTTCATCTCCGTTTCCGTAAACAAGCCTTAGGCGGTCGCCAAACTTATCGTAGCTGCACGCACGTACATATTCGTAGAGCTGTCCCTCCTTTTCTCCACTAAGTCCATTGAAGCGGCCACTTCGATCAAATGCGTAAGTGATCAGTTCACCATCGGGATAATAGAGCTGCTTGAGGCGGCCCCAACTATCGTATTCGTATTCGCTGACGAAAGTGGGGAGCTCAATTTCATTGACAATCATAGTGCGAACTACCTTACTTACTTCGCCACTCTGATCGTACCAGGTCTCCTGGGCACCACTGGCGTCTTCTACCAGATATACTCGTCCGGCACGGAAGTCGGTGGCGCTGGTATCGCCCCAGCTATAGCGCACTTGATTTTGTGGATTGAAGGGATAATCAATTTGCACTAAGCGCTCAAAATCATATTTATAATTAATCTGTGCGCCTTCAACCTCGCGTGCCCGAATACCAGGTGTGACTTTGCTAAGGAGGTTACCAGCGGCGTCGTATTGGTATTCATAATGGCCACCATCCAGGTGATAAAGGTTGGTTAAACGGCCCAGCATATCTAACTCATATCTGGTGCCGTTCCCTTCGGCGTCAATAACTGCGATTTGTTCTCCTAAAGCGTTCAATTGGTATGCTGTCCAAATCAATCCATTGGGTCCAGTATGGGCTTCAGCCAGTAGGCGTGATCGAGTGTCGAGGTAGTAGTGGTGCTCTCCACCAAGCGGGTCCACCATGGTGGTCAATTGGCAATTGACACCATCGGGTGTTGAGTCAAAATCGTAGCTGAAGGTATAGATACCGCCGTCTGGCATGGTCATACTAGTGGGCCGATCTAGGACATCATAGGTGTAACGACTAGGGGAGATGGGGTCGGGAGTATCTTCATAATTACCACCAGGGCTAGCGAGTAATCGAGGGTAGTGCTGAGCAACAGTCCGCTCAAAAGCATCAGTTGCACTAGCCCCTGATATTTGCCATTGTACGCTAGGAGATGCCGTAGCGGTCTCCGCAGCTTCTGCTGTTTGTTGTTGCTGTTGCAATATGCCATCACTATCAATGAAGGTGAAGGTTTCAAAGGCTTGGGCGTGCTCAGGGTCCCAGCGCTCTTGGTGCAGTCTTGCGCCATCGCTCAATTGGTAAGCGTAGCGGTAGGAGTATTCCGCACCCTCCAGCGCTTCACCAGGAAGTAAAACGGTTTGCAGACGACCAAACTCATCTAGTGTAAAGTTACTTGGGCGTTGATACTCATCCAATTCGTTGAGTACTTGGCCGTAGCGGAGGTCAAAGTTGCGTTGTTTGTTGAAACCGTAGGTGTCGGCTTCGCTTATGGCGTAGGTATACACCTCTTCATCATAGATATAGGTGTATGCTAGACGTTCTCCCGCTGCGTTGGCTGGTCGTACAATGCGGGTAGTGTTGCCAAATTCATCGTATTCGTAATCGTAGGTTGCTCGGTTAGCGTTATCGATTTGGTAATGTATCCGTTCGGCATCGCCGCCGGTATTGAATTCCGCGTGGCGGGAACGCACAATTCCGCGCGAGTCACGAATGACAATGGAATCGCGTGTGGCCAGTTGATAAGTTTCCGGTAGGTAATGATAACTCATCCGAATATCCACCAGCTCGTTTTGGTGACCACTGCCTAAGTCTAGCAATTGGGTCAGATTACCGTACTGGTCATAGCTAAATGTTTGATTCCCGTTTAGACCTAGACTTCCGTCGGGGCGGTAGTATTGATTGGTCTGTTGCGTTAACGCTGGGAATACATTAAGCTCTGTGCTGGCCAGTTGCACCGGTAGTAAAGTAGTATTGGTGCGGGCATCACGTAGTTCGTAATTGTATGCCTTTTCGTGTAGGGTGGCGCCAAGAGCATCGGCCCATTTTTCTGCTAATAATAGGCCTTGTTCGTAGTAGTTGTCATTGGCAAACAATTGGGTATAAGTGCGGTAAGGTACATCACCGTTTTCAGTATCTAGTTCTGTTTCAATTACGGTAGCAAAACCTAAGAAGGCACGCTCGTGCCGTTCGTGTTGGCCACCTTCGTAGGTGTACGATTTTTTGCTAAGCTTATCATCTGCTCCAGCCAGTACAGTTCTTTGTTCTATCTCTTGTAAGGTCCAGATGCTATAGGGTTGATTATAAGAATTACCTACCGGAACGTAATCCAGGGTAAAGCTACCACCCAGTGGCCGACTCACCTGCCGCAGTAGGTTGGTACGGCCGATAGTGGAAGTATGCACAGATAAGTCGCTATCGTTGGTGGAGCGCAAGATATCTGGGAAGCCATCTCCGTTCACATCATCTTATTGCTGAATCTGCCGGCTCACTCCACGGCCAACAGCGGTGCTGGGGTTAATACAAACCTTCACAAAAAGAATAGGAATACAAACGGTAAAAGCGGCATTGACAGATTCACCAGTGGCAGAGCCTTCGTCTAGTTGATTGAGCTGGTTCCAGGGAATAGGGTCCGTAAAGCCACTTCCTGTGTTTAGTCTCACGGTAGTAGGGTCTCCAACAAAAACAATGTCTGGTAGGCCATCCGCATTTACGTCTTCGAGGCTCTCAGTAGTAAAGTTGTCGGTGCGGGTAATGCTAATGCCGCCAGCTATACTGCCATTGAATAGACTAATACCGAGACCACCACCGCCATCAATGCTGTAACCAGCCTGTATCTGCTCAAAACCCCAGGGTTCGAAGGGCCCAAAACTATAACCGTAGTTCAGGTCTACTTTAGCATCATTGTTATCGCGTACTCGTACCTTATCCATTAAGCCTTCACCGTTATTGTCGGTCCAGGTATGTTCTGCGTAATCATTATCATCGCTAAAGGAACCGCTGATGCCTACCGCCTCGCCAGCCGTGTTTCCAGCATTTTTAGCGTTTTTGCTCATTTTGCTGGAGCGGCGCTTGGCTTTGCCAGAACGTTTGTTACTGCCTCCGCCTTTGGGCTCACCGCTATTACTAGGCCGTGAGGTAACAAAAGAACCACCTAAGGTGAAACCGGTGGCTTCGCTCTTCGCTCCGTGGTGCCCGGGGAAAGGATGGGTAATCACTTCCTCACCGTAGCCACCTTGCGTTTTGCTGTACTGAATAGCAGCACCCGAAATGATATCAGGATAGCGATCTCCGTTGAAATCCATTACATCCATAGTGACTTCAGAATCTACCCAGGTTTGACTAGCTGTACCCGTTACCACAGAGAACCCTAGGCCTCCGGCTATACTGTGTTCATTGGTTTCAGTTACGCGATTGGGGGCAGTAAGGCCTTCGCCAGAACCAGCAGGAGGTAGT
>ERZ1740059.937-NODE-937-length-14868-cov-7.119625_pt1 | contig 14868 bp, 8 predicted proteins | sample MGYA00581744_ERZ1740059 | MGnify/ENA primary metagenome ERZ1740059 (study PRJEB43018, sample SAMN04849738) | marine metagenome | isolation source: floating plastic debris | place: Pacific Ocean | collected 2008-08-28 | study: EMG produced TPA metagenomics assembly... | reverse complement strand
GCAAGAACCCGTTTCGCTATTTCAAAACGCCGCCCGTTCTGAATGGCGCCAGCTGTTGGTTGGATAAGAGCCCCCACCCCGAACGATGCTGGAGACGGGTTCGTATCAGACTGACAGCCCCCCGAACGTTGCTGAAGACGGGTTCGCATTGGACTGACAGCATCGAGTTCGCCCAAGACTGAAAGCACCGGCCAAATGACGTTCTTAACGACTTAAGGACCGCGAACCGAGTTGTCCGGTCAACGCGAGGAGATTCAAACGCTCTGTCAGCAATGCATATTTCACTTGGATGAGAGCGATTCTGGCCTGTTCATAGTCGAGCCGATCCTCGACCAGATCCGGCAGCGTCTTTACGCCGGCATCGAACTCAATTTCCGCAGCCTCGAACTGCTCTAGCTTGCGATCCTCGACGCTCGCGCGGCGTACGCTTTGCGCATAGAGAGACAATGCGCGACGGCGCGTGATCAAGATATCTTCGCGTAATTGGCGACGCTGTCGGATAAGATCGGCGCGGGCGCGCGCCACTTCAGCATCGGCGGCTTGCGACCTGGCATTCAGCGCCGACCCGGAAAAGATGGGGACGGAGACATCAATCCCGACACGATCGCGAAACTCCCATGTATTGAACTGGTCGAGATAGGCATAGGATCCGATTGCCACGACGTCGACCACGGGCAATCGCTCACGCTTGGCGCGCTCCTGGTCGGCTTTCAAACTACCGAGGTTTTTGCGAGCCGCCTCGATATTCGGATTGGTGATCAGAGCAAGGTCGGTTTCCATATCGCTAAAGCCATCCGCCGTTCCAGGAAGCACGGGCGAGCGATCATAACAGAGATTGACCGACCGGTTCACATCGGTCGCGACTTGCAGAGTGCTTTGTTCGATCAGAAACTCGATTTCGAACCTTTCTGCTTCGGCTTCTGCCAGGCGTGCGGCGACTTCAGCGACTTCCGACCGCGTTGCGCCGCCAATTTCAAGTGCCGTCTCCAAAGCCGCCAGTTGGCGCCGAAAATAGTTCTCTCGCTCACTGGTCACACCTCTGCGCTCATAAGCCTCAAGCGCCGAGATATAAGACAGGGCTACACGGCGCGCCGCATCGGCTTCGACGCTCAACTGCGTTTGCTCCGCCGCGCCAACACGGCTTGTCGCGGCCTCACGCGCATAGCGGGCATCGCCGAAATCCCAGAGCCGTTGCGAGGCGCGCAAGCCAACCTGGTTGTCGATGGCGTTTCCGGTCAAGCCGCCATCGCCGGCTTGCGTGCGAGCAAAGCTTGAGACTTGCGGACGCGACAAGGACCGCGCCAATTGAAGGTCTGCTTTCGCCCCGGCGATCTGGGCTTGTGCGACAGCCACATCCGGACTTGCCGATGCTGCGGCTTGCATGGCGTCGGCAATAGGCAAACACAGACCCGGCGCCGGATCGGTCGCGGCGATTTCGATAGCCGTCAATTCAGCATCTTCGTCGAGCAAAATCGTTGGCTCTTGCGCGGCGACTGACAGAGACGACGCTGCCATGAGTGCGAGGCTGGAGGATAGGCGTCTCATCACGACACCTCACCTTGTTCGTTTGCGCAGACATTAGCAGCGCGCACCAGGCCATGTCCGAAAACCGGATCCGGGCCTGTCGCACCGAGGTCGAACACATTGCGCTTCAGATAAGACCGCACGGAGTCGGTGCTCGCATCAAAAGACCGGGACTTGTCTGCCGCGATCAATGCCGTGACGAATGGCGCGGCGAAGGATGTCCCGCTGACATAGCGACCGGATTCCTGTCCGGACTGTATCAATACATCGACCCCGGGCGCAGCATACTCGACATGATCGCCCTGAACGGCGCGACTAAACACATTTTGATCGGCATCGATCGCAGTTACGGCAATGACGCCATCAAACGCCGCCGGATAGCGCGGCGCCGCCTCAGGTCCTTCATTCCCAACCGCCGCGACAATCACCATGCCATCAGCGACAAGCAAATCGACCACACTCTCGAGGAGTGGATTGTATGGCCCGGCAAGGCTGACATTCACGACCCGCACGCCTTGTTTCCGCATCCAGTCAAAGGCGAGCAGAAGTTCCTTGGTGCCGCTACCGGATTGACCGTTTTCAGACTGACCGATCACGCCAGCAGAATAGATCATCACGTCCCGAAGTCGGCCTGGCCCGCTGATAAGACTTGCGACCGTTTCGGCATGTTCGCTTTCGATTGAATTCCGCCGCGCGAAATCATGGCTGACGATCTGCGATGCATTCAACCCAGACATACGATCAGACAGGTAGCCGTCTATAATCCCGACCGCCGTCATCGCCGGGCACCCCTGTTCCGGCCATTCCAGCAACAGGTTGGCATATTCCCGGCCACGAACCTGAGACACGGAGTTCATCTTGGCCTGCGCTCTGTAGATGTTGTCGAGGCCGACCAACGCGGATGGACTCATCATCTGCATGTCATTGACCGCGACTTCATCGCTAATGCCAGGTGGACGGGCGAAATCGAGCAGGATCAAGTCCAGGCTTTCCAGGAATTGGCGATCGATGAGTTGATAGCCACGCCGGCTGACATTGATGGTCAGCTCATTGGCTTCCTGCTCGGAGGCGAGCAGAATGAGCACATTGTCATCTTCAAAAAGTGTTTCGTCCGATGCCGCAGCGGTCGTGTCAGCGCCATTGGTAGACGCGGTTGAATTCGTCACCGCGCAGCCCGCCAGACAAGCCGCGAGCGCGCAAGACGCGAAGAGAGGAGAGAGCCGTTTCAACATATCATTATCCTGAACAAGTCGCCCCTATGTCGTTCCAGGCCTGCAATCGGTTCAGAAAAAATCAGAACCGCTTGCTGATTGATGCAAAAACGCGTTGTCGGTCGCTGGCAAATGCGTCGGCGCGATAATCGGCGAACGCGAGTTTGAGTTTGACGTCTGCGAGCTTCGCCTGCACAGCGAGATCTATCTCTTGGCCATAAGTTGCGCCGCCGCGATCTGCTTCAAACTGGTGCAGGCGAACCGTCGGCGTGATGTCCTTGAACGGGCCGAAGCTACCGCCATTAAATTTCAGACTCAAAGACGTGTCGGCAATGCCATCTATTGGGGTGCTCAGGAACACGTCGGCTTCGCCCTGGAACTTGTGCAGTGATGCCAAAGGCGTTTGGAATGCCTGGGCGCCCCCAGCTCCCAGGACCTCATATCGCAAACTGGCCTCGAGATTGGCAATGAAGGTTTTGACATCGACCAGATAATAGTCAGCCGAATAGCTGAGCGGATTGTCTGCATGGTCAGTTTGTTGCGCATAAGACGCTTCGAAGTCGAATTTGAGGTCCGAACGGTGATACCGACCATCAAAGCGAATGCCGCTGGTCTGGGATGACAACGTGCGGTTGCGATCGGCATCGGGCCCGGTTTCAAGATCCAGGGCGTAATGAAACAAACCCACTCGCCCGATGGGCGTCTGGACATTGGCATTGGCAAACCAGGAGTCCGACTCAAACTCACCGAGCGGCGTGCGATTACCGAGCGGGCGATTGACCTTGGCAATATAGCCCGCCTGGAATGTGTGTGTGCTCTGTGTTCGCGCCGACAGCCGCACCGCGTCATAGCTGCGCGTATTCTGCCGAAAGGGCGCCATACCGAGAAAACGTTGATCATCTATACGCAAGGTCTGACGGCCGAGCGTGATGAAACTGCCTTGTCCGAGATCCGCCTGGATTTGCAGGCGATTAATGTCGAGATGATCGGGATCCGGAATCAGCGGCTTGTTCAAGCCGGGACCTGGCAAGTCGCTAAAATCATCAATCAGGGCGCCAACGCCTTCGATTTCAATCAGGCCTGACAGCCAGTCAACGGGCGTCCATTCAGCGGACGCACGCGCGCTTAACGTCAGCGCCGTGCTCGAGTCCGGAAAACTGTCCTGGTCGACATGATCATAGCGCAAACGCGCGTCTCCGCCGAATACGAAGGTTGGATCGGCAAAGCTGACCTCGGCGAACGGTATCAGCACCGCCGCGAACAGAATCGCTCTGGCCAAACAGGCTTGCATTGTTTTCATCATACTAGACCAGCCTAACATCCCTCAAAGGCGGCTTGTTTTCATTTCAAATCCCCATAAAAATCCGGAGGATGCAAGCCAATACAAAAAAATGTGAACCGATCCGCCTATTCATACGACTAAACCCTGTAACGTGACCTATTGGGCTTTGAATCATGACCATCGATCTTTCCAAACTCTCTGAAGATGCTTTGAATGAGCTGGTTCTGGAATATGCGCGCGGTACGGCGTCAGATGACGCCAGAAGCGCCATTGAATCGCGCCTGCCCGAGGATCCGAAACTGGCAGACGAAGTCGCTTATCTTCAAGGCCTGCATCGCGCCGTATCGCCACTCAAAACAGAGGGTGCCGCGGATGAGCTCGGATGGAAGCGTCTTTCAAACGCGATTTCGGCGGAACAGGTACAGGTCGTCGCCAATGACAATAGTCGCATCTGGAAATATGCGGCTGCAGCGCTGGCCATCGTTGCCGCGTTGCAAACGGCGGTCTTGATTCAACCGTCTTCGCAAGCGCCAACCGAGACCTATGTTACGGCTTCCGCGACCGACGCGAATACGCCAGCGGTGAACGTGATCTTCCACCCCTCCGCCACCGCCGAAGCGCTCACCCGCGTGTTGAAAGAGGTGGATGGTGAAATCATCGCAGGACCGAGCGCAATCGGTCTTTATACTGTGGCGTTTGAAACCGAGACCGCGCGCGACGATGCACTGGCTGCCCTGGAAGCGGAAACGGATCTCGTCGAAAGCGTCAGCCTAAAATAATCACTCAGACCGCTGCAAACAGCGCATCAGTGCGGCCTTTGCAGCCATGATACGCGTCTTCACCGTCCCGGTTGGGCAATTCTCGATCTCGGCAATCTGGGAATAAGACAGGTCTTCATAGAAGGCCAAATGAATCGCGCTTTTCTGAACCTCGTTCAGGCCTTCGATACAAGTCCGGACCCGCTCTGCATCCTGAAACGCTTCCAGCGTCTTGTGTGGATCGGGCGCATCATCCACGATGTCTGCATCGACCTCTCCCAGAACCGTGCGCGCGCCCTTGCGATTGCGATCAATAGCCTTGTTGCGCGCGATCGAGAACATCCACGACTTCACAGTCGAGCCACCGCGGAATCGATCTGCGCTTCGCCAAACATCGAGCATGGCCTCGTGCACGATATCTGCCGCTTCTTGCGGATCAGCGAGATAGTTTTGCACAAAACTGTTCAGATGCGCGGCATAGCGGTCATACAGCTGCTTCAACGCGCCTTGATCGCCTTTTGCGACCAGGCTCAGCAATTCTGCATCCGTGTCAGACGACCCCAATACGATCTCCTCCGTCTACCCAAGGCAGCGCAAATCGGTGACTTTTTCAAGCACTGATTCACGGTCCAACCGGGCATGGGGAAATGCCTGCCCGAAGAAGCTCACTTTCTTGTGAAGGTCTTGTGATCAGAAACTTTGAACCATTCGCGTTGTCGCACGACTTAGTCGCATGTTTAGCGCATTTTATCCTTGCTTTGCCCTGAACATGTGCCGCTCAGCACATGCGTCTGGATTAATGGTCCTCATCCCCTCTTGTGAGACCAACAGACGTTCCGTGCCGGTGGTAGACTTAGGTCTCGGTGGTCCTGGGAGCACCGTCGCGACAAGCCCCTTCCGTCCGGCGGTTGGGCCATCGAGATCTATCCCTTGCGCGCCTGACAGCCACCCGCTCCTGGCTGTCAAAACCGGGCGCTGTTCCCAAAACCTACTCACTTGGAGACGTGAAAATGTCACGTAAGAAATCCCTTTTAAACGGTCGCAGCAGCGGCCTATTGGCTGGCGTACTCGCCGCCATTGGCTTGAGCGGCAAAGCTGCGGCCCAAGCCACCGAAACCGGTCTGGTTGATCTGTCCCAGGCTGATCAAGTAGCCAGTTACACGGTCAATGAAGACGGCTCTGTCGATCTCACCCTGGCCAGCGGCGAGACCGTAACCATTCCAGCCGACCAGGTGGTCATGCAAAATGGCCAGGTACTCGTGGATGCATCAGCTCTGCAAGTCGCTCTCGAGGCTGGCGGACTGAGCCCGCTCATCTATGCCGGCGCGGGTCTGGCCGGTGCGGCAGCAGTCGCCGCGGCAGCAAGCGGCGGCGGCGATGATGGCCCGAGCAATGTCCCAACACCAAATGCTGATATTCTCACCGGCACACCTCAAGACGATGTCATCAACGCCTTGGCGGGCGACGATGTGGTCGACGGCCTGGCGGGGAATGACACTTTGTCTGGCGCCGAAGGCAATGACACCCTGATCGGCGGAGCCGGCAATGATACGCTGAATGGCAATGCCGGTGCAGACACATTGCAAGGCGGCGTCGGAGACGACACACTACTTGGCGGCGGCGGCACCGACATTATTGATGGCGGCGCAGGTACTGATACCAATTCATTCGCCGACATCGCTCAGGACACGACCGCAGACATTGCTGCCGGAACGGCGTCCTACGGCATGGTCAATGAGACCTTTACCAATATCGAAAACCTCACTGGTGGTGCTGGAAATGACAATCTGTCAGGCGACGGTGGTGCCAACACGCTGATCGGTGGCGCAGGCGATGATGTCCTGGCTGGCCGCGGTGGTGTGGATGTGATCGATGGCGGCGAAGGCAATGACACCAATTCCTTTGAAGGCATTGGCGCTGACGTCACCGCAGATATCGCCGCTGGTACAGCCGACTATGGCATGGTCAGCGAGACCTTCACCAATATTGAAAACCTAACCGGCAGCACCGGAAACGACACGCTGTCTGGTGATATGGGTGCGAACACCCTGATCGGCGGTGCGGGCGATGACGTCCTGGCCGGCCGTGGTGGCACGGACGTGATTGATGGCGGCGAAGGCAATGACACAAACTCTTTCGAGGGAATCGGTGTTGGCGTGACCGCAAACATTGGTGCGGGAACCGCGTCGTATGGCAGGGTCAACGAGACTTTCACCAATATCGAGAACCTGCGTGGATCTGACAATGATGACAGTTTTCGCGGTGACGGTAATGTCAACATTCTCGAAGGTGGTGCAGGCGACGACACCCTGATCTGGTCCGGTGGCGAAGATACGCTGGATGGCGGCGAAGGGTTCGACACGGCTGACTACACGACCTCATCTGTCCCGGTTCGGGTTCAGTTGGATGCGGACGGCAATGGCACGGTTAGCCGTGATATTGGCTTCTCTGTCGAAGTCGTGGATGCAGCGGTTGCCGACGATGCGACCTTCGTCCAGGCGGCGGTTGACGGAAACCTCTATTTCAACGTCCACACATCTGAGTTCCCCGGCGGCGAAATTCGCGGCCAGCTGAGCGTCACCTCTGATGAGACCGTTGATGGCGTTCGCACCATTATTCTTGATGGCGCATTGGATGCCAGCCAGGAACCGATGGATGCCTCTGATTCAGATGCGACAGGAGCAGGTCAGGTCACCATCACTGTCGATGCTGAGGGCAACGCGACCTATAGCTCAACTCTCGACATTTCAGGGATCTCTCCATCTGAGCAGATTACGCTGGCAGATGGTGCCCTGTCGGCGATCCACTTACACAATGCCCCTGCCGGAACCAACGGTCCCGTTTTGCAGGATCTGGTGGTTGATGCCGGTGGTGAAACGGATGGCGACTCGGGCTTCACGGTCGAGGTGGTCAATGCGGAAGTGGCAGATGATGCCACCTTCATCGCTGCGGCCGATGCTGGAAACCTGTACTTCAACATCCATACAGCTGACTTCCCGGGTGGAGAAATCCGCGGACAGCTCGACACAGTGGTTTCTGATGAAACCGTGGATGGCGTACGGACCCTGGTCCTGTCGGCAGAGCTTGACGCGGCACAAGAGCCAATGGGCGCTTCGGACTCCGACGCGACCGGCACAGCGACGGTCACGATCGTCATCGATGCGGAAGGCAACGCAACTTACAGCTCTGACCTTTCGGTTGCGGGTATCACCGAAGACGACCTGATCACTCTTGGTGATGGGGCGCTTTCAGCAATTCACTTGCACAATGCCCCCGCTGGTATCAACGGCCCTGTTCTGCAGGACTTCATTGTCGACGCAGGCGGCACGACCACCGATTTCAGCGTTCTGGAAGGCACAGACGTCTTTGCAGAAGAAACGGAAGTCGACACCCTGATTTCAATCGAACGCGTAATTCTCTCTGAGAATGACGATGTCGTCGCCCCCGGCGCCGGCTCGCAGACGATTGAAGGCGGCGCAGGCGATGATGTCATCGCTGGCGGTGGCGGCACTGACTTCCTGGATGGGGGTGACGGCAATGACACCAATTCCTTCGAAGGGATTGGTCGCAATGTCGACGCCAATCTTGGCACCGGAACAGCATTCTATGTGACTCCAGGTGGCACAACCATCGAAGAAAGCTTCAGCAATTTCGAAAATCTTGCAGGCTTTACCGGCGACGACCGTCTGACCGGTGATAGCAATGACAATATTCTCGATGGCGGCGCTGGTAACGACGCCCTGCGCGGTGGCGGTGGCAATGACACGCTGATCGGCGGAGACGGCGATGACGTCCTCGCAGGCGGTGGTGGTCAGGATACGCTCGATGGCGGTGACGGCATCGATACAGCGGATCATTCTGACATTGGCGTTGCTGTGAATGTCGACCTGTCTGCCGGCACGGCCGACTATGGCATGGTTTCAGAGACCCTGACTTCGATCGAGAATGTGATCGGGACGGCTCAGGACGACACATTGACCGGTGATGATCAGGATAACCTGATTGCCGGCGGTGATGGCGCGGACACCATCAATGGTGGTGACGGCGATGACGTCTTGCGCGGGGATGCGCTTGGTGCGGGTGAAACCCTGACCATCAGCGTCACCAACACACTGCCAGAAGGCGGTACATTCCTGACACCCGTCTGGTTCGGGTTCCACGATGGCGAGAACTTCGATCTCTATGATCGCGGCGAAGCTGCCAGCACGGGCCTCGAGCGGGTTGCAGAAGATGGAAATGTTGGCGCGATTGCCAGCGAGTTCAGCCAGGCCGCTGGCCGTAACGGTGTCGACTCTGCTGTCTTCGGCCTCGCCGAAGGTGCCCCGGGTCCAATCGATCCCGGTGAAACGGCAACCTTCACCATCAACGTGAACCCCGAAGATGTTGGCCGCGGCTACTTCACCTGGATCACCATGGTCATTCCGTCGAACGATGCCTTCCTGGCCTCGCCCGGCAATCCCCTGACCGATGCGATCTTTGATGTCGACGGCAACTTTAACGGGCCGCTGATCGTTCAGCGTCTTGGCGAAGACGTGCTCGACGCTGGCACAGAAGTGAATACCGAACTGGACGCCGCCTTCCTCAATCAGACCGGACCAAATACCGGTGTGACCGAGGATGGTGTGATCACCGTTCACCCAGGCTTCAATGGCTCTGCTGCTTTGCCGGATGGCACTCCGGTCAATATTCTGGGTGGCACGACAGCCGCTGGCACCATCGTTGATGCGATTGCGGGCGACTTCACACAGAATGGGGGTCAGAACCTGGTGCTTCAAATCGTGGTCGACCGGGCACAATTCGGTGGCGACGACGTCATTGATGGCGGTGCCGGTAATGACACGATTGAAGGTGGCTTTGGTGATGACACGCTGATCGGTGGCGAAGGCGATGACTTCATCCAGGGCGGCGTCGGTAATGACACCATTGATGGTGGCATTGGTGATGACACAGCTGACTATTCGGACATTGATGTTCCGGTCACAGTCGTGCTGGACGCTGATGGCAATGGTACGGTCACACGTGAGACCGGAGTCTCGATCGATGCGGTCGACGCCGCTGTTGCCGGTGACGTAGCCTTTGTTGAAGCTGCGGAAGCCGGAAATCTCTACTTCAACATCCACACGGATGAATTCCCTGGAGGCGAGATTCGTGGACAGCTGGCGATCACATCAGACAATCGCGATGATGCGGGTGTCGGCACGATCGTCCTAGAAGGCAGCCTGAACTCGGCGCAAGAGCCGATGGATGCGTCTGACTCAGCCGCGTCCGGCTTCGGTTCGATCACCATCACGATCGATGAGATGGGCAATGCCACATATAGTGGATCGCTCTCGGTCGATGGCATTGCGGTGTCTGAACTGATGACGGTTGGACCGTTCTCGGCCATCCACCTTCACAACGCCCCTGCGGGCGAGAATGGCGGGGTCGTTCAGGACTTCATCGTCGATGCTGGCGGTGATGTGAACGGCGCAACCATGATGGGTGACGTGTTCGATGAAGTGGTCGAAGTGGATACACTCACGTCAATCGAGAACGTCTTGCTTGCGGATGGTACAATCGTCACGCCGCCAAGCATGGACGCACCAATTATGGAAGTGCTCTCTGTTTCGGAAGCCGGCGAAGCCCCGGCTTCGAAAACGGCACGACTTGAGCCTGATTCATCAGACTTTGATGCCAGTGCATCAAGTCAGTTCAGCGTGGAGGTTGACCAAGACGACTTCCGTGCGCCCCTGGCAGAAGCCTCTGACATGTAGCCCAACGGCGCGCCCCACGCCTCGCGGCTGGGGCGCGTTCCCCTTTTCTCTTCCTCTAATTTCGTATGCAGGAGCTCGAGATGTTTCGCTCTCAAACAGGCGCCCCCAACACTTCGTCTCAGGACACAGGTCACACCTTCAAATTCCTGTTTGGCGTCATCCGTCACAGCCCAGCAAAATTCAGCGCGCTGATGGGATTTAGCCTCGCCGTCAATCTGCTGATGCTGGTCTCTCCGCTCTATATGTTGCAGGTCTATGACCGCATCCTGACGTCTGGTTCCACAGATAGCCTGATCTGGCTCAGCTTGATCGCCATCTTCCTGCTCGGTATCTATGCCGCTGCTGAAGCGGGCCGCAGACGGGTCTCCTCCCTGATCGGGGACCGACTGGAAGCCACGTTCGCCGATCGGATGTTCGCCCGATTTGAAAGTGGCGCGGACGAGAAAGTCCTGCTGCCCAAAGACATGTCTGATCTCTCGCGAATTCAGGCAACCTTTCAGAATGGCTCGCTCTTGGCTTTTGCAGACCTGCCCTTCACGCCGCTCTTCATTGGTCTCCTCTTTTTACTTGATCCCCTCCTGGGCGGGATCAGTCTTATTGGCGGACTAATTGTCTTCGCCGTCGCGATTATCGCCGAACTCACCACCAAATCTCCAGGCGCCGCAGCGGCCGCCGCAACCGCGAACGCTCAGGAACAACTGACCGGCGCGGCGCGCCAGCACTCTGCCATTCGCGCCATGGGCATGACCAAGGCCATTGAGCAGCTTTGGCGCGGTCAACGCGAAGAAGCGCTCGCGCACACGCTGAAAACGTCGAAGATGGATGCCTCTTATGCGTCAATAGCACGCGCATCGCGGCAGATCCTGCAAATCCTCATTCTCGGTGCAGGCGGGCTTCTGGTGCTTTCGCAATCCATGTCACCAGGTGGAATTGTTGCCGGCTCCGTCATCATGTCACGCGCGCTCGCGCCAATCGATCAGATTGTTGGCGGATGGCGCTCCTTCGTTCAGGCGCGTACGTCCTGGCGGTCGCTGACAGATCGCCTCAGCCCAGATTATAAACGCCAGGACTATACGCCGTTGCCGCGACCGGATGCGAGCCTGGTCCTGGATCGCCTGGCCGCTGGCGCTCCGACCATGGAAGCGCCGGTCGTCCGTCCCTTTTCCTATGAAGTCCGAGGTGGTCATTTAATCGCGATGGTCGGTACCAGCGGGTGCGGCAAATCCAGCCTGTTGCAAACGCTCGCTGCTGTCTGGCCAACAAAGTCTGGCGAAGTGCAGCTGGCTGGCCGCAGTGTACATGATTGGGCCAATGAGGATCGCGGACAATATGTTGGCTATCTCCCGCAAAGCATCGACCTTGCGCCAGGAACCATCGCGCAGAACATCGCGCGCTTCACCGAAGCCCAGCCTGAGGAGATTTATCAAGCCGCCCGGGATGCTGGCGCGCATGACGTGATCCTGTCTCTCGCCGAAGGATATGAAACGCAAATCGGCCCAAATGGGGTCGGCCTCTCCGGGGGCCAAAAACAACTGATTGGCCTCGCCCGGGCTTTCTTTCGGTCTCCCGTTTTGCTTTTGCTGGATGAGCCGACAGCAAATCTCGATGGTGAGACGGCCAACACTGTGATTGGAGCGCTCCAGTCTCGCGCTGCGATTGGCAGCATCGTCATCACCTCAACGCATGACCCACGCCTGGTCCAGAATGCACACAACCAGCTGACCATTGCGCATGGCGGCGTGATCGCCAAGCCGATGCAAACCATCACCCAGACCACTCACAAAAAGGCTTCGCGACCCGTGCAGGTCTTCGCGAATGAAAGAGGATAGACCGATGACCAATCCAAACACGAAAAAGGGGTCCGACCGTTTCGCATTGCGTATGGGCCAAATCTGCTTCCTCGGTCTCGGCGGCTTCACGCTCTGGGCGGGCCTGGTCCCTCTTGAAGAAGGTGTCAGTGCCTCAGGCACGGTTGTGGTCGAGAATAATCGCCAGCTGATCCAGCACCTGGAAGGCGGCATTATTCAGGACATCGCCATCAAGGAAGGCAGTCAAGTCGCCGCGGGCGACACGCTGTTAGTCTTGCAGGAAACGGCCTCGCTTGCTTCGCGCGATCGGGTCATCCAGGAGATCGCCGCCTTGTCTGCGTCCGCCCTCCGACTCAGCGCGCTGCAGGACCAGCGGCGGGACGTCGACTTTTCATCCCTAACCGGCTTGCCGGTCGGAGAAGATGAGCTCGGCGCCATCAAGTCACGCGAATACGATCTCTTCGTTCAGCAAAGAAACGCGCTTGCCGCAGACATTGCGGTGCTCAGCTCGCGACGACAAAGCGCCCGAACGAATGCCCAGCTGAAATCGAATGAGATCGATATCACGCGCCGGTCTCTAGCATCGACGCGTGAGGAACTCACGCTGTTTGAAAACCTGTTCGACCAGCAGCTGGCACGCAGAGACCAAGTCATCGCGCTCGAGCGCCGTGCCTCGGATTTTGAAGGCACGATTGCGCGTCTTGAAAGCGAAAAGGCCATCGCCGAAGCCGAAGCGCGCAGCCACTCGTCTCAGGTCTTACAGGTTGAGGCGCAATTCAGCGAAGTCATTTCGACAGAACTTCGCGATACAACGGCGCGATTGCAGGCGGCTGAAGAGTCCTTGTCCGCAGCGCAAGACGTTCTCAATCGCGCGATCATCACAGCGCCAGTAGGCGGCGAGGTATTGAACCTGTCATCGAATACGAAAGGCGGTGTCGTCGCCCCGGGCGATACAATCCTCGAAATCGTTCCCAACGGCGATTCCATCGTGGCTTCGGTGCAAATCAAGCCAACTGATCGCGCGCAGGTGTTCGAAGGGTTGAGTGTTCGAACACAAGTGTCCGCATATCGATCCTGGAAGTCGCCCAGTCTTGAAGGCACGATCCAGGATGTCAGCGCCGACTTGAAACGTGACCCGGTCTCTGGCGCGGCATTTTATGAAGCGCGCATTCAGATCGAATTACCAAGTGACGGCTCGGCTTCCACTCTAGAGGTTACACCAGGCATGCCCGTCGACGTCTTCATCTTCTCGGGCAAGAGTCGAACAACACTCGACTATTTGATGGAGCCGATCGCCGCGTCGATCTTCAAGGGGCTGCGGGAAGGTTAAGGCGACAAAACGAACGTAGGACTAACCATTTTTTGGAATGCATGACCGCCAGGAGGTCGGTCGCCATCTTAACAACCGGCCAGAGAACAGCCATCTGCTCTTCCGGCGGAGAGAGCGATTTCTAGGTTCAGGTGCATTTCCAACCTACGGAAATTCGCCTCGACCCACGCTTCGTTCAACAATCATTTTAATCTATACCGCCACATCAATCATTGTCAGATATTCAAATCGATGAGAAACGCCGCCTTCTACGAATGGCCGCAACTTCTGACTGGATAGCAGCCACTGCCCCAAACGCTGCTGGAGACGGGTTCGCATTAGACTGACAGCACCCGTTCGAGAGCTTCCAGAATTCGATAATTCCCCAATATGGGAAATCGTTGCAAGATTGAGTACGGATCCGCGTATTCCCTCGATACTTTGCGCGTGAAGTGTTACTTGAGCGCGGCGTAGATCTCCTCCGCGATCTCGGCGCGGAAATCTCTGACCTCTCCAATCGGCATCATCTGGACCATGCCGATGTAATAAAGGTCGTGTTCTGGATCGATCCAGAACCAGGTCGCGAGCGCGCCACCCCAAAAATAAGTATCTTCGCCATACGGAGTCGGAGACAAGTCAGCATCGTGCACAACGCCGAAGTTCAAACCGAATCCAAGACCGACGCCGCCATCATCTTCACCAATCCCCGTGGTAACGAGCGTCTCGCCTTCCGGCATCGTGTTCGTCCGCATTAGCTCAATGGTCTCTTTCTTGAGGTATCGCTTGCCATCGAACACGCCGTCATTGGCCAGCATATGAGCGAAGCGTGCATAGTCTGGGAGCGAGGAGACCAGACCAAGTCCGCCGGACTCGAAAACCTCGAAATCCTCGGTGAAGTTTACATGAATGGGGCCAAGTGTGTCATCGGTATAGACGAGCAAGTCGCCGGTTTCAGGATTCTTGAAGAAAGGATCTGATAAACGGTCCAGCTTCGCGTTCGGTGTGACGAAAGCGGTATCGACCATACCGAGTGGCTCGAACATCCGCTCAGAGAGAAATGATCCAAATGATTGTCCGGTCATCCTTTCGATCATTGCACCCTGGACATCCACCGCGACGCTGTAAATCCATTTCTTATCTGGTTGCAGCATAAGAGGTTGCTCTGAAAGCCGATCGACAAAGGTAGGCAGATCAGGAGAAAGTAAATCCTTCGCCTCTGCATA
>ERZ1740059.936-NODE-936-length-14878-cov-3.982527_pt1 | contig 14878 bp, 21 predicted proteins | sample MGYA00581744_ERZ1740059 | MGnify/ENA primary metagenome ERZ1740059 (study PRJEB43018, sample SAMN04849738) | marine metagenome | isolation source: floating plastic debris | place: Pacific Ocean | collected 2008-08-28 | study: EMG produced TPA metagenomics assembly... | reverse complement strand
TGGGCGTTGGTGAATCAAAGTATGATTTTAAAAATTTCTATATTAGATTTCTTCTTAAAAAAGCTTTAAGCTACGAACAGAAACACTCTGTACGTCATACATTAAATTACCAACGCCTTATTTTGCAGTCATAGAGATATTTTTTCGATTTAGAATATGTTTCTATGACTGTTATTTCTTTATAGTACAAAAAGTTACATATTGTTATTTTACATAATAATAAATATTACTTTCAAGCACAAAGTAGTTTTGATTAAATCTACAAACCAAAAAAAATAACTACTTTAAATTTAAAAGCAGTTACAAAAAAAGTATGATTGGATGACAGATAAACTAGATTAAACTATACTCTATGTGAGTCTCATTAGAATTAACAATCTCTAGACTACCCCAAGATTCTAGGTCTTTTAAGTAATTCCAGTTTTGTTTATTGTTGCGGATTTTACCTAGCAGCTTGCTTTGTGTTTTCTTCGCATTCTTTCTAAGAAAGTAGATATTCATCAATGATTAATTTCTAGACTGTAGACATCATATTTACCAATATTGCTATCAGTATAAATACTAATAGTAAAGTACTAGAAAACTCAATTACTTTTCCACAACTTAATGCCTTGAACACTCGGCAGTTCAAAAGAAAATTATGAAAAAGTTAAGAATAAAGTAATATTAATCAAACATTGATGACACGTCTTAATTTAATTACCCAATAATGGTTGATTATTCGACTAATACTGCTTGATTGGGATTCAAAACTTTTTTCTCGCCAAAATCAAGCAAGCGGTCTAAAGTATCTAACCGATTTTGCCAAACCTGACCTTGATAAACATTAACACTGTTGGTTTCTTCGATCCATTTGGGAAACTGTTGGCGCAGAGATCTCAAGGCTACCTGGGTAGAGAATAAATTTTTATGGGAAGGTTCATTGGCTAGATTTTGTAGTTCTTGTCCCAAATTATCTGCTTTTTCTCCCCACTTTTCTAGTGTTGCAACAGATAATTCTTGGGAATTATTGATCAAGAAAAAATTCCATTCTTTTTGTAAGTTTTGATATCGAAGCAAACTGGTATAAAAAGGTTGGCGATGAGGTAACGGCTGTTGCGATTCGGCTGTTATACTTCCTTGGGTACTATTAAAAATAGTCGTCAAATCCGAGCTGAGGTTTTCTGCTGCAAAAAGTGCATAGCCTTCGGTGGACATTCCCCGCAACAGCTGCATTTGGTCGATAGCACTTACCTCTGGTATGTTTAATAACCTAATGCCTGGTAATAATAAAGCCTTGCCGCCACGATTGAATTCACTTAATAAAGGATTAGCCAGTATGTGTAATGCATCTGCATCTTCAGCATAGGTCATGGGAACTAACATATCAATCCATTCTTTTTTAACCCACGTTTCCCAATGTTGCTGAATTTTCATCAGACGTTCCCGTTTTGGCATAGGAAATACTGCTGTTGAAAGAGTAAGATCGGGACGAAGTTGTCTTAAGTTATTAGCGGTATAAGCAACAAAATTATCTATTTGCTCGATGCGGAATTTTGTCCATTCTGACCACAGAGGATGCTCTGGATATAAATTAACTGGATCAAATCCCGTTTGCTTGCTAAATAAATCTCTAGAAGCCCGACCATTACCATAGGTTATTTTTCCTGTGGGACTCTGAAAAGGATAGCGAATATAGTCCAAGTGAATACCGTCTACTTTATAGTTAGTAGCAATTTCAGTAACTAATGAGGACAGGTAGTCCTGAACTTGAGGATTGGCTGGATCGAGAAAAATTTTCCCCGAACTATAATGGAAGCGACTACCTTCATGGTCGGTAATGGCCCAGTCAGGATGCTTGGATAATAATGGACCTGGATAGTTGCGAGGTAAATTGAGAATAACATTGTGACGTTGGTTTACCGCAGCAAAAGTCCAAATCCAAGCGTGCAGTTCAATACCACGCTCATGAGCTAGGGTTATGGATGCTGCTAAAGGATCCCAGCCTTTGACCAGAGGATTTTGCTGTGGGGCGACTTTGCTAGGGTATATTGTGTAGCCCGAATTGACCGTTTCAAAAAAAACTGTATTGATTCCAGCTTTTGCCATGCGATCGAATATGGGTAGTAAGTCTTCTTTAGATTGAGCTTTAACAATAGTTCCTCGATCTAGCCACATTGCCCGTACTTCTGATTGAGCAACAGGTCGATCCACAGGATAATTATCCCACAGGGCTTGTTTGGATGACGACCATTCTGCTTTTGCCATATTGTAATAGCGTCGATCAATCAAACTATGAAATTTTTTCAATCCTTGTCTTGCTCTATACAAAGCTCTATGAGCATCACCATATTGAGATTTGTTTACCTGTTTGTTGTTTTGTTTGCTAGTTATTGTTGGCTGTCGCAATATTTCTTGAATAACTTCAACTGTTGAAATATTAATGTTGCTATTGAGGGCATCAGCAGTTAGAAGAGTTGTTTCAAATCGGCTAATTAATCTTTCTAATTCTTGGGTCATCAACCGAGCTGTACCAGAAGAAATTTCTAATTCAGAATCTGGTTTGATTTGAGGTGGTGAAGACTGTTTGCTTTTGGGCAATGGTAGTGTTTTTATGTTTTTGCTATTATCCAAAAAAGATTCTTTGGCAATTGCTGGAAACGCCATGAAGATACTAGACAATAGGGAAAAGAGTATTAGGCTAGTAGCTTGGTTGTTTTTTAACTGATTTATAATACTCGTCTGTGAGTATGATTGTTGGGGGTATTTATCATTCACTAACACAGAACTTCCTCTATATCTTATTGCTATTTTGCGAAAAAATATCTTATCAATTAACTATTTGATTAATTTAATTGATTCGCAAATACTTATTATAATCTTGGTATTTGGATACCTGAATCAGTAATAGTAACGATTGCCAAAATAAATAATTAGTTGCTTTTAAGAATAAATACGAGAATAGAGATTTTTTCGAGGTGATTTATCGATTGACGTATTCAATAAAATAATGATTGTTATGATTAACTATTTTTACTTAGTTGATTGTATCGGTATAATTACTAATTTTCGATCCATGCAATAAAAATAATGTCGATCTGAGCTAATCATAAAACTAACCACATAGGATTTAAAATAAAAGTATCAAGTTTGTTAGCTGTGTCTTACATGCACCAAAAGTCAAACAGGTATTATTGAGCTATTGTTGAGGAGTTAGTTTCATGGGCGTATCTACCAGGGTTAACGGAGTCCTAAATCCTGGTGCTTGTCTTGCAAATGGCGAATACCGAATTGATCGCCCTTTGGGTCAAGGGGGTTTTGGCATTACTTATCAAGGCATTGATACTAGGCTAAATCGTGCAGTTGCCGTAAAAGAGTTTTTTCCTGAAGGCTGTTGGAGAGAAGGTTCGACGGTTGTTTCGGCGGGAAGATGGAATTCTGATACCTACAGTAATGCAAAACAAAAGTTTCTCTTAGAAGGTCAAACTTTAGGACAGTTTAATCATCCTAGTATTGTTCAGGTTTTTTACTATTTTGAAGAAAATAACACCGCGTATATGGTGATGGAATATCTTCGAGGTAAAACTTTAGCCGAAATTATCAAGCAGCGAAAAGGTAAATTATCGGAAAAAGAGACTTTAAGGTATGTGAGTCAGATAGGAGAAGCACTAAAGCTGTTACACTCTTCACAATTTTTGCATCGAGATATCAAGCCAGACAATATTATGTTGGCAGACGACGGCAGAATTGTTTTAATTGACTTTGGTGCAGCCAGGGATTTTACTGCCAATTGCACTACAAGATATACAACGATGTTGACTCCTGGATACGCTCCCTTGGAACAGTATGGACAAGCATTAAAATATGGAGCTTTTACCGATATTTATGCTCTGGGTTCTACCTTATATCATTTGTTGACAGGGAAAGCTCCTATCTCGGCAATTGAAAGAGCAGCAGGAGTGGAATTAAAAACCGTACAGGAAATAAATCCTCATGTCAGCACAACTGTTAGTGAAGCGATCGCTCGTGCGATGATTATGGATGTAAATGAGAGATTGCAGTCGGTAGAAGAATTCTTGAATTTGCTGAATGCTAAATCAAATACCGTACCCAGAAAAAAAGTATCAGTTGATTTTTATAGCAAAGCATCCGATCCTTGGGACGTTTTTGGTCAGGGATCGGTAAGCTCTACCCAGCAGTCTTCCAATATTAATAAAAGGTGGTTTTAGGGTAAATGAAGCTTGAAGATATAAAAATAGTAATGTTAGGTACTAGTGGCGCGGGCAAAACCAGTTATTTGCTGGGAATGTACGCCATCATGCAAACAGGAGTTCAAGGATTTACCCTATCGGCAAAAGATATGGATTTGGATTTGGAGTTAACCGAGAGATGGGAAAAGTTAATCTCGGTAACAGGAGAAGATCGTTGGCCTACTCCCAACGCAGCAGCAATGGAACAATATGGCTTCAATTTTAGCTATGGGTTTCGCCCTTTGATGGGGTTTGAATGGCTAGATTATCGTGGTTTGGCATTAAGCGATCGCTCTACAGAGCAAGATGTTCAAGATTTGGTTCAGTACTTGTCTGATTCTCAATGTTTATTTTTGTGCATTTCTGGAGAACATTTAGTCGAGTCAGTAACGCCAAATACAGTGCGAGAAATTAAAAGCGATCGCATGAACCAGTTTATTCAACAATACATTAGCGAAAATAAACAGCCTACCAATCAAAATCCTTTTCCTGTGGCAATTGTGATTACAAAATATGACCTTTGCCACCATCGAGATCGAGATGAAATTATTGCCGATGTCCAAAAGCTGTTCCAAGCCTTGTTTACTCCCAACACAGGCTGGTTGACAATGATTTGTCCTGTCAGTTTGGGCAAGGAATTGTGCAATGATTTAGACCACGCTAGTATTGTCCCTGTCAACGTTCATTTACCAGTGGTTTTTGCCGTATATGCTCAGTTGAGAGCCTATGGTATTAAGTTTAAAGCCCAACGCGATCGCTTAAATAAGTCTATTGATACGATTAAAAAAGGCAACTCTTTGGTACAGCTACTTAAAAGCAAAGAATTGAACAACTATTCTAATGAATTAGAAGCCTGTAACAATGAAATTATGGCAGCAGAAGAAAATATGAAATTGCTATCGGAAGAATTACAGCAGGTTTCTCTCTATTTTAGTGGTAACGAGGTAACGGCAGATGTCTAAGCAAAAGTGGGCAGCACTTGTCTATGGACGAAGCTATCATTTGGATTTCCGCTTTATTACTATTCCCCAAGACTTCACTACCAGAGAAATAGCTTGGGTATCACCATATATTTTGGCGACAACTCAAAAAGCCAGAAATCTAGCTAATTCTCCCCGCTGGTCGCTATTTAAGAATAACTCTCACTGTGTGGTTGGCGTAACCTGTATGGTGAGAGATCTAATTGGTAAGTTGGGCGAAGATTTCATTGACGTGATGGCAAAAGACGAGCTGGGAAGACCACTATATGTTTTTGTGGGATATGTCACCAAGTTAGGTCGAAGTAAAAGCTTAAAGAATTTACCCGCTTATACAGAAGTTGATTTAAATAGTTTTAAACCTCTTTATCAAGAAATTGAAAAGGTGTGGCTTTCTAAAGATTATGATGACAGAAAACCATTATTAAGTGAGTATAAATTTTTTGATAATGCGGTAGAAATAGCCAATTTATCTCCTAGGGCTACTCAAATTTCTCAATTAAATAATTGCGAAAAACATCCCGAACAAGTTTTTATTTGGCACAGTTCTAGTGTTAAAGATCGTCAGGCGTGGCGAGAAACCGCACAATGTTTGGAATCAACTTCTATCTGTTTAAATATCAAAAAAAAATGCTTGTTAAATAGTCCCTTTCTTAACCAAACTGTTACCAATATCGAAGAGTTCGCTGTTCAAAAGAGAATTTTTACTGAGGATAAAGACAGTTCTGATTTATCTGATTCAAAATACAAAATAGATAATATCTTACCCAAACAACCCCTTGAAAAATCAAACACCTTTTCTTTAAAAGAGAAAATTTCTACAAGAGCCAAAGAAGACTTTGATTTGACAATGGAGCATGCAGCTAAATTAACATCATCAAGCCAAGAATTGATTGATAACCTAACGCCCTGGTCTAACTCCGATAAACAAACAGCAGAACAATCAAATTTATCTAAGGATAATATAGATGAATTTGGCTATAAAAATAAAAAAAATCCCCTTCCTTCCAGAAAACAGGACTGGTTTTAATTAAAACAAATCGAGTGATTTACTGCACAATAAACTTGATAAAACAATAGGAATGCCCCGTAGAACATTCCTAATTAAAACTTTAGTTTAAATTTATTTACCAGCAGTTTTATGAAAATTTAGCTGGCGTTATTTATCAACTTATTTATATAAATAATAATAAGCCCTACTTAATATGTGATGCTGTGATTTCGAACACATCTGCCCCAACTAATTGATTTTGCATTCTAGAGATTGGGAACGCTCAGTAACTGCGGGAACTTCTTCTCTTTTTAGAAAATAACAAAGGTAACAGCCACCCCAATACCAAACCCATGACACTACAAAAAGCGAGTAATATTCCCACAGGAATTGTAATAGACTCGAAAGTCAAAAATTTGACCGAAACATTCTGGATATTTTGGATCGAGAAAACTGCGATCGCTAAAATCCAACTGCCAAAAAACAAAGTATTCAATATATTAATTTTTAAATAAATTTACTGTGCGTCAATAGCTCTCCCTCCTGGTAACTCCGAACCAAGTATGGTGCGAATTTTGATCGGTGCATCTTGTGGATGGGGTTCCCAACCAACTTGATAACCAGCCTCCCAAGCTTTTTTTCTCGCTTCACGAAAAGCTTCAAAGCTATCAGGTCGAACTATAAAAATCAAATAATCTTTACTAGAATCGTTTCTAGACAAAACCTGTTGAAACTGAGAATCTGCTGTGGTGATTTGGGTGCTGTTTTCCCCGACTTCATTTGAGATTGGATTAAAAACTAAAGACACACCATTATCTACAGTTCTTACACTGTAGTTTTCGGTGTTAGTTCTAAAGTTGCTTTGACGACCCATAATACTAAACAAACACGACTGATAGTTGTCCTGACGAAAACCATAGTCTGGAGCGTTGGGAGAAGTAAGAGGCTTATTACAGTTGGGTAAGTTGCTTGATAATTCCAGTTCTTTTTCTCTAACTTGGCGCAAATCCAAATAGCTTACTTTATTATCTTTAATTTCAAACCACAATGAATCTTTATCTGTAGGCGAAGATAGAGGAGTTTGAATAGTTATATTGGTTTTAGAACTACCACCAGTAGCAATTAAAGTAACAAACAGACTAATAAACATCAACACACCAACAGTATTAGTCAGGACATCTAAAAAAGAATCCAAGTTTTGGGTTATTTGGTTATTTCTACGTCTGGATCTGCTTCTCATTGATTATCTGTATCAAACAATATTTAGTAATCTCAACCTGGAAATAGCCTAACAGATATTTGAGAATGAACCATAATCTAGATCGGACACAATTTATCCACTATATCCCGTGTCATTCTGTAAATTTGATTGGTGGGCTGCTGCAACAGCCAAGTGATCGCATCGTTCGTTTTCGGGAATTCCTGCATGACCCTTGACCCAAATAAATTCAACATCATGTATTTTGCACAGATCGAGTAATTCTTGCCAAAGATCGGGGTTTTTTGCCATTTCTTTGCTATTTCTTTTCCAACCGTTTCTATGCCATTTTTTTGCCCAACCTTTAATTACTGCATCGACGATATATTTAGAATCGCTATGGAGCTTTACTTTTGAATTCGATGGAAGAGACTCTAATGCAGCGATCACACCCATCATTTCCATACGATTATTGGTAGTAAGTTTATAACCATCAGAAAGTTCTTCACGGCGATCGCCATCAATGATTACTGCACCATATCCCCCCTTCCCAGGATTGCCAGTACAAGCACCATCGGTGTAGATAATTATTCTATCTCCTGAAGTCTTAGTAGTATTGGGTTTTTTATTAATAACGGGTTTGGTCGATTTGGCAGGTTTAGATTGGAGAGATTGAATATATTTCCAAACATCAGACAGAGAAGATTCGGAAAGAGTTTCTAGTTCGGTAATAATTTGTTGTTTATAATCCATGGAATTAGTTAAGCCAGTAGATGCAGATTAACGTTTTAACACTATACGATAGCGTGCTTTTCCGCTGTGTAAATGAGCGATCGCATCATTTATTTGCTCAAAAGAATAAGTTTCAGTAATTGGCTGAATATGATGACGCACAGCAAAGTCGAGCATCTTGGCTACGTTTGTCGGACTGCCCAAAGAACTTCCTGAAATAGATTTTTGACCTGTTATCATATCAAAGGAAAAACTGGAGTTGAAATCGGGTTAGGTACAGCCCCAACAAAGTGTAGTGTTCCCCTAGGGCGCAAAGCATCAACATAGCTATTCCAATTTAAATCTACATTAACTGTTGAGAGAATTACATCAAAAGAATTTGCTAAATTGGCGATCGCTTTACCGTGGTGACTCCGAACTTTATCCGCAGATGCCCCATGACGACCAACAATTGTTTCTTCTGCGCTCAAGCAAAGATTTTGATCTCCAGACATACACCATTCACAATACATACAAGAAGTAGAAAACCAACCCAAGCTTACTCTTTGACCAATTTTTAGAGTTTTGATCTCTCTGGCGACTTTGGCTATTTTACCAATGGCTTCATGACCAGGAACAAGAGGGTAGTTTGACATATCCCAGTCATTGTCGATCATACTAAGGTCACTGTGACAGATGCCACAATATTCCACATCAATCTCTACTTGTTCTGGCTTCAATTCACCAAGATCGTAGGCAAAAGGCTTTAATTTACCACCTGCTTGATGGACAGCATATGCTTTAATCATCTTTTTCTATAAAATGCTTTGATATATTTCATAATCCTCTTGCCCAAAACAGCAAAATATAATTTTCAGATCCCTATTATTTTGTTCTTGCTGGCAAGTTTTAACTGCCGTTTCTGCTGCTAATTTTTTGGGAAAGCCATATATGCCCGTGCTGATACAGGGAAATGCCAAAGAATTAAATTTATTCTCCCCCGCTATTTCAAGCGATCGCCGATAACAGCTAGCTAATAACTCAGCTTCTCGATTATTACCTCCATTCCAAACAGGGCCAACAGTATGAATAATATAAAGTGCGGGTAAATAATACCCTTTGGAAATTTTTGCCTCACCTGTTTAGCATCCTCCCAACATTCGGCATTCACGAACCAACTCAGACCCCGCTGCACGATGAATTGCCCCATCTACGCCGCCACCTCCAAGCAAACTACTGTTAGCAGCATTGACAATAGCATCTACTTCTAATTTGGTAATATCACCCAGTAAGACTTTTAATCGATTGCTCATATTTTTTGGTAACTCTCCAGAAGCAAATATAAGATCATATTTACCTTTGAGAAATTATTAGCTGTTTTACCGTTTCTTTGAATATCTGAACTTGTTCGTCGTTAGGTTGGGTTTGTTGCCATATTGTTCTTGCCATTAAGCGATCGCACCACTGTTTAATCTCCGCAACTTGATTAATATCAAAACCTAATTTATCAATTAAAACGACCCCATTGCCTGCAATAATATCTCCCAAAGACAGGCTATTACCACCAAAATAGGTATTATCTGACAATAATTCGGCTAGAAAATTCAAAATCCTTCTTATTTTACGTTTTGCCTGTATTAATTTTAGTGATTCCTCTTCTTCGGCAATCAAAGGAATTATTAAAGAGGATAATTCATTATTAGTCACCATTTGTGCCATTCTGACCCTTGCTAATTCGGCAGCATCTTGAGGAAGTAAAGGATGATTAGGATATTTGCACTCCAAGTAATCTAAAATCGCTAGTGATTCGATAACTCGCAGCCCATCATCAACAATTACAGGCACATGATGAAAAGGACTGAGTTTGAGAAAATTTGGTTTAAATTGTTCTCTTGCTTTCAAGTTAATAATTATTGGTTTGAAAGGAATTTCTTTCTCTAGCAAAGCAATCCAAACACGACGAGATAGAGGAGATAGGGGATGATAGTAAAACTGCAACATGGTTTAATTTTTGTAATTAGGTAATAGCAATCAATAAATCAATAATTTTGGGGTGGCTAATTAGCTGTCTAAGATTGAGTTCTCAAAGCGACAAAAACTCCCGTAAGGTCTCCTACATTTTGTTGATTACATTGCACAATAGAATGAACTGTAATGCGCGATTTTTGTTTTCGTTGAAGAATTTTGATAAATCTTGCCCATATTTCTGGCTCGTTTAAACGGCAAACTGCGGCAAAATCACTAGTTATTGGCTGCTGATAATTCATCGTATTTTTTTGAATTACTAACCTGCTATTGAGCCCCTCTGATTGAAGGCGAAAGTTGACTAGTACCCAACCACTGAGAATTGCTAGCGACGATGCACTGCCACCAAATACGGTTGAGCGATGATTAATATTGGGTTGAAGTGGTGCGGTCAAGAGTACAGAATTAGGTGTTACTTCTTTTACTTGAACTTCCATTGTTTTTGACAAGGGAATATGCTCATATAAATAAGCTTGAATTGCATAGTTATCCTGTTGCATCTAATTGATTCGTAATTAGTTTACAGACCGATAGGTCTTTTTGAAGATAAAAAAATTAACAGTTGCTAGTCACTAGTTGCTACCCACACTAAACGGGTTCATTAATGCTTAACATCAGTTATTTTTTAAGCAAATGGTTTTAAGCTTTGTTGAATGTAATCTTGCAAATGAGCGATCGCTCTTTGAAGATGAACGGGATTTTGTTCTAGTTTACTCATCATCATTGCCCCTTCTATATTAGAGATAATAATTGTGGCAATCGTATCCGCTTCTATAGTTGAGGCTATTTCACCTTTTTTAATTCCTTGATTAATAATCCGAATAATAAGATTGCGCCAAGAATTTATGGCAGCTAAAGCGCGATCGCGCAAAGGAGAATCTGTATCATCAGTCTCGATCGCCGTATTGAGAATCGGACATCCTCCCACAATAGGAGGGTTTTCAATATAGCCCAAATAGGCAGACAGCATAGCTTCCAATCTTTCTCTGGCGTTGCGTTTAGTTTTGATTGCATTCCATATGTCCTGGCTTACCAGACTCACTGCATAATCAAATGCCACTAATGATAATTCTTCCTTGCTCTGAAAATGATTATAAATACCTCCCTTTTTTAATCCTGTAGCCTGCATAATATCCGAGATAGAAGCAGCCGCATAACCCTTTTGATTAAACAGTTCTGCCGCTTGATGAATTATGCGTGCTTTTGTTTGTTGAGCTTTAGACATCACATTAAAAACCGATCGGTCTTAAATGTAAAATATCACAAACAAGAATAAATCTCTAGTGTTCGTAATTAATAATGAATTTGACTAAGAATGTAACGCAGACGGTCGTAATCGTCTTTTAAAAGGGTACTTAAAGTTCTACCCACATTAACCAGCCATTCTCGATTTGCCTGCCTTTGACGGTATACTTCCCTTACTGAAGCAGCGACCAAAGATTCCACAGGTATATCTTTTGCCTGTAGAAGAGTCCTCAAGAAGTCCAAATTCTCAGTGAAGTTGGCTACCTCTTCGCGATCGCAACGATAAACCGACTGATGTATTTGAGGCGGGCGGGGAGGTAAATATTGATATACCTGTCCTAAACCATCTTCATTATTATTTGGGGCTTCAAAGCCAACAATAGCCGCCTTGAATTCAGTTTTGAGCATGGCGAAAATTTAAGGTTGCAGTTCTCGCAACTCTTCTAAAGACAAACCCAATGCCCTAGCACGGTGAACTGAGTCTATCGGACTAGTAGTAACGTAGGTAACTACTGCCAAAATTTTATTGCCCGACTCCTCATCAAAAGACTTTATCCAGCTACCAAAAGGAGGCATAACAGGAAACTTAAGGTCTTCTGGTTCGAGACATTGGGCTAAATATTGGGTAGTTGAGGTTTCAATTACCTCGCCAATATGTTGGGGATTGCGATCGTCAACTGTGAATTGAGGTAAAGGAAGACGCATTGCTCTAAAGAAAGAGGGATAAGGATTAAGGAATGAGGAATGCTATAGTTATTTTTTCTTCTTTTTAGTCAGGTCTACTGCTTCTAGTTCGGATAAGTTGAAGGTCACTAGCTTATCCCAATTTCCACCCTCAAACAGCACTGCAACTCTACTGTCATCTATACGCTGTACCAAACCTTGAAATTTATAGTAAATGTCATCAGAGTTAATAACTGTAACTGTTGAACCTGGTAAAATCATCATTTTTTTTAAGGCGATCGCTTTCTTTTAGTGTTATTTTACATAGCTTATCAACTAAATTCTTGACCTCAAAAACAAGAAGATCTAATTTGTCAATCCTTTAGCTATGGATAAAAAGATTTTCTAGTTATGATACGTCAAATGTGCAAGCTAAATTCTATATTCCCTGTTAACTGAGTTTTAAGTAATATGGCAAACAAGGATAACTACAAACTACCAAAATATATTCGACTAGGAAAGACAGCAAGTTCTCAAGAAGCTAGAACCCCTAACGGTTTATCAAAAGGAAGAGTTAGAACTAATCTTCAAGATATCAATTGGACTCCTACCAAATTGACTATGACAATAATTGCCTTGTCTATCCCCTACCTAATCGCAGTCATAGGCTCTTTTCTTTCAGGAAATAGTATGGTTGGTCTAATATTTATCGGCTTAGGAGCTTTAGTGATTGGGATGTACTTGCTTCTGCGCTACATAGAGAGGTCGGATTTCTAAATAAAACTATTTTTTTATAATCTTAAGAAGGACAAGTCTTTGATTATGGACTAGTCCTCTTTACCTAATTTGAAGAAAACTTAAGACATCATACGGTCTAAAATTTTCTGAACAATTTGCATTCCTGTAATTGCTTGCCAACCAAACAACCCCAAAAACACAATATTTAAAGAAACGTGGGTATTGCGAGCCAAACCATTGCCCTTTTGCATGTAGGGTACTAAAGATGCAGAAACAGCGATTAAACCTGTCATACCCAATCCTGCTAGCAAATGAGGTCCGACGAAAAGTTTACCATTGTTGATATAGGTGATTGCCATACCGCCAATATTTCCTACCACCATCAATGCCAATAAAATCGACCCCATTTTATGATGTCTTTGGGTAAACTGCTTCTTGACTAATTCTTTTCTGGTTTCTTTGTCAGCACTACGAATCTTCGAGCTTTTTACCCCGAGGTATAAAGCATAAATAGTAATACCAAAAAGAACCCACATTAAAATGGGATGACCAAATTGCGACCAGGTTTTTATTCCCTCGGGAATTTCCAACGCCATGATGTTCTCCTCTCTAACTTTTGTAATCTAAAGACTTTATAAAAATTAACTTAACATATATTGATATTTCTGAATGATTAAACCCTATCAATTACCGCCTCTGCTTCAACCAGGAGATTCGATTGCGGCGATCGCTCCTAGTGGATCGCTGAAAACAACCGATGGTTTAAAACAAGGCATTGCTGTTTGGGAAAATCGCGGTTATCGAGTTGAATTGGGCAAAAACTATCAGTCTTCTTGTGGTTATCTTGCAGGAAGCGATCGCCAGAGACGGGAAGATTTAAAAGCAGCTTGGGAAAATCCAAAATGTAAAGCAATTATGGCGATTAGAGGCGGTTATGGAGGGGCAAGATTATTAGAAGACTGGAATTGGTCAATTAACCATAATAAATGGCTGATAGGATTTTCAGACGTTACTAGCTTGCTCTGGAGTTTGGCAACAGTAAACATTTCTAGTCTTCATGCACCAGTCCTAACTACATTAGCATCTGAGCCAGAATGGGCGATCAACCGAATGTTCAATTATTTAGAAACGGGCAAGCTCGAACCATTGCAAGGTAAATCAGGAGGTGGAGGAGAGGCTACAGGAATATTATTACCAGCCAATCTAACTGTTGCCACCCACCTACTCCAAACATCTATTCAACCCAACTTTAAGGGGGCAATTATAGCCCTAGAAGATGTTACAGAGTATCCCTATCGAATCGATCGAATGTTAACCCAATGGCGCATGATGGGAGTGTTTAAATATATAAGAGGTATTGCCTTGGGTCGCTTTAGTCGTTGCGAACCCTATCCTGGTACAAGAAGCTGGACAATCTCCGAAGTTTTAGGCGATCGCTTAGAAGATTTAAATATCCCTTTAGTTTACGATTTACCCTTTGGACATGATGGTGTCAACGCAGCCCTGCCCGTAGGACAAACCGTCAGATTAAATGGAGATCGGGGAATTCTGAGCTGGCAGTTATAAAAGGATCTATTGAATTCTGGTAAAATTTCAAGCATAGATGACTCTTAACAAAACTTAAAGGAGAACCGTATTTTGTCTCATACTATTGCCACTGACATCTGCGAAGGCGTAGCAGATTGCGTCGATGCTTGTCCCGTTGCCTGTATCCACGATGGCCCAGGAAAAAACATTAAAGGAACAGAATGGTATTGGATTGATTTTTCTACCTGTATCGATTGTGGAATTTGTCTACAGGTATGCCCCGTAGAAGATGCGATCGTTCCAGATGAAAGACCAGATTTACAGAAAACACCGCAGTAATTACTGATGACTGATGACTAATTACTAATTACTAAACTAATTAATTTTCCCAATATTTACAGGCTGCGTATGCCATTGTTACCACCCCAGTAATGATGGCATCTTCATCTATTTTAAATTTGGGATGATGTAGAGGGTAAATAATTTCGCCGTTGTGACCTACTACCAAGCGAGACATAGATCCAGGGACTTTATCCAAATAAACTGAAAAATCTTCTGCGACTTAAGACGGTTC
>ERZ1740059.934-NODE-934-length-14891-cov-4.157387_pt1 | contig 14891 bp, 9 predicted proteins | sample MGYA00581744_ERZ1740059 | MGnify/ENA primary metagenome ERZ1740059 (study PRJEB43018, sample SAMN04849738) | marine metagenome | isolation source: floating plastic debris | place: Pacific Ocean | collected 2008-08-28 | study: EMG produced TPA metagenomics assembly... | reverse complement strand
GTCCAGTCCTTGACCAGATCCCAGGCCGCTTCCAGTGCCTTTTGGCGCATCTCACTGCTAACACGCCGATCAATACCTGTAAAGGTAGTAAACAGGCTTTGGTAATAGCTTGAGGATGTATTCAAAGTTTCTCGAGCCGTCTGCAGCCGCTCTACTGCTATGTCATAGTCTCCGATGGCAGAGGCCTGCTCGGCTTCTGCCATTAGTAGTTCAGCAGCCCTAATACCAGTGGGACTGTCCTCCTGATTTAAGGGGCGAGCCACATCGGCAACCGCTGTGCTCGGATCCTCAGAACCAGTACGACGGTAGGGACGACTGACAAACCCTAGTTCAAACAGCTGGCGATAGGCATCAAGCCCCAAATCACGAGCTGGCCCTTGACTTTGAACAATTTCCACGAGTAAAGGCACCGCCAATTCTGCTTGCCCCTGAGCACGATAGATCAGCGCCTGTCTTAGAGTAGCTCGGTCACGCATCTGAGCTGCGTCGCGGGCGTCTGTCCGCAAGCTACCGCTAATCTCTGCATCAATGCCCGTAAACGCGGTGGCAATATTTTGATAGCTAGTAGATGCTTGGTTTAGTGTTTCTCTGGCGGCTTGGAGCTTGCGGATAGCTAACTCATAGTTTTGACTCTCGATAGCCGCTTCCGCTTCTGCCAGCAGACTTTCACCCGCCGCGATTCCCAGGTCATCATCGATGTCTACCTGGGCTATCGGCGTGGACTGTAGGGCCAAATTTTCTGTAGCAGTCTCGGACTCTGTGGCAGTTGTAGGGGCTGCAGACGCCATCAGAGTTAAGCTAGCGGCTGCTCCTAAAAAGGAGAACACACCAGGTTGGATAATGTGTGATAAAGAAACCATGTAGCCGACAAAATTGATGACAAAGCAGAACAACAAAGCGTAACGATTTGCTCCCCAGGGGAGCTTTAGTTTCAGAACCCTAATATATCGTTACAGAGATTATCAATACACAAACCTTACATTTCCAGGCATTGTGCCTATTGTCAAAGTGGATGTTGTCCGTGAAGTACCTGAAATGATTACAGGAGAAAGCTTACAAGGGGTTAGCCCAGAGCAAGCAGGAGTCATATTACAACGCGGTGGTGAGGAGTTAAAGCTTTACAAAGTACCTGACTGGTTAACACTTCAATTTGAAAATTTAGCAGAGCAGTCAGCTTTACTTGAGCAGCTAAAAAAACGCTGGCGTCCCATGGCTGTGAAATCAGTGGCGCGAGGACAGTTATCGGCCCTCAAGGTAGGTCGCCAGCAGCTAGAGCAATGTTTACAGACAGCTCGACAATTAGATAGCGTCAGATTTGCTAGCCACGTCTACGAGCTGGAGGCCAGTCCCAATACTCATCTCTATCTGCTTGAGCAACTAACAATACAGTTTACGACTGGATTTCCCCTGAGGACTATCGACGCGCTTACGACAGACTTGGGTTTAATTCGAGAAAAAAGTTTAGACGGTAACGAACGAACCTATGTGTTTCGGGTGGGTAAAACAGCCGTAGAAAATCCGATCAAGTTGGCCAATCGGTTAATGCGCCATGCAGCCGTATTATTGGCCGAACCTAATGTGGTGGTGTCAACAGCTCCGCTGTACCGACCGAAAGACTCACTCTACAGTAAACAGTGGCATCTGCATCATCAGGGAGGTCGTAGTCTGGCGGTCAATTCCCACATTGATGCCGAAAGAGCCTGGAATATTACTCGGGGATGCCGTTCAATAGTGATTGCGGTGACCGATGATGCATTTGACCTAAATCATCCAGACCTGCAGGGGCAGGGCAAACTAGTGGCTCCTTGGGATCTTAAACATCGCGATGGACTGCCAATACCCAGCCAGACCTATGAGAACCATGGTACGGCGGTAGCTGGTTTGGCCGTGGCAGAGGAAACCGGTACAGGTGTTGTGGGTGTAGCTCCAGGCTGCAGTCTGATGCCCATTCAAACCACTGGCTATCTAGACGATGAATCGATTGAGCAGCTGTTTGAATGGACTGTAGAACAGGGCGCTGCCGTGATTTCTTGCAGCTGGTCGCCAGCCGCCGTATATTTTCCCCTATCACTACGTCAGCGCAATGCGATCAATCGAGCGGCGACCCAAGGACGCGATGGAAAGGGGTGTGTAGTTCTATTTTCAGCCGGTAATGCCAATCGGCCATTAAACGGTAAGGTACGTGAGGTGGGCTGGCCGCGCAATGCGCTAAGGGGGGTGACCCAGTGGTTAGGGGGCTTTGCCATGCATCCAGATGTGATTACAGTATCGGCTAGCACCAGTCTGAATCGTAAAGCGGTCTACAGCAATTGGGGAAAACATGTGTCAGAGGCGGCCCCGAGCTACACTGGACCACCGAGTAAGGCCCTGCAAGATGTCGGACAGGTAGAAACAGGTCCCCCAATTAAAGGTTCATTTGATGGGTTGGGGATGACTACAGCCGACCGAATCAGCGGCGGCTATAGCCAAACCAGCTACACCAGTAGTTTTGGGGGCACATCTAGTTCTTGTCCGGTGGTCGCTGGGGTGGTTGGGTTGATGCTGTCAGCTAATCCCGATCTCAAGGCCGGGGAAGTCAAGCAAATTTTGCAGGATACCGCCGACAAAATTGAGGACCCCACGCCTGACCCCCAACTTGGATTATCCCACGGCCGTTACGACAATCGAGGGCACTCGCTGTGGTTTGGTTACGGTAAAGTCAACGCCTACAAAGCGGTTAAAACTGCTCAGGAGAGGCGTCTAACCAGTCGGCAGCTCTCCCAAACCATCGATCAAACCAGTGCCGTAACATTTACTATCCCAGCCGATAGAACGACCATGCAGCAGGCGGGTATTACGATCAACCAGCACGGCCGTCTCCAGGATATTCAAGTCTATGTAGACATTCGCCATGGATTTTTGGGCGATATATCTATCTCTTTGGTCTCGCCTCTGGGTAAATCGGTACTCTTGCAAGGCCGTACTCTAGGCAGACAGACGCAGCTTCTAAAGACCTATACGTTTGAGAACACCCCGGCTCTGAGCCTGTTGATAAATCACGGTATTCACGGACGTTGGCAGTTAAAGCTAGTAGACCATAGTGAAACTCACCAGGGGCAGGTGTTGCAATGGTCACTCAAACTAGGCATCTAAGGGGATATGGGTATTCAATCTACTGAGCAGACAAAAACCTGATTATGCCTAATCAGTTCAAGGTTATGAGCTGAAATTGGGGATACCAATCATGGTGGTAGCACAGCTTACTCATTTTTTTGCTCAGGATGCTAAATTTATAGAACAAATACTTGTATTAGCGAAATATTGATAGCTTGTGGGTATTAATGGTGATATTCCAAGGGCTATATCAGCGCGTCCTTAGCGTCTACCAAGCTTCAGGGGACACAGTTGGGTTTCGTTAGGTATTTCAGACATCAGGGTTTGATTGCATTTACCAGCATCGATTAGAAACGCTGGTTATTACACGAGCTGTTTTTGAGGTGATTAAGCGAACCACTACGTTTGATTAAGCAGTAGCGGTCTAGGGCATGGGCTAGAGTGTCCTGTCTTCGAAGTAGCTGTGTATTCAGCTACTCGAAATTTACCAGCAGTCTAAAGAAACGCAGGTAAGAAAATCTAGAAAATCGGGATGACTGGATTCGAACCAGCGGCCCCTTCGTCCCGAACGAAGTGCGCTACCAAACTGCGCTACATCCCGTCTCAGCAACCTCTAAGCAGCTATTAATGCAGACACATTATGTTTAAGCATTAGGGCTACCAGTTACGGCCACAGAACTAGATTATCACACTCGTTTTAGTGTGGCTTCTCAGTGAATACCGGCCAAGACTGAAGAGATAGGTAGCAGAAATATGTAGCAACTTAGAGGCATGCACGTATAGTGTCAGAGGCTTTATCGATATTTAAAGGTTGTATACCAATGTTCGTTGGTTTCTTTATACACCTGACGGTTCAATCTGACTTTATACGTGCATCCTTGGAGTAAGGGTGCAAGCTATTTTCATTTTCCACACACACACACAATTGACACACACTAAATTTAGCTGTTGTTACACGCTGCGAGCTGGCACAGACGAGTAAGGAATAACCGAACTGAGCCATGTAGCGAAAAATAACCGCTTAGGAGACAAGCCGTGTTTGCTCTTAATATTGACTGTTCACATACTGCTGATACATTTGCCGATACATTGGAGGCAGGTGTATTGAATATAACCAATGTCCCGACAGGGTTTGATTTTCAAGCGTTAGCTCCTCTAGAAATGGTGACTAACCAGTTTGCTGGGGTAAGTTTTGGCTGTGCGATCGCACTTATCCCATCAAACCCACGTTTTGTAGCTCAGTCTGGGCAACGAGTAATTATGCCAACAGGCAGCAACAATCACCTGTCCATTGCCCTAGACAACACCGTCGACTCGTTTTGTTTATGGGGTCGCTGCACTCGACCGATGATGCTCAAGGTATTAGAAAGCAGCGGCAAGGTTTTGCAAATTCATAGCGACAAAGGATTTCGTTGGCCCGATAGTTCAAAAACTGCGCTGCTTCCCCTGCAAATCTTAAAGCTAGAAAACATGAGCCAAATTGCCATGATCGAATTGTTTGCCGATGCTCCCTATACGATTGAGGGACTGTCCGTATAAGATACGAGCCTGTACCAGCAATAGCGGCGATAGCAGAACAATAGCCTCAGATTTGCTACCCAGGCAACTCTTTGGTTCGTTAATCAGTCTATTTCAGTAAGACTAAGTTCAAAAAAACTTGGCATGTAGGTTTCTACCCTCTAGCGTTTGCTAGGGCCACTGTTTAAACTGCTGAGGGGATCAGGATCTTACTTTGCATCCGTGAATTCCTTATACATGGCATTACTGAAATCATTATGGCAACTGCATTATCTCCATCGGTATTTGTAGGTAAATCAATCAAATTTGGTACAGACGGTTGGCGTGGCATGATTGCCGCCGACTTTACATTTGAACGGGTAGAGCTAGTAGCCGCGTTAGCGGCCAAGGTGCTCGAAGACTGTTATGGCAATAATGGTAGCCGCACGGTAATTGTGGGCTACGATCGCCGATTCCTATCACCTGAATTTGCCGGTCATGCGGCTGAGGCAGTCGCCCAGGCCGGGTATGACGTATTACTCTCCGATTGTTTTGCACCCACCCCTGCTTTTAGCTGGGCCGCTCACGACAAAGGTGCCCTGGGTGCAATTGTGATCACAGCTAGCCATAATCCGGCCGCCTACTCTGGATTAAAGGTAAAAGGAGCGTTTGGCGGTTCAGTTCCACCAGACGTGACTAAAAAAGTAGAAGCTTTACTGCCTGAAGGGAAGCCTGTGGCTGAAACACCTGGCACCATCACCTCCTTTGACCCCTGGCCCAGCTACTGTCAAGCATTGCAAACCATGGTGGATATTGAGGCCATTCGCGGTGCTATTGCCAATGGTCAGCTCACCGTATTTGCCGATGTGATGCACGGGTCTGCAGCTGGCGGGTTTGAGAAAGTGCTGGGCAGACCGATTAATGAAATCAATGGAGAGGCCGACCCCTTGTTTGAAGGCGGTGCACCTGAACCCCTACCCAAGTATATTCCCAAGCTTTACAAAGCCATTAAAGAGCGCTATCAGTCTGGCGCTGAGGGACTAACGGTCGGAATTATTTTTGACGGTGACAGTGACCGGGTCGCTGTCATGGATGGTCAAGGTGAGTTTGTAAGCTCCCAGGTACTGATTCCAATTTTGATCGATCACCTCAAGGCACGACGCGGTTTTGATGGAGAAGTGATCAAAACCATCAGCGGTTCAAATCTGATGCAAAAAGTTGCTGAGCTCCATGGCCTGTCAGTCCATGAAACTCCTATCGGCTACAAGTACATTGCTGATCGCATGCTAGAAGCTCAGGTGTTAATTGGCGGGGAAGAATCCGGCGGTATTGGCTATGGTCATCATATTCCCGAGCGAGATGCACTGCTATCGGCTCTGTATCTGCTAGAGGCCGTTGTCAAAAGCGGTAAGGACTTTGGTCAACTTAACCAGGCCCTACGACAGCAAACTGGGTTTGAGGGAGCCTACGACCGGATTGATTTACCCTTAGCCAATATGGAGGTGCGGGCTAAGCTACTGGATCAACTACAAAATTCCACCCCAACCGAAGTAGCCGGTAAGACAGTGAGTGAGGTACTGTCCATTGACGGCTATAAATTTACCCTGGCGGATGGCAGCTGGCTGCTTATTCGCGTTAGTGGCACTGAGCCTGTCCTCCGCCTCTATTCCGAAGCAGCAACGATTGAGGAAGTTCACAAGCACCTCAATTGGGCTAGGGACTGGGCTAACTCGGTTGCCTAAGTTTCTAGCTTAAGGATCTAGCTGTGGGGATATCTCTGGGATATGCTCATCAATGCTCAGTCAAACTCTGAATCGCTAATATTTAGGGCTTCAGAGTTTGAAAGCGGACCACACCAGTGTGGTCCGCTTTTTTAAGGAATTCTCAATCCTGGTCTATTCTGAAAAGGTGTTTGACTCAGCTGTCCAAAATGGTTGCCAAGACGATTACGTTTGCTCCCATTGCTCATATTCAGTCTTGCTACCCCGATCGATTTGGTATCCCTCGGCAAGCAGGGTTAGTAAAGTCGGCCTACGCAGATATTGTTTTTGCTTCAACAGAAGAGAATAAATTAGCCCTGCGGGGCATTGAGGCTTTTTCTCACCTTTGGGTGTTATTTATTTTTCACGGCCAGACCTATGGTAGCTTTAAGCCCCTGGTGAGACCGCCTCGATTAGGAGGGAACAAAAGTATGGGCGTGTACGCGACCCGCAGTCCTAATCGGCCTAATGCAATTGGGATGAGTGCTGTGGAACTGCTAGGCATTGCTGAAAAAAAAACAGAGCTGTGGCTACAGGTGCAGGGGGGAGATTTTTTAGATGGAACTCCAGTGATTGATATTAAGCCCTATGTGCCCTATGCCGATGTAATTGAGTCGGCTCAAGGAGGGTGGACAGATGGGCAGGAGCCTTTGTTACCAGTCCGATGGAGTGACGAGGCAGAGGCGGTGTTGAGTGAGAGCGTAGCCCCTGTGCCAGAGAAATTACGCCGATTAATTAACGAAACCCTGGAGCAGGATCCGCGACCGGGTTATAAACGGGGTAAGGATGGTCGCAAAGGACAGCGGTGGAACATGCAGGTGAGCCATTACAGTGTCTATTGGACAGTGCACAACGGGGAGGCGGAAGTAGTGAAGTTGGAGCAGGTCGAGCAGAGACCTACTCCATAGAGCCTGCCAAAAGCTATCTATAAGCGACCTATGGGAATATCTCTTTTTAATTTTCTAGCTAGAGAGAGTTTTCCATAGTAAAAAGACTCCCATGCTGCTCAGAATTGTGAGCAGCAGGTTCTTTTTCCACAGACCAATACCCAGGGCCGCTAGGGCTCCTAAAACACGTGGGTTGTTGGGACTGAGCCAGAGACTGTTGTCTTCTACCAAAACAGCCGGCACAATAATGGCGGTTAGGACCGCTGGAGGAACGTAGTTGAGGGCCTGTATCAGTTTTGGCGGCAGGGTGATACGACCGCTCATAGCCAGGAGAGGATAGCGGACAAGAAAGGTAACCAGGGTCATGCCAATCAGCAGATGTATTTCATTAGCCATGGGGTTTCTCCAGGTGGTTTTCGAGCATTATGCCGGTGAGGATGCCTGCGATCGCAGCAACCATCAGACCCAGCTGATGGGGCAGATCTCGGGCCAACAGAGCAGTCATTCCTGCTATGACCACGGTGGCCACCATCGGACGATTAATTAAATAGGGAATCGTCATACCAATAAACGTGGCGACCATGGCAAAGTCTAGGCCCCAGGCCGTCGCATCAGGAATGTTTTGCCCCAACGTCAGACCGAGCAGCGTGGAAAGCTGCCAGTTGACATACATAGCCAGAGCTGAACCAAGCTGAAACCAATGTTTATAGGGAGACGGGTCGGGCTGCCGATAGCGGTGAATAGCAACCATAAAGTTCTCATCGGTGAGCCAAAACCCAAGGGGTAGTTTCCAGATCTGGCTCAGGTGTTTGACATAGGGAACTAAACTGACTGCATAAAGCAGATGCCGCAGATTTACAATCCAGGTAGTCAGAACAATAATCCCAAGGGGAGTGCCTGCTCCGAGTAGCCCTAGGGCAATAAACTGTGATGAACCGGCAAAGACAATAGCTGACATCCCCATGGCTCCGCCAAAGGATAGGCCACTGGTTTGGGCCAGGGTACCAAAAATAATGCCAAAAGGAATTGCACCGACAATGAGCGGGATGGTTTGTCGAGCGCCCGCCCAAAACTCATGTTGAGGCTGCCGTGTCAGCCTGGACGCCATAGTCATGGGAATACCTGATTTGAGGACTCCCATAGCTTAGGTGACCAGAAAATGGCTGTCTTGAACATTTTTGCGCTAAATTTTTGCCAGGGTACATGCTCTTTACTCAGAGTATCTATCCACGGAATTTTTAATCATCAAGAGAATATAGGTTAAAAAACGCCTAGAAAACGTTTAATGCCATGGCACAAGAGGTCTATAAGTAGTTTTGCTTTACAGATAAAAGACTGGCTGTAGGCAGGGTGATTTCCCTTTAATGCCTTAACGACTGACGTCTCTAACCATGAATGTTCTGCATAAAAGTCCATCGGAAAACAGCTCCCATGAAAAAACAGTTATGCGCTATGGTGGACCGTAATACGATCTAGTACGTCATGTGTTAGACGTCTAACAATTCAACCTGCACAACCTGAATTATTTTTTGTTGCCAAAGTAGCTTTCTGTGTTGCGGCTCCTCGGGAGGGTTTTATTTCTAGGGTCTAGGTTAATTACAGTTTTTCTAGATCGAGACATCTCCTAAGCCAGCAGCGGCTAGCATTCCTTATGGCCAACAGTCATTAGCTCGACCTTACGTATAGCAAGCAGATAGTAAACAGAAGATAACTAGAATCCCTGTTGCGATCGCTAAATCATTTGAGCGTCCTCTCCGATATCGCGGGTTTGTCAGGCTCAGTCATCGATCCAACAGTAAAAAGTACCTCGGTAAAAAGTACCTATATGGGTAGGGATACTTTTACTAAAGTTCGATAATATGGAACTAATATGTCCAAGCGCGCTATGGTTCTCCTTAGTTGTTGCATCCTATGACGTCACACTCTGATCCTTCAACGGTGGTAGAAGTACCTTCTATGCAATCTGCTTCTGTCTCATCCTCGACCCAGCGTAACTGGTTGATCTGGCTTGCAGCTTTGATTGTGCTCCTCGGTGGGGGCTTCGCTCTCTGGCGGCTTTTAGGAGGCGGCGGTGGCAACGCCGGTGGTCCTCCCCTGGGTATGGGAGCTATCCCTGTCACCACAGAAGTAATGCAGCCATCTACCCTGCGAGATCAGGCCTCGTTTGTCGGTACGTTGGATGCTCAAGCAGGGGTAGTATTGCAGCCTGAAACCGATGGCCGAATTACTCGTATTTACGTGTCATCAGGCGATCGCGTAGCGGTGGGTGATCCGATTATGGAGCTCAGCGCAGATCGTTCCCAGGCAGAGCTGAGTGCTGCATTGGCTAGCGTTAGCGCCGCGCAATCTGCCCGTGATAACGCTCGGGCTCAGCTGCAGTCGCTAGTGGCCCAGCGCATCCGTATTGAAGCAGATGTAAAGCTACAAAACACGGAGTTTGAGCGGACCCAGCGGCTAGTGGAGGCAGGAGCCCAAACCCAGCAAGAACTGGATGAAGTAGAGCGCGATCGCAGTACAGCAATTGCTTCCCTCGACGCAGCACGAGACGAAATTGAAGCAGCTCAAGCCAGTCTTACCCAATCCGAAGCCTTTTTAGAACAGACCCAGGCGACTGCAGCAGCCACCCGTGAAGACTTACTTGATAAAACAGTGGCAGCCCCCATTGCTGGCGTGATAGGGGATATTCCAGTTGAGCTAGGAGACTATGTTCAACCCGGGGGGACCTTAACCACCATTACCCAAAATGAGGTATTGGAGCTCGAAGTTGATATTCCAGCAGAGCAGATTGATGAGGTTCAGTTAGGTATGCCGGTTGAACTTTTGAGATTTGGCTCAAATGAACCCATCGCCGCAGGCTCCTTAAGCTTTATTTCTCCCCAAACCGATGCATCCACTCAGACCATATTGGCCAAAGCTCGGTTTGATAATTTAGCTGGCCGCTTACAGGACAATCAGCGAGTGGATGTGCGCATTATTTTAGATGAACGTCCTGGTCTGTTGGTACCTGCTACGGCCATTACTCGACTGGGAGGACAATCCTTTGTCTACGTAGCAGTAGATGCACCACCACCAGAAGAAGGACAGCCACCCATTGAGGGACAGGTGGCTAGGCTACAGCCCGTGACGCTAGGGGCTATGCAAGGCAACGATTTTCAGGTGCTGGACGGTCTTTTCGCTGGAGATGATGTTGTCACAAGTGGTCTTTTGAACTTGCAGGACGGTACCCCTATTTCTCGTCAGGAAGATACCGCTGAGGCCAGCGATTCTCCGTAAAAGGGCTCTGTAGATTTTCTAAATTTCTCTGAGTAAAACAGATTACACCCACCCTCTAATTCCCCACCTCCTAGGCATTTTTCCATGGTCAACTATTTTATTAAACGGCCTGTTTTTGCCACTGTTTGCGCCATCATCATCTTGTTAATCGGTGCAGTCAGCATTCCCACGTTGCCCATTGCCCAATATCCAGACATTAGCCCCACCCAGATTAATGTCACCGCCACCTATATTGGTGCCGATGCCGAAACCGTTGAAAAGGCCGTTACTACAGTGCTAGAACGGGAAATTAACGGTGTGGAGGGCATGCGCTATATTTCCTCCAACAGCAGTAACAATGGCATCAGCAATATTGTTGTTACCTTTGACTCTAGTCGGGATAAAGACATTGCGGCGGTCGATGTGCAAAACCGGGTATCCCTAGCAGAACCCCAACTCCCGGAGGAAGTCCGCCAGACCGGCGTTGTGGTGTCTAAGCAGAATAGCAACATCCTGCTGGGTATGAGTTTGTTTTCAGAGGACGGCACCTTTGACAATGTGTTTTTGAGCAACTATGCCGACTTGTATGTGGTGGACGCCCTGCGCCGGGTACCCGGCGTGGGAGATGTCGTTATCTTTGGCGAACGGACCTATGCTATGCGACTGTGGTTAGACCCACAGCGCTTGGCTAGCCGAGAGTTGACTGCAGACGATGTGGTAGAGGCACTGCAAGAACAAAATATTCAGGTAGGAGCTGGTCAAATTGGACAGCCTCCCTCACCGGAAGACCAGACCTTTCAGATTGACCTGCGAGCGGTCAGTCGTTTACAAGAGGTATCTGAATTTGAAGAACTGGTGATTCAAACCGGTGAGACCGGTGCTTTGATCAAGCTTAAGGATGTAGGTCGTGCAGAGCTGGGGGCAGAAAGCTACAGCACAGTTTTGCGATTTAGTGGCAACGAGTCGGTCGGTTTAGGTATTTTCCAGTTACCGGGGAGTAATGCGTTGCAAGTAGCTCGCGGCGTCATAGACGTTATGGCTAGTCTGTCAGAAGAGTTTCCCCAGGGGATGGAGTATGGTATCGGGTTTGATACTACCGAGTTTGTAGAACAGTCTCTTTCTCGAGTAGTTTGGACCCTGATCCAGGCAGTAGCGCTAGTGGTGCTGGTGATTTATCTCTTTCTCCAGGACTGGCGAACTACACTAATTCCAGCAATTACCATCCCGGTGGCGCTGATTGGGACCTTTGCTATTGTTAAAATCTTTGGTTTTTCCATTAATAGTCTGACCCTGTTTGGTCTGACCCTGGCGACGGGAATGGTGGTAGACGATGCCATTGTGGTCGGTGAAGAAATCTCTTCAAAGATTCAGGAACGTGATATGCCACCCAAGCGGGCGGCCATCGAATCGATGCGAGAGCTAACGGGGGCAGTCATTGCGACGTCTCTGGTGCTGATGGCAGTGTTTATTCCGGTGGCCTTTTTCCCAGGTACAACGGGGGCGCTCTACCGACAGTTTGCATTGACGATTGCATTTGCGATCGCGCTTTCCACATTTAACGCCCTAACACTAACCCCCACCTTGGCCGGTTTACTTCTGCGTCAAAACACAGGCGGTCATGGCTGGCTAGATAAAATTTTTGTCCCCTTCAACCGATTCTTAGATAGTTTGCGGGCCCAGTACGGCGATACTCTCAGAATTCTCAACCGGTTTAAGGTTTTTGTTTTAGCCGCATTTATCGCCTCTCTAGTCTTAACCGGCTGGCTTTACAACAGCGTACCATCCGCGATTTTGCCCGACGAAGACCAAGGCTATTTCATCACCCTAATTCAAGGCCCAGAAGGCTCCTCCCTCAACCAGACCAGCAAGGTAATGCGTCAGGTAGAAGAGACTCTCTTAGCCCAAGATGGTGTGCGAGCCACATTTGCCGTAGGTGGATTTAGCTTTAGCGGTAACACAGCGAACAATGGTGTGGTCTTTACAACTCTAGTCCCCTGGGAAGAACGACCACCCGGTACCACCTCCTTTAGTTTAATCAATCAGCTCTTTGGCCAATTTTCAAGCATTACCGATGCCCGAGTATTTCCGGTCAATCCACCCGCCATTCAAGGTCTAAGCAGCTTTAGCGGATTTCAGTTTCAGCTACAGGATCGACGGGGTAACTTAACCATCGACACCTTGGTACAAAACATGTTCGGTTTGTTAGGGGCCGCCAATCAGAACCCCGATCTCCAGGCCGTGTATAGTACATACGCGGCCAATTCTCCCCTAATTGAGATTGATGTAGATCGTGATAAAGCCAAAGCCCTAGACGTAGACATTGATGAAGTCTTCGGTACATTACAAACCTATTTAGGGTCACGCTATGTCAACGACTTTACCCTACAGGGACGTACCTATCGAGTCTATGTCCAGGCCGATCAGCAGTATCGTTCTGCCCCAGACGACATCGACAAACTCTATGTACGCTCCAACAACGATGTGATGATTCCCATGGGCAATCTGGTCAGTTTGACCGAGACTACAGGAGCTCAGACAATCAACCACTACAACCTATTTCGCTCGATTGAAATCAACGGTCAGGCAGCACCAGGTGTGAGTTCTGGAGCCGCTATTGACACCATGCAAGAAGTAGCAGAAGAAGTGTTACCAGCCAGTTTGGGCTATGAGTGGACAGGCAATGCTCTAGAAGAGATCGAATCAGGTAGTCAGGCCCCAATTATTTTTGGCTTAGGTATTATCTTTGTCTTCTTAGTATTAGCTGCCCAGTACGAGAGCTATGTAGACCCAGTAATCATTCTCTTTGCGGTCCCACTCGCCGTATTTGGTGCGTTGTTAGCCCAGTCAATGCGCGGGTTACCCAACGACGTGTACTGCCAGATTGGTTTGGTCATGTTAATCGGTTTGGCAAGTAAAAACTCTATTTTGATTGTGGAGTTTGCCAATCAGCTGCGCGACCAAGGGCTGCCAATTGTCAAAGCAGCGTTAGAATCTGCCCAGTCAAGGATGCGACCGATTTTAATGACAGCGATTTCGACATTGAGCAGTATCTTCCCATTGGTAGTTGCAACGGGGGCTGGTGCGGGCAGTCGTCAGTCGCTGGGAACAGCCGTATTTGGCGGTATGTTTGTAGCAACGTTTTTGAGTCTGTTTGTTGTACCGATTTTGTACATCGTAATCAAAACTCTCAGCGAGCCATTTAAATCCCATAAAGGCTCTGATGATTTGGACGATGGCCCGCCGACCGTTTATAAGAGAGAAATGACCGGCACAGGCGTCTAAAACATCGGTAGAGCGTTAAGTGTAACAATCCTCCTCCTGTCCACAACCAAAAGCTATGGATATGTATAAGCCTGCGAAAAAACACAGCAGCTAACAAATTTGCTATCCCTTCTCGCTTTTGTTACGTAAAAGCCCCCTGAGCCACTTGAATCGAGAACCTACAAATTAGTCACCTTGGGACCATCACCGTAGAGAAGCTGAAATCTTATCCTGAGAACTGCTGAAAATTCGCGGCCAACACGAGCAAATAGTTCAAAAACCTATACAATTACTAAACGGTTACGTAGAGGGTCAACGTTAGCTCACATAAGTTTAGCTAGTCCTCTAGGTCCCAACTGGAGAGGTGGCAGAGTGGTTGAATGCGGTAGATTCGAAATCTATTATGGGCTTCGGTTCATCGGGGGTTCGAATCCCCCCCTCTCCGTTTGATAGCAAGGGTTTCGGCCTTTGATAATAAAGAGAGAAAGACTTCCTCAGAGCAGCTTTTGTGAGCTGAAAACAGGTGATTGATGCACTTTTATGGGTGCTGTTCTGGGGCATGCTTGAGGAAGGATGAAAACTGGCCTAGACCTTCACCTGCAAAGGGTTAACCAGCAACTAGAAAAGGTAAGCTTGCGCCAACGCCGGGGTAAACTCTACGTCCGAGGTAAGGCCGTAAATTCATTCCCGCCTAAACCGGGAGAGCAAAAGCAGCAGCATGTGGAACTGTCGCTAGACGGCAATACTTCATTGGCAGGTTCGTGGTGCTCAATTTGCTGGTGGCTATGTCGGCGAGCTTAAAGGGTGACAGCGTAGCTATAAAGCATGCTCCATAAGAGACAGAGCGAGAAAACCATGTTGAAAATAGAGCCGTTTATTAGGTTTGAGCGCGATCAACTTCAAGGCCAAATCAGCCCAGATATCCATGGCATATATCCAGCGCTGGCCATACAAGCCCAAGCTAAAATCACTGTAATAGGGAGCCTTGCTTGAGTGCTTTTTGATACATCCAGCGTACTCATCTATCCGTAATGCTTGCATTCGTTGTCCATGCATTGTGGCCAAACTATAGGCGAGCACAATGATCACCACCAAGGCTAAAAAGCGACGGTCGTTCACCTTGGTATCCTCCAGGTGATAG
>ERZ1740059.933-NODE-933-length-14901-cov-5.278594_pt1 | contig 14901 bp, 10 predicted proteins | sample MGYA00581744_ERZ1740059 | MGnify/ENA primary metagenome ERZ1740059 (study PRJEB43018, sample SAMN04849738) | marine metagenome | isolation source: floating plastic debris | place: Pacific Ocean | collected 2008-08-28 | study: EMG produced TPA metagenomics assembly... | reverse complement strand
CTAGCTTGACTAATCTCCGTACTAGTCCATAGTTTAGTTTGCCTAATTTGATTACCTAGTGGTAAATTCCATTCCAAAAATGCCTTTCTTATAAAGGATGTTGATAAAACCGTAGCAGAGGATCCATCAGGCCTCTTTTGTAAAAACATTCCCTCAATACCGTCAGAAGATGTGAATGGTGTCCCTGAAAAACCCTCAACTGCCGTTGAACAGTCTTCAATTTCAAGTTTACCTGCTATATTGTCTTGGCTAGATTGAATAACGCAGGGATTTACTGGAATAGTCCACTTATTGCCAGTAAACCAGACTTCTTTTCCCCTTAGTCGGGCAGTCTTATTGGATAACCCTACGTCATAAATACCGGTTTCGGTAGGTAGATCTTCCCTTTTTATTGTAATTACAGCCAAGTCCTGCTCGTTAGAATCAAATTTTTTATCTAGTGCTACAGCTTCAATGGGTGTTCCTTGTTGAGTAAACAATTCAACCGTGACCTCAGACTTATCTAATTTATTGTCAACCCCTCTCAGCACGTGATTTGGGGTGACTATATAAACTAATCTATCATTCTGACCCACCATGAAGCCGTAACCATTATGATCGCCATTAACTTTAACCACGTTTTCTTTTAAAATTCTTGCCTTGTCTTCCCCAGAGATTAACTGAGCATATGTTATTCTACATATTAGTAGCAGAGGTAAAGCAATTATCAATAGCTTTTTCATTTTTCAGCTTAAGTATTTATAATCTTTTCAACAATTGTCCATAAGGTTGTAAGTATGAAAATCGCACCTGATATTAGGGCGATCCAAAAATTATTACGTATGAAATATTGTAATAAAGTTGGAGTAAGGTTGTTACCTGTCTCTAAATCTATGATCTGGCTAACTTCTCCGCTAAATTTTATAAAAATGGAATCTTTTATTGGATCAATGATCATCTCATAAACAACACCCTTGAGATTTCTGAGATCAATCCTTCTACTAGAATTTAGTTCCATAATCTGATCTGTATCATATAAGGAAACCTTACCGCTTTTTATTGAGGAAATCTTTTTTTCAATATTGTCCATAAAAGGGTACGTTTTTCTATCAAACCTTAATGAACTTACTGGAATTAGGGTATTATATTTTATTTCTGATTTAAGTCCGTCAATAAATATTTCGAATTTTGTCTCTAATTCTCTCCTGGAAAATTTAAACGAACCTTTCCTATTCGATTCAAATTTGTTGTTTTGATTACTTCGAAAAAAACTTAATGTATCGTACGACACTACACCTTCTAGTGAGTTAAATGACTGAAACGAAATCTCCCCCCTATCCAATTCGGTATTGATTTCTCCTTTGGTCTTAAAATCCAAATTAGTAAGTGACGTTTTACCTAAGAAATTCGACTTAATGCCACTATTATCACTGAGATGGAATCCGTCTATATGGTTGGTTAAACTAGAAATACCATATAGACGGATCTTAGTTCCATTGAGAGCAGTACTTTCATTGATAAAATTAGAGGCTTCTGCAACCTCGAACTGAAAAGAAGAGCACTCGATTGTAATCCCAATACTGTAAGTTCTACTTACGTGATGAAATCTCAAGAAAGAAAAAAGAATAAGAACAATCAAAAAGATGACTATCACCCAGATGGCTATACCACTAGATCTTTTTCCTTCCAACAACATTGAATTAATGCTTTTAATTGCATCTAAATCTTTTGGAAGGTCGCTGTAGTATACTTCGGATTTCAGAATCTTGGTAACAATTTCGGATCTGAGTTTTGATAGTCTTTCTTTTAACTCCTTTGATTGTGACATAAGACCTAAAAGCTCAAATTAAAAGTAATTGGTACATCCTGCCAGCCACTGTCTTCTAATTCTAAGAAAACATTTAAACAATACGGCCCCGTATATTCTCCATCAATTGGGATCGTTAGGACATCATTCCTAAAGTGTTTTGCTTCTACTACTAGATATTGGTCTATTGCAACGAAGCAATTCTCAGAGTTAGTCAATACGTATTTATACGCTTTAATATCCTCATTAACCCTAAGTTTAAGTAAACAATTATCTCGCCCATCATCAATTTGTACAGGAAGAAATGATTTGTTATTTTCAGTTCCAATCCAACTAAATATAACAATGCAACACCTTGGAATCATATCGTAGTCACTCAGTACAAATATGTTCAGGTCCCAAATAAATTGTTTGTCATTCGTTACATCTCTATCAAGTCTGTATCCTGCTTTTCTATTAAAGGAAATTGCTCTCAAGTTCAAACTCTGATCATTTGGCTTTTTACTAAATGATAAAGTAACCTTTTTCAGGTCATCAATTTCGTATGACAAAAGGCCATAGGTAAAAGAGACTAGTTTTAGCTCATTGCTGGCGTTAATCATGTAAAAACCTTCACACCTAGATTCAACTGGACCATATCGAAAATTCTTACTAATCTCTCTAGTAGGTAGATTCGAGCACTGAGAAAATGACATTCCTGGTGATGAGAGAAGAAAAAAAAGTACTGTCGCTCGAACTGCATAAAAACGATGGGTGGTATACATAATTTCGGTAGCGAACTATAATTGTTTATATAAATCCATTGATTAAGATACTTAGATAATTTATTCTTTTCCGGTATTCTCATGCAGAATTGACCACTTGTAGAATGGTTTACAAAAAAAATTTGAAGGTATTTTGAAGGTATTTTAATTTTTTAAGAAATTATGCCACTATTTTAGACCCTAAAATAAAATACCTTGATTTTCAAAGGCTGTGCTAAACGTGTGAGTACCTGAGACGGGACTTGAATCTATCTGTCGGTAGACTGGCCCGCACTTGAATCTCTGGTCTTAACCTTTCCTTGCCAACCCCTGACTTCATATACTTTTCATGCAATCTTGCCTCTTGTCGGGTCGTAAATTCCTTGAAACAGATCAGTTTAAATGGGGCATAAGGTTTAGTAGTTCTTTCATACCCTATTGTGCCTTTCCTCACGTTTTTCTAGGTTGGAATTAAGGCCAACATAGATATAGTTTTTGTTCAGACTCGAAATAGCATAAACCAAATACATACTTCTAAAAGAAAAGTACCCGGGGCGGGACTTGAACCCGCACGGGCGCAATTATTTTGCGCTTATAGATAAGTTCAATTTGGCTGATCTGGGAGAGGTCCGCATAAGTCATGCAGAGGGTGTAGCATAGTGCAGTTTCATAAGTTGACGCACATACGGACCGTTTACAGCGAAAATTCTAACTTATTCTAAAAATGGTGTATTACTAATATATTTAGTAGTAACTAAATTTGTTATATGGATAGTTTAAAAGAAGGATATTATTTGATTGAGAATATTGGCGGGTTAGGCATTGCTAAAATTTTTTATAAAGACGGCCAATTGCATTACTCAACAGACGGAGATTATGAACTACCAGTCACTCTCTTAGATCGTAATGAATATATTAAGATTATTCGACCTATTGATCTCAAAAGAGAGCTTGTGAGTCCTAAACTTCATCTAACCTTCAAAGATACACAGGGGAATAAATTCACGTATACAGCCTCATCAACAGCCGTCTTTAGAAGAAAGCTGGACTTTTTACCGGAAATCTTAAAAATGCTGAAAAGCTAAATTATTCGAGATATTCAGCCTTTTTGAACGTGAAAAATACCCTAGGTAGGGTATTGATCATGTTTGTCAGTATCTCTAGCTTGCAATTTTTATATTTCGATAGAATTGACGTCTGATAGAAAAGAAGATAAAAAATTACTTGAAGAAGCAGAGATCATTTATCTCTATCTTCTCAAGAACAGTGTTAAAATTGAGCAGGGAATTTTAAAAGCAATTTCAAATTTTCGACAATTCTTTATAGAGGATTCTGCTGCAGATAGCACCCTTTATCAAGAATATAGGGAAGCATTTTTAAAGGCTTTTTCAAAGCTATGTGAATCATGTCCCTATGATGCACCAAGCATTTTAGCGATTAGAAAAAAAAGAAAGAACTGGCCCAGAATTTCTTTGTCAACCAAAGTTATTTTAATCTATAAGCTAGCTCTGTTTATTGTATTGGGACTAACCTTAGCACTCCATTTTTATTGGTTTAATGGCCTGAGCTATTATCAGAACTATCTGGAAAAAAATAAAGAGTTTGAGCTTATATCACACAATTTCAATTTTATTGATAGTGCGTATACAGATTACAGTGCCTTAAGCATGGAAATAGAAAAAGCTCAAGAAGATAGAATTGATATCGTCTCGGCTTTATGCAAATGGGAAGCGACCTTAAGTTATGATTCAGGCATATTTAAGGGGTTAAATTATGCTGGGATAGGGTGTTGCGATATCAAGTCATGTAAACTAGAAGAAGACGAAGCCAAAGTAATTAGAAGTGTTAATATTAAGTTGAGGCTTTGTGATACGTATTTATTACCTTTATTATATGGGCTCATAGGAGCTATGATATTCTCATTACGCAATCTAGCAAATGAAGTCAAAACCTATACTTTTAACAGCTTTTCAAGAACAAATTATACAACCAGGCTATTTTTAGGAGCTTTTGCTGGGTTAGCAATAGGGTGGTTTGGAGATGCCAGTGCCATTAACTTTGAGACTGAGACTTACAGCTTAGCACCTATCTTATTAGCTTTTGCTGCTGGATATAATGTTGAAATTTTCTTTTTAGCTATTGATAGATACATAAAGAACGTAAGAAAGACGCCTACGAGTGGTACAAACAACTAACCAGTCAGATGAAAAATATTATTATCTGCTATGATGGCACCTCAAATACATTTGGAAAAAATGATTCCAATGTTGTCAAATTGTATCAAGTACTTCGAAAGGGAAAACCTTAAGGATGAGGTAAAAATTGGTTTGGCTTCGATCTTTGGTATATACAAAAAAGCACGCTAACCAGAAACAAAAAAGCCAACCACTGTACGTAAATATCTGATTATCAAGCCCTTATATTGAGATCGAACGAAGGACTTACTGATTAAAAGGTCACTTAAGGTAATTTAGATGTGTAACTAACCCATACTCATGTATTGTAGAAGTATCGACTGCTCAAGTTGTTTTTAGGCTTTAATGTAATTGGGGAGCTATAAAATAAAGAAGATCCAATTGAAAGTAGACAACTAAAATGTTGTACCTATATAAATAAAAAGAGCTTCAAAAAATTCTTAAAGTTCTTAACTAATTGATAATCAGTGTACCTGGGCGCAACTTGAATCCGTACTGGCGCAATGTCCACAGGATTTACTCTTGAAGATTTATACGTATCTATTTAGATGGTTTTGACCGAAAATTAGGTATAGTATGCCACCATCAATTTATTAGAAGAAATGAGGTAATTCATGATTACTATTGGAATTTGAGAGTATTAGTATTGCTAACTTAAACTGGGTAACAAGTTCTTATTTTTTAAGCTCTAGAAGATATTTTTAGAAACACTGAAGTCTCCTAGTAAACAGCTCAGAAATTCAATAGGTTTTTAGATAACTAAATAAGACATGCTTTTAAAACGCTTATGAATCAGGATTAAGTAAAACTAATTCATCTATAAGGACATCAACGTATCCTCTAATTCAAAAGAGATTCATCATCAGGCTCACTCTTGGAAGGAAGCTTATACTGACCTCTTGCCAAAAAAATTCTTTTAACTTAATTTTAAAAGACTATGGATAAGGTTTAATAACATTATTATTATAACAGTCACCTTATACAATAGATTTGAAAAAACATAATTTTATATGATATCAGATTTTAAAAGTATTGCAGACTTTCCATATATCTAGTTATGAGAACACTGCTTATATTATTAGTAATAATATCTCAATCTACAGTAGCGCAAAGTGATTTTTACGGAGCTTATGATTATACAATAAAACACAAAAATGAGTCTAAGAAAGGCTCTTTTGTTTTATCTAAAGGCAAATGTGATGAATGTGTAGTCTTAAACGGAAAATATAGTTCCAGAATCAAAAACAGCAAATTCGAGTTTGAATTTTACGAAACTAAATCTACTCTACTCTTTCAACTAGAAGAAGGAAAGATAGCTTCTATCATATCAAAAAAGAAGAATTACGGTAAAGCAAAGTGGGAATTTTCAAAAATTAGTCCCTTACTGGAAATAAGCAATACTAAAAAGATTAGAGTTTCAAGTAAGACACCACAAGAAGTAGGAATTACATTAATAAATAGAAGTAGGAAAGAAATTGAAGTTGACATAGTTCCAGCTACACTGGATAAAAAAATACTTCAGGAAGTTATGTACTTCTACATAAATGGTTTAGCCGTTAGTAGTTCAAAAAGAGGAAGAGTCACCATCAAACCCAAATCTTCAGTTTCTTTAAAGGGAACTGTCCAGTTAAAATCCAATCCAAATTGGAGCGTTTTAGAAGAAGCTAACGATAAAATTTACCTTTATGCTAAAGTGGCCTCTCCCTACGTAGGCTATAAAATCCCAATACTCTTTAACCTTGAATATGATAGTTATACAAGCAATTTATTGGGGAAAAATCAAGAATATAACACCCTCATCAATTCCAAATCGGATTTTAAGCTTCGAGAAAAAAGAGAATCTATAGTGTATGAGATACTTGATGATTTAGGAGTTTTTTCCAAAAAAGTAAGAGAAAACAAATTTGAAGAATTACAAATTCTTGCAGATGCTGGTGATATATTTTCTCAGTTTTGGATCTGGTATCTGCGCAGAACTAAAATTGAAAAGAATGTAAAGAATGTAGCTTCTGCAAGACAAATTATTGAGATTGCCAAAACTGAGAAAAGCATTGAAGCTATGTTTTTAGCTCATGCTAAAGTTAGTGAGTTGTTATCAGTACTAGATTATACTATTGAGTTAAAAGAATCGGATTATTACCCTTATTTGTTGTCAGATGAGAACAATATTGAAAACTTAACTAAAGCGTATAAAAAAGGGAATCACTATTCTGGTTACCTATTAGGAAAATATATTAGTACTAATCCAAACTCATCAAACGAAGAATTAAAGTACTCTGTAAATCTGCTTCAAGAAGCGGCATACAAAAACATTAGAATTGTTGAGTCAAACAATTACATACTTTTATCAAGTTTGAGAGCCAATGATATTGATTTTTTGAAAAAAAGGTATTTCAAATTCTACAATTGGTCTTGGGTAAGAAGAAGTGTTTCGAGCAAAAATGATGAATTAAATAAACTCCTTCCTGAAAGCTTAATTTACTATTTCTGGAACTTGGAGGACTACCAATTTATCTGGCAAATAATCGAGGGTCTACCAGAGCAAGCTCTGGATAAGAATATTGATTTAGCTCAGTTGATTATCGAACTATATGATAGCTCTCCAAAAGAATATTCTTCATTAGACTTCTTTATGAAAGCTCACAATATACTTTGTTTTGAAGGAGATGAATCTTCTTGTTCCATTCTTAAGGATAATAATAACGCAATGTTTATTTCAAATGTCTCTTCTTATTATTATGGTAAGTCAACACGAAACATAAATGAAACATATAACTCTCCACCATCCTCAAGAGAACATCTTACTACTCTTGGAATGCAGTGGTCTATGTTAATAATGAAGAATCAAGATGATTTTGGAGAGAAAGCTATAGCAAATTTTAATAAATGGGCTAAGAATACTGTAGGATATACTGTTCATGAAAATAAAGAACCGTATATAACCGGATATAAGATTATTTTGGGTCAAAAAGAACCTATTTACGATTTTAGATCTGTTTATTCCTATAAATACACAGTAGTCAAAAGGGAGGGGATATATCGTCCTTCTCCAAAGACTATTGATGAATTATATGATGAGTTTATTTTAGATTTTTTTTAGATATTCTTAAAATCAAAAAAATATTGTTTTAATAATCCTAGCTTTAAGTTTTTTTGAACTTCATTCTCAAACTAAATTAATCAAGATAACAGCTTCAAGATTTAAAGCCGAAGCCAACAACAACCGCAATATTGATTACCAGGGTGAAAATATATCAGAGTGGAGTCGTAAACTGGTAAGGCTTCACTACGTTATCTTCTAAGCCATGTAAATACCCTACCTGGGTATTTTATGTCAATATTTTTTTATTGTGCTGTTAGTGCAACCGTCAAAAAATACAATATTATTTCGGACCATCTGTTACAGGTAGAATTCGAATACATAGATTTTTGAAAGATAAATTGAAGAAAAATGAAGAGTATATTAAAAGTTTATTTATTCCATCTATTCATATTGGTTTTTCATTTGAAGGGAGATCATTTAGAGGCGATTGAAGCCTTACTAGTTTTATGGTAAGGCTACCATACGAGAGGACTTGGGACCAAACCAACTGTTATTTGTCACCTGCTGAAAGATATGAAAAGCAAACTGTTGTACCTATGTTGTACCTATCTTAAATAAAAAGAGCTCCAAGAAATTCTTGAAGCTCTTAACTGGCTGATTACCAGTGTACCCGGGGCGGGACTTGAACCCGCACGGGCGCAATGCCCACAGGATTTTAAGTCCTGCGTGTCTACCAATTCCACCACCCGGGCCTGCATGCTAATAGAAGCAAACATCGACTACTTTGTAGCCTTGGTTTCTAATAAGAATGCCTGCTTACGCAGGCATCTTGGAGCGAGAAACGGGGTTCGAACCCGCGACCTCAACCTTGGCAAGGTTGCGCTCTACCAGCTGAGCTATTCTCGCAAGTGGAGTGCAAAGTTAAATAAGGAGGTCAATTTTACAACACCTGCTCATAAAATTTTATCTAGCCCAGATCTTCCCTCCTGGGCGCAAATACATCCAAAATCCTGCAGTCGGTAATTCCCCTTCCCGAATGAGGAACATTAGACTTCAACACCAACACATCACCTGCCTTGCAGATCCTGATTTCTCCGTTCACGGTAAATTCAAACTCCCCCTCCAAAATGTTAGCCACCTGCTCATGAATATGATGGTGCTCCGGCAGTTCCGCACCAGCCTGAATAACCCAATAGGCGTGTGTCATCTCTTCCGAGTGGATGAACTTGCCATTAAAACCAGGCATAACTTCTTTCGATTCAAGGTCAGATATTGATTTGACGTCCATTTTCACAATAATTTAAATTCGACATGAAAAATTACGCATTCATCGGCTTTCCTTTTGCCTCTTTTGCTGGTATCTTTCACAAATAATGAGGCTAATTTCTCACCCCATACTGTGTAATTATTACGTTACGTACCGATGCAATGCGAGGTGCAGCTTTTGCGATATCTGGGAGCGCCCTTCTCCTTATGTTGATCTTCATTCGGCTGAACAAAACCTAACTGCCCTTAAGGAACTGGGTGTTAGAGTCATCGACTTTACTGGGGGTGAACCCCTACTACATCGGGAAATTGATAGGCTTCTGGCATTAGCTAAGGAACTGGGATTTATCACAACACTGACCACTAATTGTCTGCTTTATCCCAAATGGGCATCTAAACTAAAAGGTAAGATCGATATGCTTCATTTTTCGCTGGACGCACCTACGGAGAAAGAGCACAATGAGTCGCGGGGGGTAGACTGTTTCGAATTTGTAATGAAATCCATTCAGGTGGGTAAAGAGTTAGATGAAAGGCCGGATATCATTTTTACCGTTTTTGAAAATAATGTAGACCAAATAGAGGCGGTCTACCATGAGATATGCCGACCGAATGATTTGGTTTTAATTCTAAATCCTGCATTTGACTATAATGATGTAGACACGGGCACGGTCATGTCTGCAGAAACGCTTGAACAATTATCAAAATGGGGAAAGAAACCCGGGGTCTATTTAAATGAAGGTTTTATTCAGCTAAGGAAGGATGGTGGTAATCACGTGAGTAATCCGGTCTGTAAGGCTGCAAGTTCCACCATAGTGATCTCACCGAGTAATGAATTGGTCTTACCTTGTTACCACCTGGGTATAAAAGAAATTCCTATTAATAATAACCTTGCCGATTTGTACCGTTCAGAGGAAGTTCAAAGATTAGTGGCCCTGGAAGGCCGACTTCCGGAATGCGAGGGTTGTACTATTAACTGCTATATGCAGCCCTCTTTTGCCGTGGAAATGAACAAATATTGGTGGAAGGCGCTTCCCAGTACCATCAAGTACAACCGAATAAAAGGGACTTGGAAAGAGTTGGTTGGCAGCTACATTTAACTCTCGAAGGCAGCTGTTAAATGCAGCAATAGGAAATGTGGTTGATTATTTGAAGAAATAAGTGGTCAGACCACTATTTAAAAATACTAGCGTCCGAGAAAAGTTTTTTTGATTTGGAATCATTCGCTAAAAACACCCTTTAAATTTCTTAAAGGGCAGTTCTTAATTACTCCCTTGAGGGTGGGGTAGTTTTCAGCTTTGAGGAAAAATCTTTTCTCGGACGCTTCAAAGGCACTTTTTTCTTGTTCAAAAAATTTAGTCGGACACCAGTACTATTTATTTAGAATTTAATCTAATACTTTGGCAACCTCTGTAAGTAACGGTCGTCTTTTTGGTAGTCCATACCAAATTCTCAACCTATGAAGAAATCTTTACTGCTGGTTATCCTAACAATCTTATCAGTAAGTGGGCTATATGCCCAGGAATTCAAGCCGTTTAAAGTAGATGTTGGAATAAACCTGACTGCTGCACTGGGCAACACCTCTGGCAGCGGAATTGGGGGATACCTTGAGCCTCGATTCAGTTCAAATGATCATCTTACTTTTGGTCTGCGTCTGGAGTCTGCCGGATTTTCATCGGGCAACATCACAGTAAATACCCAGGAAATAGATATCTCTTCGACCAGTGTTAAAAAAATGACTTTTGTAACAGAATACTTTTTTAACACCGCACAGGTTCGACCATTCATCGGATTGGGATTAGGCGTTTTCCAACGACAGTCTTACGGGGTAAATGTAGGCCTTACCTCCATTAGTGTAGGAGAACTCAATAATTCGCTGACTAATTTCGGTTTTGCACCGCGCGTAGGTGTAAACGCTGGACACCTAAGAATTAGCGGAATGATGAATTTCAGCGGAAATGATATCGCGAACTTCTTTAGTCTTAATGTAGGGTTCGAATTTGGAGGAGGAAGACAGTAGAACCTCTCAAATAAAAAGCTTTCTTATTTCAATTATTCTGATAGTATCTTGCATGATCAATCTAACAGGCGTGCCATGAAAAGATACATCTACTCCATTATTCTGATAACTCTGCTTTCCACATACTCCTTTGCGCAAAAACGGCCAATAGAGCATGCCGACTTCGACACCTGGAACAGGATAAGAAATGAGAAAATATCTGTAGATGGTAAATATGTGGTTTATCATTTGGCTCCGGGAAAAGGCGATCAGACAATGAAAGTCACTTCTGTAACGGGTAACGGTTTGTTAAGCATACCACGGGCAGAAAATTCGACGATTACCTATAACTCCCGGCACATCATTTTTCACATCAAACCTGCACTTGATTCATTGAATGAAATGAGGCGCAATAAGGTGAAGAAAAAAGATCTTCCTAAAGATAGCTTGGGAATCTACAATCTTGAAAATAATGGGGTTACTAAGATCGCCAACGTAAAAGGTTATAAAACCCCGAAAAAGTGGGGTGGCTATTTGGCTTATCAGTTAGAAGAAATCAAAGTAAAAAAAGATACGGCCAAGTCAGATACAACTAAGGCTAAGAAGCCTAAAAAGAAAAAGAGCAAGAAGGTAAATAAGGAAAATGGCTATCATTTAATTGTTAGGAATCTCGAAAGTGGTGTTCAAGATACCATAAAGTATGTTCTGAACTATTTATTCGCGGAAGAGGGCAAAGCATTGATGTACTCCACTACGGGTGTGGATAGCACAGTTCTCCCTGGGGTCTACCACGTAGATTTGACTAGCAGCGCCACTACACCCTTAACACGCTCAAAAGGAAAATACAAGCAGTTAGCCTTATCAAAGGATGGTAAACAAGCCGCCTTTCTGTCCGATCTGGATACTACAAAAGCTTTGATACGTAATTTTCAACTTCGCTACTGGAAAGCTGGAGCGGACTCGGCCACTGTCAAAGCTGATAACAGCAGTAGCAGTGCGTCAACAGGCTGGGTAGTGAACGAAAATGGCAATATATCATTTTCAGATAATGGTTCTCGCTTGCTTTTTGGCACTTCTCCTCAACCTATTGTCCAGGATACTACCTTACTTCCTGAGGAAATCGTACAGGTAGAAATTTGGGGATACAAGGACAGCCGACTGCACACACAGCAAAACATAGAAGTCGAAGATGACAAAAAGCGAAGCTACATAGCATGGATGTCCACGGACGATTTCAATATTGTGCAAGTGGCGACTGAATCTGTGCCGGATGTCCGAGTTGATGAGCACGTAGCAGGTAATTATGCGCTAGGCATTTCTAACCTTCCTTACCAACAATTCATCTCCTGGGAGGGTTGGCCACGACATAATGATTACTACCTGATTGACCTCAAGACCGGCAATAAAACATTGATTGCCAAAAATGTTAGAGGCAACGGTAATATTTCTCCTGATGGAAAGTATAGCTATTGGTATAATGCTGAAGACTCAGTCTGGTATACATTCAATAATAGCTCTCAAAAGACTGTCAAGGCCTCTGACAAGATCCCAACCTCAATGGCTAATGAGCTTATGGATGCTCCTAACCTACCCGGTGCATACGGTATAGCAGGTTGGACTGAAGATGACAAGTACCTATTGGTCTATGATCGTTATGACATCTGGCAGGTTGATCCGGAAGGCACAAAAGACCCGGCTAATTTAACCAATGGTCGATCTGATCGCATGCAATATCGCTATCTCGACCTGGATCGGGAAGAGCAAAGCATCAAGTATAAGTCATTGCTATTGAGTGCGTTCAGCGAAGTGACCCGCAACAGCGGTTACTACGAACTTAAGCCTGGTAAGCCGTTAAAGAAATTAGTCTTTGATAACTATCGCTATAGAAGACCTACTAAGGCGGAAAAAGACGATAATCTCATTTTTACAAAAGAAAACCACAGTACATTCCCTAACCTGCTGACGAGTACTGCGTCTTTCAAGAATGTAACTAAGCTCAGCAATGCCAATCCAAATATGAGTGAGTACAGAAGGGGTACGGTGGAGCTGTATAATTGGACTTCCCTGGATGGAATTCCATTGGAAGGTTTACTCTATAAACCTGAGAACTTTGACCCAAACAAGAAGTACCCGATGATTACTTACTTCTATGAGCGGAATTCAAATAACCTGAACCGCCATTGGGGCATTGTTCCGATTCGGTCTATTGTGAATCCTGCCTTTTATGCCAGCCGTGGGTACATTGTATTCATTCCGGACATCGTCTACAAAACCGGTTATCCGGGAGAAAGTTGCTATAATGCAGTGATACCAGGCGTCACCCAGTTGATCAGTGAAGGTTTTATAGATGAAGAAAATATTGGTGTGCAAGGCCATAGCTGGGGAGGCTACCAGACGGCTTATCTGGTAACGAAAACAAACATTTTCGCGGCGGCGGAAGCCGGCGCTGTGGTATCCAATATGATTAGCGCTTATGGCGGAATTCGCTGGTGGACCGGATTGAGCAGAATGTTCCAATACGAGCATACGCAAAGTAGAATTGGTGGAACCTTATGGGAGTATCCGATGCGATTTATCGAAAATTCACCCATTTTCTACATAGATAAAATACAGACCCCGTTGCTGTTAATGCACAATGATGCCGATGGGCATGTGCCGTGGTACCAGGGGATCGAAATGTACGTAGCGCTCAGAAGATTAGGTAAACCCTCCTGGATGCTGAATTACAATGGGGAACCGCATTGGCCAACCAAATGGGAAAACATCCGCGACTTTAATGTACGTATGCAGCAGTTCTTCGATCACTATCTTAAGGACGAGCCGATGCCGAAGTGGATGGCTGAAGGTGTGCCTGCGGTGCAGAAAGGGATTGATGCCGGATTGGAATTGATGGAGGAATAAAATTTTAGTCGTCAGACGACTAGACTTCTTAAAACGCATGAACTATGAAAAAACTGATCCCTGTTTTACTGCTTCTAGCCGCTTGCAACGCAAGTGTAAAAGTAGAATATGATGAACCTAAAGCAAATGACATCCATACAATACTGGATGATTGGCACAAGGCAGCTGCCGATGCTGACTTTGAAAAGTACTTCAGCTATTTCGAGAATGATAGTTCTATTTTCATGGGTACAGATGCCACCGAACGCTGGACAATCGCAGAATTCAAACCGTGGAGCAAGCCCTACTTTGAACGAGGGAAGGCCTGGAGCTTCAAAGCCACAGAGCGTGTGGTTTATTTTTCCAAGGATGGAAAAACTTCTTGGTTCGATGAAGCGCTGGATACACCTAATTTGGGGCCTTCCCGTGGCACAGGGGTCTTGACAAATACATCAGATGGCTGGAAAATAGCACACTACAATCTTACCGTTCCCATACCTAATGAGCTTGTTGGAAATGTGGTCGAGCAGATTGATAGCGTTTTGAATAAATAATTTTTAGTCGTTCGACCACTACAAGAGAATGATAGGTTCATTTTTCAAATGAAAGTCGTCAGACCACTTAGAGTGGTCAGACGACTTTTATTACCTTATTCCACTCCGGCAGGAGCTGCATCTATGAAATTAGTCTTGCCGTAAGAACTTGGCTTATCACCTACTTTGGTACCTCCGGTTAACATGGATTGTATCCCCGGGGTAAAAAACGTATAAGGAAACTGCTGGTCGGCTTGCTCACTTCGTCCAACTTATTAGCAAGCTCCTGCGGAATATTAAAATCAAGAGCGCCCACCGTCTGTTCAAGCTGGTTCAATTTTGTAGCACCTAAAATTACACTGGATACTCCAGGGCGATTGGCCACCCAATTAATCGCTACCGCAGCCATCGGCTGATCCACTTCTTTACTTACTTCTTCAAGCGCTTTTACAATTTCCC
>ERZ1740059.932-NODE-932-length-14919-cov-3.980288_pt1 | contig 14919 bp, 13 predicted proteins | sample MGYA00581744_ERZ1740059 | MGnify/ENA primary metagenome ERZ1740059 (study PRJEB43018, sample SAMN04849738) | marine metagenome | isolation source: floating plastic debris | place: Pacific Ocean | collected 2008-08-28 | study: EMG produced TPA metagenomics assembly... | reverse complement strand
CACGGCGTCGGCGGACACCGGATGCAGCACGGGCTCGACCTCGTCGCCGGCAAAGTCTTGGCCGGTGCGTGTGATCCGCAGCAGCGTCGCCGCGACAAGGTCGTCGGCGTGCTCATCCAGCGAAGCGTCGGGCGTACCGAGCAGGTCCATCAGCCCGGACACCGGATCGCCGGCCGGCGGCTGATCCCCGCGGGCCCGATCCGCGAGCCACCGATCCACGCGCTCGGCATCCTCGGGCGAGAGCGTGGCCTCGGGCTCGAAGGCGTCCGAGTTGGGCGTACTTGATTCACTCACGTGTTCAGATCCCATCCGTGATCCATGACCCCGTCCGTTCCTTTGTCAGCGAGCCTCGCCAGAGTTCTCGCCCGTTTCCGCTCCGTCGAGGCCGGCGTGGCGTTCGTTCCACCGCTTGCCGAACGTGGCAACCGCGGCATGTAAGCGGCTTTTGACCGTGCCGAGCGGGATTCCAAGTTCTTCAGCGATCTGCACATACGTCAGTTTCTGAAAGTACGCGAGCAACAGAATCTCGCGAAGGGTCGGAGAAACTTGTTCTAACACCGACTGCACGCGTCGGCTCAACTCTTCGTTGGCGATCCCAGAGCCGGGATCAGGGACGTCGATCTCCAGCAGGTCCACGAGGTCGAATGCCTCGCGGTTCCCCTGGCTGGGCGCCGACAGAGCGGTCTCCCGGCGCCTGCCCCTCTTACGCAAGTAGTCCCGCCCTTTGTTCGCCGCGATCGTGAATACCCAGGGACGAAGTTTGCGTGACCGGTCAAAGCCGTCCTGAGAGAGGTGAAGTTGGAGAAACGTCTCCTGAAACACATCCTCTGCGGCGGCCTGATCGCCCACGAGCCGATAGAGAAAGCGGAGCAACTCGGGCTGATATCGGACGATGAGCCGACGAAGGGCGTCCGTATCACCCGCCCGGTAGGCGTCGAAGAGATGTTCGTCGGTAGGTTCGGACACTGGGAAACTCGGGCTCCTGATCGGCAAGACAGATCCGAAAGGCAGATCGGCACGGACGCCCTACGCCGGGCAAGACAGACAGGATCACCCGACCCCAAAGATCCCCAGCGGGGATCCCAAGCCCGGACCCTGCCGACTGTTCGGTATTCCCCAGACTACCGCTCTGAGGGCGGCCTCACCGCGAATTGGCCGCGAGAGCCGGCAATGGAGCCGGGTTTGGATCGTTCAGCCCGGGACGGACTGGAATCTGGCATGACGCGAGCCTCGGCGGGCCCAGCCGAAGACCATCGGGCCGAACAGCACCGGGCCTCCGCGGACGCAGCCGATCCGGCTGTCTCCGCCGACGTGCTCGCCCGCGCGGCCGCGGGAGACGACCAGGCGTGGCGCCGGGTGTTGGAGGCGGACTGGCGGCGGGTCTTCGCGATGGCATTCAGCCGGCTGCGGGATCCGGATATCGCAGAGGAACTCACGCAGGCTGTGTTCGTCAAGGTCGCCGAGCAATGGGCGTCGGGCGACTACACGGAGCAAGGACGGTTCGAATCATGGCTCTTCCGTATCACGATGAACCAGATCCGAGACGAAGCCCGCAAGCGTCGGCGTCGCGCCGGACGGCTCGCCCCGGCGGGGTCGCTGGACACGACGCCGAGCCAAGACGAACCGGCTCCGGAAAAGACCGAACAATACGAGACCGATCGCATGCGGGCCGCGATCGAGCAACTCTCCGAGTCGGACCGCGACATCATTACGCTTCGGCATCAGGGCGGCATGGGGTTCAAGGCGATGGCCGCCTTGCTGAACGAACCCGTCGGCACCCTGCTCGCTCGACACCACCGCGCGCTCAAGAAACTGCGCACACTGATGGAAACAGCCTCGGACGCGAACGCGTGAACCGGCTCCACACGACGCAACGGACCCACCAAGATGCCTGAGCACCCCAACGACCAGCACAGCAAAGCAAGCCGCCCCGGCGAAGAGCGGATGGAGCAACTGCTCGGCCGGGTCGCCGCGGAAGACCGTGCCGCCGCTCCGGTTGGGCTTGAGGACCGGCTGTTTGCCGCTACTCGAGCGAAGCCGGCTCTGAAACTGGTCGGCAGCACGGCGGCATCCGGTCCGGCTCGCCGGCGCCTGCCGCTTGGCCGACCGCTCGTCGGGTTCGCGGCAGCGGCGGCCGTGCTGCTGGTCGCGGGCGTCGGCGTCTGGAACGCGGGCTGGCTGACCGCCTCTCAACCCGCCGCGGCGCCAAACGAGTTGCTGTCGGCCGAAATGAATGCAGCCGAGTCCGAACTCGACGCGGCGGAGACTGCACTCGAGATCTGGATCGCGTCGCTCGACGCGCTCGAAGGCGATGTCTCCGGCGAGATCGACCTGCTCTTGGCGGAGGTCGCGTCGCTGGACGAAGCGTGGGACGCCGGGCTCGGCGCCTCTGCCGACGTCGCGACGGATTGGCTCGACTTGGGGGGCGCGCTGTGATTCGCTGGAGCGTTGCGTTTGTGATGGTCTCGCTCGCAGCCGGCGCCGGTCTCAGAGCCACTCACGCTGCTGAACAGGCCGAAGCCCAGACCGATGCGCAAGCCGGCGCTGAACAGGCGCCGCCCCCACCATCCCGGCATGGAGAGCCCGCGGGGCCTCGGCCTTCGGGCGAGGCACTGCGGTGGCGGCTCGTTCAACGGCTGGAGAGCGTCCGCGCGATGGAGGCGCGGCTTGAGTCCGCGATCGCCGATTTGGACGCCGGACGACAGGTGGACGCGCAAGAGCCGCCGCCCGAGTTCGGCCGAGGCCCCGGTGGTGAACGCCGAGGCGCGTGGCGCGGCATGCGCGACGACCGCCGGCCTGGGGACAACCGTGAACCCGTGAGTCGCGAGCCCATGACAGCAGAGCGTCGCGCCGCTGTTCTTGCCGAGCTGGACACCTTGGCGCCGAGGATGGCCGAAGCCGTGCGCAAGATCGTCGCGGAGCGTCCGATCCGGGCCGATGCGATGCTTTCTCGCATCGAAGGCCGACTGAACGAACTCCGTCGCGTCCGGGCGGAGGACCCCGAAGCCGCCGAGATCAAAGCGGACGAGTTCCGCGTGGGCCTGAGTATCGCCCACCTTTTCGGCGAGTATCGACGGACGCTCGCCGAGTTCGGCGCCGACGCCGAGGCCACGATCAACGCGAAGCGGGAGTTGCGCACCGTGGTCGCTCAGGGGCTCGAGCTCAAGCTGCAGTTGCAGGAGCTTGAGATCGAGCGCCTCGAGCGCAAGGTCGCCGACCTGAAGCGAAAGCTGGCCGAGCAACGCGCCGATCCGGAGCGCCTGATCGACGAGCGCCTAGAACAGATGACCGACCCGGTCCGTGCCGAGAGCCGGCGCCGGCGCCAGCCGTAGACCACCGGCGCGTCGTCAGGAGACGATCGAGCCGGTCGGGATCGAGTCATCCATCAGGGTCGCAAGGACAACGTTGCGTTCGCCGCCGCCGTCCTTGGGCGCGTCGCTTGCCGCCAGCAGCATGCCGCGGGACTCCTCGCCGCGGAGCGAGCGGGGCGCGAGATTCGCAACGATGATGATCTTCTTGCCGACGAGCGCTTCGGGTTCGTAGTACGCCTTCACACCCGCGCAGATCTGCCGAGGCTCGCCCGAGCCGTCGTCGACGCTGAGCTTGAGCAGCTTGTCCGCGTTGGGGTGCGCCTCGGCGGCGATGACCTTGGCCACCCGCAGATCCACCCGCGCGAAATCGGTGAACTCGATCTGCGGCTTGAACATGGACTCGGCCGGCTTGGCTTCGGTTGCGGACGTAGATTCGGGTGTGGCTTCGGACATGGCTGAGCTCCTTGCAAACGAACGCGACGCGGATCACGGGCCCGGCGTCTGAGCCGCAGGGTAGGGAGCCGGGGCCGGCGCGAGCGCGACCCAGTCGCCATCCCGGTAGACGTTGGCGGAAGGGTCAATCCCGAAGTGCTTCGCGAGACGGTCGGGCTCGGCATCCCGCAGCGGCTCGCCCTGATCGGCAGCGAGCTGCGCGGCCCAAGACCGGTGGATCCCGTTCAGAAGCCGCGACTCCAACCGCAGGTGCGCGACCAACTGCCGATCGGTCAGGTCAGGCCCCGGATCGCCCTCATTGATCGGATCAAAGCGATACACCGGGGCGCCATCGCCCGGCAGCCGCTCCACGCGATCGAGCGAGCCCACGCCCAGTGGCCACGTTTCGGTCTGCTCGAGCAGCCAGCTCTCCGCGCCCGGCAGGCCGTCGGTGCGGAGCACCCCGTCGTACCGCCGGATCAGCCCGGCGACCTCGGGGTCCTCGAGATACCGGGCCGCGAGGTTCGCCCGGCCCGATCGCGCCAATCCCAGCGCGGTCGCCGCGCGGAGCCCCGTCTGCGGGTTGACCTCCGACTCCGTGCGCACGAGCGGCACGGGCGAGGGCGCCGACGCATCGAACCGCCGGGCGATCGCCTCGAGCCATCGACGGTCGGACTCGGATCCCGCGACGCCGGCCAACCCTCGGCACGCCGCGGCGCTCACGGGTGTCGCGCCGCGGCCGCGGTCCAACTCGATCGCCAGCACGAACAGCCGCCTGGCGAGCGCGATCCGCTCGGGCGTGCCCGCTTCGTCGGCGATCTCCTCGGCCAGCAGCAGATACGCCTCAGGATCACTCGGAGACAGCGCGGCCAACGAAGGTGTCAGGTCGCCGACAGCGCGCGAGAGCGTCAGCCGTTCGACCGGCTGCGTCGACTCCGCCGCGGAGACCGTCGCGCACATCAGGAGCATCACCCGCAGGTATCCCGTCACGCCGGTCCTCCTTGCTCGGCTCCGAGCAGCCGGATCATCCAGAGTGCGAGCATCGCGCGTTCGCCCGCGAGGACCTGCTCGACCACATCCGTCGCCGCGGCTCGCTCGGTCGCGAACCGTTCAAGGACTGCGGCGCACGCATCGGCCGCGTTGGCGCGCTCGGCGCCGATCACAAACGCCATGAGATCGCAGATTGCGACCTGCTCGGCGTGGAACCGCTGAATCGGCCCGTCGGCCTGCACGAGCCGGCTCCCGTGGGCCCGCAGGATTCGATCGAGCGCGACCGGCGCGTTCGGCGAGGGGAACGCCGTCCGGGCGGTCCGTTCCCAACTGGCCCGCAGCAGCGCCGCCTCGACATTGGGCGACGGCGCCGGCGCGCTGCTCGCGGCCTGCTCGTCGGCATCCGAAGCGGCTCGCCAAGCGGCGCCCGTGCGCACGGCGTAGACATCCGACAACCGCTCGGCGTGCCGATCGGTCGCCGACCAATCGCCGCGGCGCGCGAGTAACTCCAGCAGCCGAGACACGAGCGCTTGACGCGAACGCAGCCGCCAGTCCGCCCGACGCGGGCCAAGCCGCGGCGTGAGCGTCACGCGCGCTACCAAATCGGCGTTCGCATGCGTGGCCGGCATCAGCGGCGCTTCTTCCAACAACGCGTTCACGATCGCCGGGCTATCCGCCAAACGCCGAACCGCGTCGGCCGCCGCGCGTCGCACATCACGCGGAGAACCGCGCACGGCGTCCGCGACCAGCACCTCCGCATCGATCGTTCCGATCCGGCCGCGCGGGCTGAGTTCTGCGATCAGACGCTGTCGCTCGGCGCTGTTGTTGCTCACTGTCAGGTAGCGCAGCGCCCATCGGCCGTCACCGCTGGCCGAACGGAGCGATGGCCCGCCGCTGCCGGGCGGAGGGTCCGCCGTCGCCCGCTCCGATTCGGTCAACAAGGTGACGGCCTCATCAATAGCTCCGTCGAACAACCGACGGCCGGCGGCCGAGAGGAGCGACAGGCGGACCGCCGCGGCGAGGCGCGAAGCAGACTCGGGCGCCGAGCGCGCGGCGAGGTCGCGCCGAGCCGCGTTCGCCCAATCGTTCAGCAGCGCGTCTTGAAGTCCGGTCGGCAGCAGTCCCCACACCGCGCGGTACCGATCACGCAGTTCGGCCCGCGCCAGCGGGCTGGCCGCGGCCGCCAGCGTCATCGTGACATCAATCGGAGCCGAGAGGCCTTGCTGTGCGATCTCGGAAGTCATCGCCCATAACGCCGCGTTCGAGACGCGTTCATCGTCCATCCACTCGATCAGTCGCTCTCGCGCCCGGCCGTCCGAGCCATCCCACTCGATCGCGGCCGTGAGCATCGCGATGGCGCTGGCCGCCGATTTGGACTGCACCGGATCGGGCCCGAACTTGGCGAGTTGCTCCAGCGCGTGGGTGAGCGTCTCGTTCAGGCGCACGGGTTCGAGCATGGAAGCGCGGGCCGTATCGACGAGGCGTTCCCACGCACGCAGCGTTGAGTCATCCTGCTGCTGGGCGGCGCGGCGATCGGGGGCCGCGAGCAGGACCGCCGCAACGCCGTCGGCGAACGCGGACGCATCGTCCGACTGCGCGGGCGTGAGTTCCGACAAGGCCTTCGACAGCTTGGCCGATGCGGGCGCCAGCGCGAATGCGGACAGATCGCGCTCGCGGGTCAGACGCACCAGCATCCCGCCCGACCACGCCGCTCGCGTGACCGCATCGGCAGCGGACGCCGAGGCATCATCGATGAGCCAACCGAGGTCTCGACCGATCGCCTCGACCGCGCTCGCCGCTACTTCTGGCCAAGGGCTCGCGCGGTAGACAAACTCGATTACGACCGCGTTGATCGCCAGCAATCGGCCGCGGTCCATGTCGGTCCAGTCGCCGGCGAGGCGCTCGACGCTCCGCTCGAACAATGCGATGGCAGCCGAGCGGTCCTCTCTCAGTGTGTCCACGGCAGTGCTCAGTTGGTCGAGCACGCCGGGTTCCTCGGGACGGGCCGGCTGGGGCGTGGGCGCCTCCGCCGGCAAAGCAGCCTGCGGCGCCGCTTGGGGCACAGGCTCCGGCGGCGGCGCGGTCGGAGCCACATACGCCGAAGGCTCCGGCCACAACAGAACAACGATGCCCGCCGAGAGCGCCAGTCCGACCAACGCAACCGTCGCGATGACAGCGCGAGCCCCGGCCGAACTGTTGTGACGAGCGGGCATGACAGAGGATTCAGGACGGCTCGAAGCAGCGGACGGCGCAATGGGGTTCGGTGCGGCCATCGGCGCCACTTGCCCCGCCTCGACCTGTCGGGTGGCCCACTGAGCGGTCGGGCTGAGCCCGCGCAAGGCCGCCATCACGTGCGCAGGCTCGCGGCCGTGCCGCCGTGCCAACCAAGCAATGTGGCGCGCAGCCTCCGGCGTCAGCCCGCCGTGCAAACCGACAATGCCACGCGCTTGCGCAAGCAACCACGCATCCGCGGGATCTGTAGCGGCGCCGGCAGGCTCGTGGGGTCCGGATGGCACGGGCCGATCGGTCAAGGTCCCTCCGCCGCGGTGTCCCCAGCCGATGGCAACACTCGCAGTTCGGCCTGCAGTGCACGCAGACGAGTCCGCCAAGGCTCCGGGCCGAGCTCCGGGTACAACAACTCGAGCTGCGCCAGCGCGTCCGCCGCCCTGTCCGGGTCCGAGCGCGCGAGCAACGCCAGCGACTCAGCGCGGGCTTCGAACCACGCCGCACTCCCGCGCGGCATGGCCGCGACAAGCCGTCGCCAAGCGTCCAGAGCGGCCGACTCATCGCCGGCGGCAAGCGAGAGACGGGCGTACCGACGCAGTGCGACCTCGGTGGCAGCGCCGCGTTCGATGCGCTGTGCATCAAGCCTTCGAGCGATCTCCAACATGGGTTCATCTTGTGTCTGTTCGTACATCGAGGCCGCCGCGGCTGCGACGGCTTCCTCGATCGACTCGGCCGCGAGCGTTTCGCTCCGGAGCAGCCGCAGACCGAAGCGCACGACCTCCTCAGCCGCGCCCGAATCGGGCGTTGCCGCGTTGAATCTCGACTGCGCTCGCCGAAACAGCGTGCGATCCGCCGCCAGCTCGAACTCGCCGCCCTCCCGCCGGAGCGTTGCGAGTTCGCGTTCCACGGCTTCGGCGTTGTCCAAACGCATGGCGATCTGTAGACGGCGGTACGCAATCTCGGCGATCAGCGGCGCCGGATCCATGCCCGCGTCCGCCATGAGTTGCTCCAACTTGGAGAGCAGCCTCGCCGCGCGCCGCGCGTCTGAGTTGCCGGACGACAACAAGACGTCCACCGCCTGACGACAGACCAGCACCGCCCGCTGCGCCGCGGCGGTCGCGGCTTCATCCGAGCCATCAAGCGCGATCGCAGATTCCAGCTCGATCAGCCCGCCCGCGACCTCCACAAACCGCGAGCCGATGCGGTCACGTTGCTCGGCCGTGCTGCGTCGGAAGGCGCCGTACAGAAGTCTGGCCGCCTCACGACGAGCTGCCGGATAGACAGGGTCTTCGGGCGCGACCGCGAGCAATACGCCGAGGGTCTGCTCGGGGTCGAGCAACTGAGCGCCCGCCCGCAACAGCAGCAACCGAGCGGCCCGTTCGCTCGTCGGGAAACGCGAGAGATACAGCCGCGCCAGCCGATCGAGCCGGTCAACGAACGACGGGCGGTCCGATCGCACCGCACGATCGAGCGCGACGATCGCAAACCAGATCGCTTCCTCGGCCTCGGCGCCTCCCGCATCCGAAGCCGCGGCTTCGAGCGCATCGGCGGCGTCACCCAGCGCCCCGGCAAAGAACAGCGACAATCCCCGCAACAGCCCGGCCCGCGAACGCTGCGACTCAAACCGATCGGCGTCATCGGCGCGGCTCGCAGCAAGAAAGAGATCCGACGCGCGCCGGTAAGCGCCGATGACTTCGGGCTCCGTCGCCGGCTCGTCGGCCGTTCCGCTTTCAGGCTGGTGCGCCGCCCGCGCCTGCTCATAGGCCCGCAGCGCGCGCACGTAGCGCACGATGAACCCTTCGTCTCCTAAAGGCAATGCGCCGTACCGGTCCACCAGGTCGAGGACATGCGTGATCTGCCCGCGCTCAACCAGATCGCCGAGACCGACCTGCGCGACCGCCTGCAGCAGTTCATCACGCCCGGACACATCCGTCGCATCCCGAGAGGCTTCGAGCGCGAACACCGCGATCAACCGCGCCTGCGACGGCGTCAGCGGCTCCGACGCTTCGCGCCGCTTGAGACTGACCAACGTGAGAAGCTCCGACCAACGCCGCAGGTCTCCCAAAACCGCCAGCCGCGTCGCGAAGACCTGCTCACGGATCGTTGGCGAGAGATCCGGCGAGCCTTCCACGGCGTCGAGCCAGCGCAGTGCCTGCGATGTCTCCCCCTGAGCCGCCAGCGCCATCGCGACACCCATCGCGGCGCGCGATACATGATCGAACCGGAACGAGATACCGGCGGTGCGTTCCAGCGACGGGCTCTCTCCCGCCGCGCCCAGAATCCAACCGAGCTGCCGCACGGCGTCCTTGGCGTGCCGCGGCGTGCCGGTCAGCACCGTCTGGTAGTAACTGCTCCATCCCGCGTAATAGAACGCCAGCGAGCGCATCCGGCGGGCGTCCTGCAAGGCTTCGCGCAAAAGTGATTCGTCGTCCGACCGCCCGCGGCGTTCTTCGCGCTCGAGTGCCTCCACGCGGCGATGGAGGCGGACGCCCAGATCCTGCAACTCCCGCTCGATCTGTGCGAGCGCCCGCTCCGCCTCGGCCCGATCGGTCGAGTCAGTGAGACGGAGCCGCCACCGCTCGGCCGTGTCTTGAGCGCGCGTATAGCTGGCACGCAGCAGGTCGATCCGCAACGGCGCCGCCTCGATCTCGGGTACCGCCGCGGCTAACGCCCGGGCCCGAGCCTCGATATCCCGCAACATGTCCGCATCCGTTTCGGTGCGGAGCATCAAGACGTAGACGTCGGCGAGCCTTCGCGCGAGGATCGAGCGTTCGGATTGCGACGCGGTCTCGAGCCGCCGCGTGAGGTACGCGGCGTCCAGTTCGGGGGAACCCAGTTCGCTGAGCAGCGACTCGAGCGACGCCGCCTCGAACTCTTCGGCTTCCTGGGCCGGCGTCTGCGCCGTCGCGGCCGATGCCATCCACGCCACGACGAGAAGCACCGGCAGAAACACCCTGCTACTCGGCCGGGACATAGCTGATCCTCACAAAGCCGGCATCTCGGCACGCCTGCATCGCCGACGCTACCGCGTGTTCGGGCGCCGATCCGTAGACACGCACAAACACACCCGGGTCCTTGGGAAGAGGGCGGAGCAGCGCCTCCAATGCCGGCCGATCGCGCATCGTGCGCTCACCGATCTGAAACACGAGCCCCGTGTCGTCCGCACGCACATCGATGATCTGCGGGACAAGGTCGGCGCCAGAGCCGCCGGACGCACGCTCGGCCTCGCGCGCCGAACTCAGCCGGCCTTCCTCGCGCTGGAACGTCGCCGTTACGAGGAAGAAGATCAGGAGCAAAAAGACCACATCGATAAAGCTCGTCGTAAAGACGACCGGGCGATCGCGCGACCTTGAGGGAGACTCTCGGCTGAATCTCACGGCGCCCCCGATCCGCCCGCCGGACGCACGGCGCCCAACCGCCAGCGGCGGACACCGAGTTGGTCCAGACTCTCCGCCGCCGCGTTGAGATGGTTCGCCGAGAGGTTGCGGTCCGCACGGATCAGCACCGAGAACGCGTCTGGCCCGATGCCCAGACTCGCCGCCTCCGCCTGCGCGATCGCACCGAACCGAGCCGGGGTGACCGCGGCGCCGTCCACCAGCCATCGGCCCGTCTCGGCGATATCCAGCACAAGATCCGCCGTCGCCTCGCCGCCTTCGCCGCGTTGCTCCGGCAGATCGATCGGCGCGCGCACGAACTGCGTGAACGCGGACGTATACATGAAGAAGATGATGAGCTGCAGCACCACGTCGACCATCGGTGTGAGGTCGGCGAGGCGCGAGCGGGATCGGGATGCGTCGCTGGTGAATCGCACGGGTTAGGCCGGCGCTCCGGGCACGGGCGACGGCGGCGCCGATGGACCGGATGAGTTGGGTGGCGCCGATGGGGCGGGTGGAGCCGGCGCGCCCGCGGACCGTGGCGGAGCGGGAGGCCTCGGCGCCGAGGCGCCCTGCTGCTGCGCCGCGACCTCGAGATACCCCGCAAGCTCCTCGGCCGTCTGCGCGACTTCCCCAGCAAGGTGATCGGCTCGGCTGCGCAGCAGCGCGAACAGCGGCGTACAGAGAATCGCCACGATCAGACCCATCACCGTCGTAATGAGCGCGACCGAGATGTTGCCCGCGAGTTGGTCCGGCCGCGCGACGCCCTCCGTCGCGGAGATCGTGTCAAAGGCGCCGACCATGCCGATGACCGTGCCGAGCAGGCCGAGCATGGGCGCGATCGCCGCGATCACCCCAACGGGCTCGATCGAACGGTGCAACCGATCCGTCTCCGCTCGGCCGGATTCCTCGATCGCCGAGCGGATCTCAAGAAAGCCGAACGGCGAGCGAGCACAACGGATGAGCGCCCGCCGGAAGATTCGTGTCAGAAACGTGTCGTTCGCTTCATCCGAACAGAACCGGGCCGCCTCGCGCACCCGGCCGGCACGGAGGTGAGACGTCAGTTCGTCCACCACCGCTTGCGGCGCCAGCCTCGAAAGCCGAAGCCGGATCAACCCCGCGATGATCAATGCCACCGCGACCAATGACAGCGCGACAATGACCACGCCGACCTGCCGACCCGCGGCGATGTACTCGAACAGGTTCTTGCCGCTCTCGGCGGCGGGTGGAGCGGCCGCGGCGAGCACCAATATCGGATTCATCATCATGCAGAGCACCTACTCATCTGTGTCTACCTGTTCTATTGCAACCAAGCGGTCAGTTCTTGCAGGCACAGCGGCCGGTTGTCCAGTCCCGGCCTGTCCAGTGCCGAGCCGGTCCGACAGAAAGCCGTCGGCTCCCGTGCCATCATCGGCCCAAGCGTTCAGCGGCGGCCAGCCCAGCACGGCGAAGCCCTGATACCGAGCGCGAAGGCGCGACCGAACCCGGCTCGCTTCGTCGATTCGGCCCAGCTTGTGCAACGTGACCGAGGCCTCGGCGAGCGAGAGCGCCGCGAGTTGCGGCAGGGTTTCGCCGTAGCCCGACGCCGCGGTGAGCAAGGAGATCACGCCGTCCAGTTGGGCGCCCGAGTCCGATTCGATGATCAGTGACCGGCCGATCCCCGCGTGCAACCACGCTCGAACCCACCCCGCCACCGGCGAGCCATCGGCTCCTGGACGCTCGAGGCGATCTTCCAGCCGACTTCGGGCCCGTTGACGCTCTTCGGGAGTTCCGGTTCGGGCGCGCACGATGTCCGCGACCAACTCGACCGCCCAATCCGATGATGCCGCCGGCGGATCGCCCGAAGCCGTAACGCCCGCCTCAAAGCGCATCGCGTGGCGGTACCACCATGAGATCTGAGTCGCCCGTACACGCTCCGCACTCGGGCGACTCGCCGAAACAGCCTCCACCGCTGACGACGATACAAACATCGGCGGCAGGTTCGGCGCCAAACCGGAAGCCGCATCCGCGAAGGAGGCCGCATCAAGCTCAGCCGAGCGCCCGAACGGATCTTCATCGAGCCAGATCAACCACGAATCAACCGCTGAAACCATCGCGCCCCGCGCGATGCGGCAGCGGGTCAGGCCCTCGGCCGCGAGCACGCGCATCGGGCCCGGCCGGGCTCGTGTCTCGGCGAACAGGCGCTCGAACAACGGCTCGGCCGACACCATGTCGCCACGCTCCAACCGCGTGCGTGCTCGCCACGCAAGTCTCGCCACCTCCGCGTACGCCGCCGCGGGCTGGGCGAGGTCACCCTCGATCGAGAGCACACGATCCCATCGGACCAAACTCTGCGGCCCGTCGAGCGCCGACGCCCCACCGGCCGCAAACACGACGCCATCGGGCGTCACAGCGATCGCCGTTCCCTTCGGCGGGAGGGCCCCCGCGCGCAGTTCGACCCGCGTCTCCGCGCACACGGCGCCGCACCACATCGCAATGATCAACAAGCCAGACCGGATCACGTCATGGACCCCGCACGTGGTGGTACGTCCCGCCGGAGCGCCGAGCGATGTCCCGCATGTAGGGCGCCGCGTCGTCGTTGATGAGCGTGATGGCGTGGATCGGGATCTCAGCGGTATTGAGCCGAATGATTTCGCCCGCGATCGCCTCGTCGAACTCCCCATCCGTCATGAAGTAGATCGCGTCCGGCCGCGGCTTGAGCTGGTACGCGATCTCGAACGCGGGCAGCGGAATCGTCGTGCCGCCGGTCTGGAGCGCAAGCACGTCGCGGCGGGCACTGGCTTTGCCCGGGTCGGTCGCCTGCGTCCACTCGGCTCGCCCACCCATCGGCGCGGCGCCGCCCGAGTACGGGATCACGATGAAGTCGGCGTTCTCAAAGAGCGCCGCGATCGAGCGGATCAGTTCGCCCTTCAGCGCCTCGATCTTGCCCGCCAGCGCCATCGAGCCCGAAACATCCACGATGTAGCAGAACCGCGAGCCCTGCGCCTCGGCGCCGAAGAACGACGCCGATCCGGAGCCGTCGCCCGCTCCGATCGAAGCATCCAAGCCGATATCGCCGGCGCCCAGCAGCCCGCCGACATTGCCCACATCGATCGCTTCGGGCGCGAGCGTCTCGGCCAGCGGCGCGTCGAGCAACTCGAGCTCGGGCGTCGTCGGCTCGGGCGCTTCGGGAGTCTGCGGCGTGGTCACCGCGTACGCGTCGGGCAGCAGTGTTGCAAGCTCGGCTTCGGTGATCATCGCGACCTGCACGGCCGCGGCTTCCTCGCGTCCGCCGCCGGCCTGCGCAGGACCGCCCGAAAACTGGATGAAGTGCGCCACAAACAACAGGATGGCGTGCGCGAGCAGGGACAGCGCCAGGCCGGTCAGCGTGGCGTTCCGGATCCACCGAACCACGCGATCGGCCGTCGAGCTGTCCTCGGCTCCGTCGGAAAGGTTCGCCGGAGCGTTGCCGCCGGCGCCCGGGTGGCCGGGGTGACCGCTGTTCCTTGACTCGGGATGATCGGGCGTAATGCGTCGCACTCCTTTGATGGGATCCAGATCGGTCAGAACCCGGCCGCTCCGGTCGGTCGGCATCGTGTACCGGCGCCGAGGGCGGGCTCTTCGTGCGTGTTGGGCAGCACGGGCCTCGGATCCTGCCAACATCCTGCTGCGAGTCTACCGGCGACCCGTCCGTAGGCCGCAGCGACCGCGCTCTGTTCCTGATCCGCCCGAGGCCTGCCGTTGGTTCCGTCGCGCCGGCAAAGCCGGAGCGGACGTCCCGAGACCCGTCTGCGCGTTCGCCAGGACCGATCGGGCATCCGATACTCGCCCTCGGTTGACCCCCTCACCGGGGCGCCGTTGAATGAACGGAACGCCGATCGGCGTCCGGAGTGCCCACATGACGACCGCATCGACCCCGTCCACGCCGGCTCAGCCCGAGGCCACCCCAACCAACACCAGCTCTGGGAAGCCTCCCCGCCGTGTCCTGCTCAAGCTTTCCGGCGAGAGCTTCTGCCACCCCGACGGATTCGGCGTGGACGCCGAGGAGCTGGCCTCGATCGCCGGGGAGATCCGCGAGGCGCACGCCTCGGGCGCTCAAATCGCCGTGGTCGTGGGCGGCGGGAACATCATCCGCGGCGCCAGCCTCGCCCAGGCCGGGCACATTCAGCAAGCGACGGCCGACTACATGGGCATGCTCGGCACGGTGATCAATGGGCTCGCCCTCCGCGAGGCGCTCCAAGCCGGCGGCACCGAGTCACGGGTCATGTCGGCGCTCTCCATCCGCGCGGTCGCCGAGCCGTTCATCCGCAACCGAGCGCTCCGTCATCTTGATAAGGGTCGGGTCGTGGTGCTGGCCGCGGGCACGGGCAACCCCTTCTTTACGACCGACACCTGCGCCGCCCTGCGGGCCCAGGAACTGGACTGCGACGTGCTGCTCAAGGCGACCAAGGTGGACGGCATCTACACCGCCGACCCCGCCAAGTCGCCCGACGCGGAGCGCATCCCCGAACTGACCTTCGCCCGAGCCCTGGAAGAACGGCTGGCCGTGATGGACCTGACCGCTCTGGCCATGTGCCAGGAGAGCGGGATCCCCGTTGTGGTCTTCG
>ERZ1740059.931-NODE-931-length-14922-cov-5.263268_pt1 | contig 14922 bp, 16 predicted proteins | sample MGYA00581744_ERZ1740059 | MGnify/ENA primary metagenome ERZ1740059 (study PRJEB43018, sample SAMN04849738) | marine metagenome | isolation source: floating plastic debris | place: Pacific Ocean | collected 2008-08-28 | study: EMG produced TPA metagenomics assembly... | reverse complement strand
GAAAATCCAGATCGCCGCACCGCGGCCCGCCGATGCGCGGCTGTGTGAATGCGGCTTGTGCCGCATTGCAGACTTCTGAATTGGCTTCCGCGATGCGGTTGCAGCGAATGTCCGCAATGCGGGCGGCGCACGCAGCATCGCGACAGTGGCTAGAAGACCGCTTTGGGCCGAACCTGGCTGAAGCAACAATTTAATTGCGCGTAACCGTGCCGTTTACATCGCTCTGTCTTGGGGGCGGGATAGCAATTTGCAAGCGAAGGGAATATCTTTTCATCAGGGCCGTTGTCAGGACACAGATCCCACAAACGTACAAAGGTCAAACCCGTGATTATGATCCTTCGAAACGCATTTGCCGCTCTCATCCTGGCCGCCTTCTGCGCGGCGTCCTTATTAAACTCCAGCACGGGCGTCATATCGGCCGCTTGGGCCGATGAAGGGGGCGACGATGGAGACGGCGATGATGGTGATGATGGTGACGAACGCGATGACGATGACGGGCAAGGCAGATCGGGTCACTCTGGTTCCCGAAACTCTCCGGCCGGGCAAGTGGATCGCTTCCTGCGCAATATCGAACGCAGCATCTTTGGCCGCAACGCGCAACGCCGCGCGCCCGCGCAATCGGTTGCCCCAAGACAGTTTGAGGATCAGGCGCCCGATGAAATTGTCGTTCTTGATCTAAGCATTACCGACCTGACGGTCCTTCAAGCAGAAGGCTATTTTGAGCTGGGCACCTTCGCGCTGACGGCGCTTGCCCGAGAGATGACGCAGTTGCAGGTTCCCCAGGGAACGCCCCTCACTGACGCCCGTGACCGGGTGCGCGCGCTGCCGTCCGGCCAAACGGCAGATTTCAACCACTTCTACCGCGCCGAACAGGCGATCCTGACGCCTGAACCCGTGGCCTTGCCAGCATGTCGCCATGAAAACTGTCGCAGCTGGGACAGCATCAGCTGGCCGCGCGCGTCTCTGACCTTTGGTGCCTGCGCCGTGACCGTGCCCATCGGCATGATCGACACAGGGATCAACGCGGGCCACGAAATCATCGCTGGCGCTGATCTCGAAGTTGTGCGCCTGGCCAGTGAGGCAATGGAGCCTTCGAAAGCTATTCATGGCACCGCCGTGGCCTCCGTGCTGATCGGTGGCAATCAGAGCCGGGTGCCGGGTCTTGTGCGAGAGGCGCGCGTCGTGGCCGTCGATGCGTTCGGGCGTAGCGGGTCGGATGAACGGGCCGATCTTGTCTCGGTGCTGCGCGGGCTTGATCTTCTGGCGGCGCGCGGGGTGCGGGTGATCAACCTCTCCATCGCGGGCCCCGACAACGTGCTTTTGAGCGACACGGTCGACACTCTCGTGAAGGAACGCGATGTTACCATGGTCGCGGCCGCCGGCAATGCAGGACCGCGCGCGGGTCCTGCCTTTCCAGCTGTGTATGATGGCATTATCGCAGTCACCGCCGTGGACACCGGAACGCGCATTTACCGCCGGGCGCAACGAGGGGCGCACCTTCATGTTGCCGCCCCTGGGGTGAACCTGCTGGCGGCCACCTCGGTCAGTGGCGCGCGGCTCAAGACTGGCACATCCTTTGCCGTGCCTTACGTGACCGCGACGGCCGCAGTGTTACTCAGTGTCGATCCGGCGAGAGGTCCAAGTGACGTGGCCGCATGGATTTCCGAAAATGCCCTCGATCTGGGTGCGGAAGGCCGCGATGAGGTGTTTGGTTGGGGGCTGCTACAGACACAAGACGCATGTCGCCCTCAGCGTGACCAGCCTTGAGCAATCGCATCGGCTTCGGCCTCGGCATCAAGTGGTGTGCCGGCGCCGAGGCGGTTCAAGAAAGGCTGCAGGCTTTGCATTTCTGCACTGCTTGCGGTGACAAATCCATCCTCAGTGTCCGCGCTTGAGAGAGGCTCCGATAGCGTCACTTCCACCGTCCATCCATCTGTATTGTGGCAGGCAATCCCGAAATCGAGCCTGTCTGCGGCGTCATCAATCACCTCGACCTCACGGCAAAAGCCACCCTCGACCGGCAGCGTGGCCATGATCATAATCTCTTTCCCACTCTCCAACGTCTTGGGCGTGCCTGAGGGCAAGATGCCAAGCACGCGATCAAGCGCTGTATTTTGTGCGACCGGCCCAAGCGCGAGCACGTTGTCGGAGGATCCTTCCTGCATTTGCGGCAGGATCACCGCCGCCAGGGCCACCGTTGCGGCCAATGCCAAACCCGCCCCGGCCATCGCGACAGGGCGGCGGCGAAAGGGCACGACTTTGTTCACCTCCACGGGGCCCATGATCGTCTCCCGGATGTGTTCCGGCGCAGGTTCGTGCAGAGGCGCGTCAAAGGCCTGCGAAAGTGCTGCATTCGCGGCCATCAGATCATCCACGTAGGCCTGATCGCCCGGGTGATCGGCCAGGTGCATGACAACTTCTGCCGCCTCTTCCGGTGACAGTTCGCCGTCCACGAAGGCGGCAAGGCGGTCTGGATCCATCACAGTTTGAAAGGTCATTGCATCGGTCCTTTCATCATCCCCAATTGCGGCAGAAGCGCCGCGCGTGCCCGCGACAGGCGGCTCATGACTGTGCCAATGGGCAGATCCAGCACGTCGGCTGTTTCCTTATAGCTCAGGCCTTCGATGGCCACGAGTGACAGAACAGTTCGCTGATTTTCCTCTAACCCCGACATCGCGGTTTTCGCCTGATCGAGCATCATGCGATCCTCGGGCAAGCGTGCGGCACGGCCACCATCGCTGAGACCTGCATCCTCGGCATCCACCATTGTGCCCCTGGTCTTGGCGCGACGGCGGTCGTCAATCCAAAGGGTCTGGATGATGCGATACATCCAACTGTCCATCCGCGTGCCAGGACGAAACTGCGCCTCATTCTTTAATGCTTTGACGCAGGCCGATTGCACCAAGTCATCGGCATCCGCCTGATTGCCCGCAAGCGATAGCGCAAAGCGGCGCAGCCGGGGCACGAGATCCACGAGATCTTTCTTGAATTGATTGCTCACGGGGCGGTGCTCCTCTGATGTGTTCTACCCCGAAAACGTCCCGCGCGCGTATCTATTCCATGGAAGACCAAGATAAACGGTCTGTACGGCGTCTCATGCTGGTCGAAGGGCGCCTGAGAAGATTTTTGGGGAATAGGTCCGCCCCTCGTCCGTTGTCCTCGCAACATCGACGAAGAAAGGACCTCGACATGTGCATTGCACCGATCCACCCGAAAGCGGACACACCGACAGCAACGCAAAAGCGCTTGTGCCTTCACGTGGGAAAGAAAGCAGTTTCAGCCTGCGTGCAAATCCCTGCGAGGGTCAATTCCAGCCTCGCCCCGATGATCGCGCTGCACGGAATTTCACGCAATGCAGATGACATCCTGCACGCGTTCGGCCCCGAATGTGACCGCGTCGGTCGCGTTCTTGTGGTCCCGCGCTTCAGCCGCAAACACTGGCCGCATTTTCAGACGATTGCGCGGCATCGCCCTGATCGCGCGCTGCTGGCCTTGATGGATCACCTGCGCCAGACTGGCGTGATCTCGTCAACGCGGGTGTCCATTTTCGGATATTCCGGTGGCGCGCAGCTCGCCCATCGTTTCGCCATGATCTATCCGCAGCGGATCGCGTCACTGCATGTTGCGGCCGCCGGTTGGTATTGCGCGCCTGATCACAAACAGGCCTTCCCGATGGGCCTCGGCCAACCGGCCGAACCTGAAGGGCTCAACGCGGCATCGCTTGCGAAACGGCAGCTGCGCAGCTTTCTGACCCTGCCGATCCACGTCTATGTCGGTCGCGAGGATGTCGAACGCGACGACGCTCTGCGCAAAGATCCCTCGATTGAAACCCATCAGGGCCGCAGCCGCCTTGCCCGCGCGCGGAGCTATGCAGAAAGTCTGCGCCGCGCCGCCCGAGCTCGGAGCATCCCCGCTCAAGTGGAGTTCACCGAATTACCCGGCTGTGCCCATGATTTTTCAATCTGTGCCAAGGCCGGAATGACCCGCCTTGTCTGTACGCGATAACCCAAGACCACAAAGGAGACCAACATGACACATCTTGCTTTTTCGACCATGAAATGGTGCTTTTCCGCCCGCCGGATCGACCCGGTTCTCGCCACCGGACTCAAAGAGGATCTGGCACAGGCTGCCCCCGGCGACATGATCCTTGGCCGTGTCATCAGCATCGGCAATCACACCCGCATTCAGTTGCCCAGCGGGCGGCCTGCCACGCTCTATCCAGGTGATCTTGTCGCTCTGCCGTGTGGCGCGCGCTATGCCCCCGACCAATTCGAAGGCTTGGCCGAGATTGACCCCAAGAGCTGTGACATGCTGGCCGGTGGCGGCTGCGTCGGGCTTATGCGCCAGCGCAACGAACGCATAAAACCGCCCACGCAAATTCAACCATTAGGCCGCATCACGGGGCCTGACGGACGGGTGCTCAACACGCGTGACTTTGCCCTTCCAGAGCGTCTGAGTACGCGAAGCCTGCCCGCAATCTGCGTCATCGGAACTTCGATGAATTCCGGGAAGACCACAGCGGCCGTGGCCCTCAGTCATGGCTTGACCCGCGCGGGATATCGTGTGGGCGCGCTCAAGGCCACGGGCACGGGATCCTTTGGTGATTTCAACAAGCTTGTGGATTCTGGCGCCGCCTATGTGGCAGATTTCTCCGATGCCGGGATGGCCACGACCTATCTCGAACCAATGGAGCGGGTTATCGGTGGCATCGACGTGCTTCTGGCGGCATCTGCCAGCCAGGGTTGCGACATCGCTGTGGTGGAGATCGCGGACGGCATTTTCCAACGCGAAACCGCGGCCCTTCTGGCCGACCCGGCCGTGCAGGCGCGCTTTGCCGGGTTCATCTTTGCCTGCGGTGATGCCGTGGCGGCGGCGGGCGGCGTTCTGTGCATGGCGGAGATGGGCATTCGCCCGATGATGCTTACCGGCATGCTGGCGTGCTCCCCCATGGCGGCCGCAGAGGCCGAGCACGCAACCGGGGTTTCGGTTCTCACCAAGCGGCAACTGGAAGCTCCGGCCGCGGCCACTGCGCTTGCCGCTCAGGCAGGCGTGACGGAGCTGGACCGCGCGGCATGACCCCTCCGCGTCTCCTTGCTGACGGGCGCGCGCAGGCTTTCTCCCTGCTGGTTGTGTGTGCCCTTATTCAAGCTGCTGCCCTTGCGGCGGCAGCTTTTGCCACACGCGCCATCTTTGCCACGCTGCATGCCGGCGAGCCGCTGACACTTGCGCTTCTGGCCTGGCTCGGCGCGGCGGGCATAACGGCAGCATTGGCGCAATTCATACTCGATTCTACGGGCGAAAAGATGGGGCAGTGCTTTGCAGCAAGTGTCCGCCAGCGGCTTTACGAACATGCCAGTTGTTCGCCGCAGTCAGAGCTTGCAAAGCGGCGCATGGGTTATCATCTGCTGCGCTTCTCAGGGGACTTGGACGCGCTCACCGCCTGGCCCAGCCTTGGGTTGCCGCGACTGATTGCGGCAGGTGCACTGCTGCCTGCCGCGCTGATGGTGCTTTGGGTGCTGCACGCACCGTTCGCCTGGATCGCAGGGGCGACGGTTTTGGTGACGGTCCTCACGCTCGCCCTTGCGTATCCGCGGCTCAAAGAAAACTATGCGGGCCTGCGTGCCCGTCGCGCGCGCCTCGCCGCAGACATGGCCGAACGCGTGCCGGTGGCCGCGCAGCTGGCGGCGATGGGGCGTCGTTCAAAAGAAAAAATGCGCCTTTCGTCGCGCACCGATGCGGTGATCGAAATGGCCCTCCGCGCGCGCCGGTTCGAAGCGGGTCTGAAACTTCTGCCCGAGGCAATGATCGCGGTTGCGGCCTGCGCTCTTCTGGGGATTGGCGCGCGCGATGGTCTGCCTGCTGCTCATCTTGCTGCCGCCCTGGCGGCCCTTGCGCTGACACTTAGACCATTGCGCAATGCAACAAGGGCCCTACAACAGCGCGCCTTGTTTCTCGCCGCCCATGACAAGCTCCGGCTCGCCCTGGAACGCGAAACGGTGTCGCGTGAGAATGCTTGTTTGCTGCTCCCATCCGGTCCTCTTTCGCTGACCGTAACAGACGACGCCGGTGAGCGGCATGCCTTCGCCCCCGGCACAATCAGTTACAAAACCACGCTTGATCTTGAACGGCTCGCTCCGATCCTGATCGGTGCGCAACCCGCTGAACGTGCGCATGCATTCCTAAATGACATCGACGTTTGCGATCTGGATCCTGCCAGCCTCGGGCGCCGCGTGGGCGTTCTCTCTGATAGACCGCTCATCCTAAAAGGCAGTCTGCGGCGCAATCTGACGCTCGGATTGAACAACCGCCCGGCCGATAACGAAATCATGCAAATCATCGACGCCGCGGGTCATAGCCAGACGTTGACGAATTTGGGTCCTCTTTCTCGCCGTTTACCGGAACGCGGCGCGGGTCTAACGCGGGAAGATCGCATAGGTCTAAGCCTGTTGCGCGCAATAATTCAGTCGCCAGGGCTGATACTGGCGCTCGTGCCGACGCAAGACCAACTTGATCGCGTTTTTGCGGGCCGTACGGTTTTGCGTGTTTGATGGATCGTTGGAAGTGCACAGCACATATCCATCGCATTTGGTGTGGGCTTTACAAAGCTGCCCCTGGACTACTTCGGCGCAGTGTTATCACTCTCTAAGGCATGGCACTGAACATTGGTGTTTCCATTCACCTGTCGCGGAGCATTTTAAACGAATGTCCGCAAATCACGCTGCGCCGCGGAACATACATCTTTGATTAAGGGTCCGCTTTGGGCCGGAAATTCGGCCGAGTGTCCCCTGACAAGCTTAGATGCTGCAACGTCATGAGGTCTGCAAGCAGGCCTTAACTGACCAATTCGGCGCGTTGTTTGAATGAACGCTGTTGCTCATACTCTAAGTGTGCCGCACAGGTGATGTCAGTTTCTTGTGATCGCTGACCGGATGAGAGCAAACCCAGCAATGGCGAAGAGCGCTGACACCGCTCCATCAATCCACCGACGGAACTTTACGTAACCGTCCATCACGGCAGACAAAGAAAATGCGGCGGCATAGCATGCGTAAATTAATAACCCTATTAGCGCGCACCCAAGCGTTGCCATCACAACGCTTGCCAAACCGTCGTCACCTCCAAGCCCTACCGACAGCGCAGCCATCCAGGCGACGACAGCTTTAGGATTGGACAAGTTGAGTATCAACCCCCTTGCAAACAGGCCCTTGTTTCCAGTCCGGACCTTCGCATCCGGGCCTAGCTTTTCCGAGGTTGCGCGCATTGCGGAGCGGGCGGACGCGTATGCCAAACAAAGCAGGTAGAGGCCTCCCACTATTTTCAGCGCGATCAGCAAATGGGTGGATGCCTGAAGAACCGCGCCGAGACCTGTTGCGGCGACAAGGCCCCAAAAAGCAAGGCCAACTGCGAGACCAGCGCCGAACACAATTCCGCTCTTTCGTCCACAAGCTGCTGAAACTGTACTGACGGCTAGTGTCGCTGGTCCGGGCGAGGCTGCGACGACGAAGAACGCCGCGAAGATTGATAGAAGTCCTGTCCAGTCAATCATGCCACGTTTTTCCCTCTCGTTACGTTGGTCCGTTCTATTCAGACCAACGACGAATTAGAAGCGGATCTTGATAGCAAGTTGGAAAACACCCGCTCCTGTCTGCGGAGCGTAAGTTTGGTAGGCCTGTGATGCGCTTGCATGCCGCCGAACCGCAAAGAAACCACCCTGCCGTTTTTAGTCAGTGCTGTGCGCCAAGGTAGGGTGTGCTACGCCAACTGACGAACAGTCTTGGTGCGTGGGAAATTCCGAAACTTTCCCATTCAGGCCCTTACTAGGAAAAACAAAGTGACATAGAGAACTACCATGGCCTTCGAGTTCCCGATTGGTTTTGACCCACAACCTTCTTTGCGGAGCGAAGAGCTTGATCTACGCCCCCTTCAAGACGGCGATCGGGCGTCGCTTGCACATGCCGCCAGCGACCCGCTGATCTGGGCGGGACATCCCGCGTCTGACCGGCATGAGGCCGCGGCGTTCAATCCCTATTTCGACATGCTGCTGTCTTCGGGATCCGCTTTGGTCATCTGCGAGAACGCAGGCCGCGTGATCGGGTGCTCTGTTTTGTATACGGACACAAACGCGCCGTCCCGCTTGTCCATCGGGTTCACATTCCTGGTTCGGGACCACTGGGGAGGCAGCACCAATCGTTGCGTGAAAAGGCTCATGCTTGGGCATATATATGAAACAGCCAGCGAGGCCTGGTTTCATATCGCGCCGACAAATATCAGATCGCAAACCGCCACCACCCGCCTCGGCGCGGTCTTTACACATGAAGATGACATCGATCTTGGTGGCGGCACTCAACGTTGGAGATGCTATTGCCTGACCGAAGAGGCTTGGAGCGACGCAGAACTGCAGACGCGCCGCTCCCAAAAATGACGTGATCGCAAGATCTGGAAATCCTCTAGATCACCCCCAAGGCCACAATCGTCAGCAGAGCTGCCAGTCCGACCAATGCCTGTAGCAGCGCCCCACATGAAAGAGCCAAAAGGGCAGGGCCTTCGCTTGCATCACCTTGCAGGAGGTCTCTGCGAACCAACCAATAGTAGCTGTCGTTTGGCAGAATGGTGACGAACGACCCCAAGCAGATCGCAAACACTGCGGCAATCTCGCTGACGTCGCTGGCGAGCACGATGGGGGTTGCAACCGGCGCGAGTGCGGCGAAGGTTGCCATGGACGAGCCCTGTATCACTTTGAATGCAGCAGAGAGCAAAAACAAGGCAAGCAGGGTCAGGTTAGCCGTGCCGCGCGGCATGATCCCTTCAAGAGGGAACAAGCCCGTCAGCACAGAACCGAACGCGCTGGCGGCGCCAATTACCAGCAAAAGAGATCCTGTCCGGTTCACCGCGCTCTCAAGGCAGGCGCGTCTCTGGTCGCCCGGCGTTTGCATCAGGGCCAGCGTTGCTGCGAGGATCAGCGCACCTTTGGGAGTGAGGAAAAAATCGATTGCGCCATGCCCGGTTCCGCCAATCCCGGCGCCAAGCAAAAGAAGGCCGGCGATGACGAAAAAGGGCGCAAAGGTCAGCATCAGGCGGCCACCCGCGCTCTCAGTTTCGGGCTCGCTTGGGTGGGCCTGCTTGCCGAATACCATCCGCCCCCACAAAACGCCTGCCGCCCAGGTGGGAAGCGTCAAAAACACGCCGCACAGCAGAAGTGCGACCGGTTCGACACTGGCGGTGCCACCCAAGCCAAGACCCGTTGCAACGATCAATGGGCCCGCCGGGTACAACAGTTTGAACCCTGCATAAGCGCCAAACGCGGTGGCAAGTCTGTACCGACCTGCGGCCGGTGACAGTGCGGCATAGGCGGTGTCCGGGCAGATCATCGCCGCCCCGGCAACTGGCGAGGTCAACGCAGCCGTACGCCCTGCTGTCTCGGAGGAAATGTTACGCACCGACAGCGCCGCCGCGATGGTGAACGATGGCAAAAGGATCAAGGCGAACTCGCCTAGCGCACGACCAAAGCCGGCATTGTATTCGTGTGCAAGCTCGACGGCCTCAAGCCCACCGGCGACGCCGAGGACCAGTGTAAAAAGGACCATCCAGACCACCAATGGCAGTTCTGGCAAGTAGCTCTTTACGATCGAGATCGTGCTTGGGGACTGAGATGCATCTGACATGGAGCGATCACCGGTTTGGAACGAGCAGGAAACGGACTGGTGCAAAGAGCATCCATGCACCAAGGCTCAGCATGGTCGCACCTGCAAAGCCATTGCCATAGCGAGACAGGGTTTGCATTTTGCGCCCCTTTGTAAGCAGGCCCTTGATCGCAATGGACAGCAGGGCCAACAACGAAAAGCACACCAACCCGTTGAGGTACATGAGCAACCCAAGGATGAGTATTTGCGTGCTGATCTCTCCAACTTCTGGTGCGACGAATTGCGGAAGAAATGATGTCAGCAAGGCAAACATTTTCGGGTTGCCTAGGTTGGTCAGAATGCCTTGCAAAAAAGCGGCCTGATAGGGCTCCGCCAATGGCTCGGGCGCGTTTGGCGAGGCGGGACCTTCGCGCGTTGCATCGGCTCTCATGCCGCGCAGCATGGATATACCGAGATAGACGAGGTAGAGCGCGCCCAAAGCCCGTACTGCCATCCAGACTGCGGGCGACAACGTGCTGACCCACTCCAAGCCAAAGGCAACGGAGGGCACCAAAACAAGGCCCGCAGCCACCACGCCAAGGGTCGCCGCTAAGGCGTGGCGGAAACCCTGGGAGAGCGCGCGTGACACAATGATGATGCTGTCCGGGCCGGGGCTTAGAAACATAAGGGCATGAATGCCCAGCATCACGATGACAAGGTTAAGGTCCATGGCAGGTCACCCGATTTAAACGTGCGTTGTATGCGCGTTCTCAGCTATTCCGAGCACACGCATCTGGCTTCGAACTGAAGATCCGCCAGCTCGCGCTGGTTCATGCGCAACAGATCCGGATGGGACAGCGGATCCCGGTACAGTTTCGAACATTGGCCAAGCAAGCCGACGGCCAAGCCGCTCTTGCGACCAGACCAAAACCAGAGATTTCGTATCTTCATGTTACCCTCCATTGCTGTGCCGATTTGTGCAGGGGCCGCTGGTCACACGGTTACTGCGCGCAAGCATTAGCGGCTTGATGGTGGCCGCCGATGCCATTGACATTGCGCGTCCGGAGGTGAGAAACAAATTCAAAGCTATGGCTTTGCATAAGTGAGGCTTATGGATGACCACACGAGATCTACCGCCCCTACCTGCCGTCCGCGTCTTTGACGCAGCCGCGCGCCACGGATCTTTCACGGCTGCTGCAGATGAGCTGGGCATGACACAAGCCGCTGTCAGCTATCAGATGAAAATCCTCGAAGAGCGCGTGGGCGCGGCGGTGTTTGAGCGCTATGCGCGTGGCGTTGAATTGACCCCGGTCGGACGGCGCCTGTTCCAACGGGTTTCTGCCGCACTGGATATCTTGTCCGATGCCTATGGTGATGCGAAGGGGGCAAATGAAGGCACGCTGACAATCAACGCCATTCCAACGTTTGCCACCAACTTTTTGGCTCAGAGGCTTGGGGCGTTTCAGTGCGAGAATGCCAATCTGGCCGTGCGTTTGGAGATCAGCGAGGCGCTCACCGATTTCACTTATGACAAGGTCGATGTGGCGATCCGGGGCGGGCAAGGCAAGTGGGACGGGTTGATCAGCCACTTGCTGTTGCCAACGGTGTTCACGCCTATGCTGTCCCCGGCCCTTGCCGACAGCATTGGTGGCGTGACAAAACCGGAAGACTTGATGAAACTGCCACTCCTGTCAGACGGTGATCAACAATGGCAGAGTTGGCTTTCGAGCTATGGGCTGGGCAGTACTGCAAATCCCAACGCCGCGGTTCATTCCCTTCAATCGCAGGTTATTGAAGCCGCATCAGCCGTGTCAGGACATGGCGTTGCAATGCTCACACCTGCGTTCTTTCAAAATGAGTTGGAGCGCGGCCAATTGATACAACCGTTCGAGCATCTGGGAGATGATGGCAGCGGCTACTGGCTGGTTTACCCGGAAAGCCGCCGCAATGCGCACAAGATCAAGCGTTTTCGGTCTTGGCTGGACAAGGAAACACGGGCCTATCGGGAAATCTAAGCCATCAGGTGTGTTAATATATCTGCTGGGCAATTTGTTGGTTCCAATGGCGGCGTCTATGCAAAATTGGAAAAACGATCTCATGAAGGCCTACTGATATGTTGAGAAGACTGGCCCCTGCATCTGTTTCTTCCGTTCCCGCGCGGTATGCGGGGATTTTTGCCCATGGAACCGTGTTGGAAGGTCCTGCCCGGCTAGTCTTCCTTGCAGGTCAGATTGGCGTGGATGCGAATGGCGAGACCAAAACCGGATTTGTCGATCAGACCCACCAAGCCATGGACAATGTCGAAGCTTTGCTCAGAGAGGCCAACCTAAACCGAGACAGCATCTTGCGGGTTATGTATTACGTCACGGACGCCGCAAACCTTCAAACGCTGAGCGATCTTCGTCAGGAACGGTGGAATTCGACGGCTGCACCGGCGGTAACGACGCTTGTCGTTGCTGCCTTGGCGGCACCTGATCTGTTGGTTGAAATCGAAGTAACAGCGGGAAGCAATACATTATGACTCTGCCCGACATTCTGGCTTTCACATTTGTCGCCGCCCTTCTCGTTATGTCGCCGGGACCAAACGGGGTTCTAATCGCGAAAACAGTGCCGACATCCGGACGGGCAGCGGGTTTTGCCAATGTGGGTGGCTTCGTTTTGGCCTTCTACGTGCACGGGGCTTTGTCCGTTCTGGGCATCTCACTTCTGCTGATGCAGTCAGCGTTGGCCTTTTCGATCCTCAAATACGCAGGAGCCGCCTATCTCATATGGATCGGGGTGAGATCGCTTTTGTCCGCCTTCCGGAACGAAGCGCAACCAGAGCGGAGTACCCCAGCCCGGCGTCAACGCTCGCTCACTCGCGCCTTTGCCGAAGGATTTCTGACAAACGCGTTGAACCCGAAAGTGTCGATGTTCTACCTCGCGGCCTTTCCACAATTCACCTCGATCGGGGACACGTCGGCACTGTCGTCTTTCCTGCTCGTCGCCATCCATTCGGCGCTCAATGCGATCTGGTTTGGGGCCATGGTGCTGCTGTTGAATGGGCTGACAGGGTGGACACAAAGCGCCGCCGCGCAAAAGGTTCTGAAACTCTCCATCGGGGTCGTTTTCATCGGGTTCGGTGCAAAGCTGGCCAGCTTGAATCGCGGATAAGACCTGCGGTTCCGAACCGTTCTTCGCATCCACAGGAAGGAGGCAGATCATGCCACTTGTCCACATCTCACTCATCAAGGGCAAATCAGACGCGCATAGAGAGGCCATTCTGGATGGTGTCTATGAGGCGATGCGAGAGACATTCAATGTTCCCGAAGACGACCAATTCATCACGATCATCGAACACGACGCGTCGAACTTTCGGTATGGCAAAACCTATCTCGACATTGAACGAAGTGATGATGTTGTCTTCATTCAGATCAGCGCGATGCAAAGCAGGACCATTGACCAGAAGAAAGCGCTCTATGCGCGTTTGGCGGAACTTTTGAATGAAGGGCCGGGACTGCGCAGGGAGGATGTCTTTGTAAACATCATCGAAGGCGCGAGAGAGAACTGGTCGCTGGGCAATGGGCTGGCTCAGTATGCCTGACCGGGTGGTGCAATGTTAATTGATGCGAACACGCCGTCTGAATACCTGGACCAGCTGGAAGACGACTGGCGCCGCTCAAAGCTATTGGAAATTCGGGATGTGATCAGGGCGCAAGCACCTGAGCTTGAAGAAAGCATTCACTACAAGATGCTGGGATACGGGATCGGTGATGACTACGTGTTTCACCTCAATACGCAGCGCGCCTATGTGAGCCTGTATGTCGGAAACATCTCCAAGATCGATCCCCGGGGCGAGTTTGTGAAAGGCTTGAGCATAGGAAAAGGCTGCATTCGATTCAGCAAGTCGGTGGATGTTTACTCTACACGTATACACGAACTTGTGGCGCGCGGATTTGAGATGTGGCGACAGGGGAATGATACTGACTGCTAACAAGATTTAGGGTCGTGCCCCGACGCAAATCGCTGGCCGTCATCAAAAACAGACTATGACCTTGTCCGTTCACGGAGTTTGCCTTCGCAGCGAATGTCGGCAATGCGAGCTGCGGCCGCAGCATCTTGACTGCTCGCTGAAGGGCAGGTTAGGGCCGTCCCTGAAGACGGCCCTTTTACTCAAATTTCAATGGCCTCAGCAATCGCAAGTGCATCCTCAAGCTCAACGCCTAGATACCTGACCGTGCTATCCATTTTCGTGTGCCCCAAGAGAAGCTGCACCGCGCGCAGATTGCCGGTTTTCTTGTAGATCTGGGTTACCTTAGTGCGTCGCATTGAGTGGGTTCCATATGCGCTGGCTTCTAGGCCGACTGACGTAACCCAATCTCGGACAATGCGGGCATACTGGCGCGTCGAGATGTGAAGACGTTCATGAAAGCGGCCCGGCCATAGGTACTCGGATCTGATCATCAGCTCGTCTTCCATCCACTTCTCAACCGAGGCCCGAGTTCCTTCCGAAATCTCGAAACGGACTGGTTTCTGGGTCTTGCTTTGCAAAACGGACGCGCGCTCTTTGATTTGCCCCGATGCCATAACATCGACCACTCTCATCTTCACTAGATCACAACCTCGGAGCTTGCCGTCGATTGCCATATTGAAGAGCGCAAGGTCGCGATGATTTTCTGCCAGCTCAAGTCTGACGCGGATAGCCCAGACATGTTTCGGTTTCAGCGGTCGCTTTTGTCCAACGATGCGGCCTTTGTTCCATGCAGGGCGAAGTGCTCGAATGGCAGGTAGGTTTGGTGTTTCCATGACTGATCCTCCGATCCGCCACGCCCTTCCAAAACGACAACCCGACGTTGACCAAGGTGACATACCATGAATTGCTGCACTGCCTCTGACGGCAGCAAAGAGCCGATTGTGTTGAAAAACTCGGTGTGCGGCCCGAGGGGGCCAAATTCGGAGAACGTCTTCCCGCTAAAGCCCGCTTTTTCGAACCTAGTTTCCTGAGGGCAAAATCGGAGGAACGTTTTTCCAAAATTTTGGAGCGAATTTTGCGGCGTCGAATTTTTCAACACAATCCGGACTTTGCTGCCATTGCTCGAAACCTGCTATGTCAGCGCTGTATGTCCCACACAGGTCCATGTGATCTTATGCTTGGCACCAAATCGCACCCGGTGCGGCGTAGAGCATAATCGATAAGAATGTAGACCGACACAACCAGCGGGATCACTATCAATAGCGAAAGACCTGGGGTATGCTCTCCGAATGAAATAAGAGTGATTTGCTCAATGACAAACCGTCCCAAAGAAGGATCTGGAGGTTGAATCAC
>ERZ1740059.929-NODE-929-length-14926-cov-4.793827_pt1 | contig 14926 bp, 15 predicted proteins | sample MGYA00581744_ERZ1740059 | MGnify/ENA primary metagenome ERZ1740059 (study PRJEB43018, sample SAMN04849738) | marine metagenome | isolation source: floating plastic debris | place: Pacific Ocean | collected 2008-08-28 | study: EMG produced TPA metagenomics assembly... | reverse complement strand
GCTATTTGGTATTTTGTACATTACTACAATGATTCATTACCTGTTTAGGACTACCTAATCTTATTTAATTGCTTTCAAAGTCAATCCCGAACTATGATCAAGCCAATATATCTGCAAATAGCTGATGAATTAATTATCCTTTGATAAACAGATGCAGGAAAAAATCTATACAAATTATCGCTTGCTTCTACCCCATGAGGAAATATTAGGTACGATCGCTATTAAAGATGGCATTATTACCGATATTCAACCAGGAGTAGTATCTCAAGGGCAAAATGGAGATGGTAATTACCTCTTGCCAGGATTAATCGAACTTCATACCGATAACCTAGAAAAGTGTGTCTCACCTCGCCCTGGTGTACGATTTCCCATAGAATTGGCAGCAGTAAACCACGACCGAGACTTGATTAGCTCTGGTATAACTACAGTATGCGATGCGATCGCTATTGGTGACGTGAATCCCAAAGATGATTCTTTACGGATACATCACTATGGGGAAATGATTGATGCCATTGCTGAAGGGCAGGCTGCGGGTAGATTTAGCACAAGTCATTATTTACATCTGAGTTGTGAATTGGGTTACGGGCTACTTTAGGAACATCCTCTGTTGGCAATGATCTCTTTAATGGACCATACTCCTGGTCAACGTCAATTTGTCAATATTCAAAAGTACAAGGAATATTATATGGGCAAGCATGGCGTACCAGAAGCGAAGATGGATAAGTTTATCGCTATGCGCCTGGACAACCAGCGCAAAAACGCAGTAGATAACCGTCAGGCTTTAGTCAGGCTAGGTCAAGAAAAAAATATTTCTCTTGCTAGTCATGATGATGCCACAGCAGACCATGTGGACGAAGCCATATCAGAAGGAGTAGTTTTAGCAGAATTTCCCACTACTCTTAATGCAGCAAAAAAAGCCCACAACAATGGTTTGCTGGTACTTATGGGCGCGCCGAATGTGGTGCTGGGCGGTTCTCATTCTGGAAATGTTTCGGCGATGGAATTGGTAGAATTGGATTTGGTAGACATAATTTCTTCTGACTATGTACCTAGGAGTTTATTACAGTCGATATTTATTATTAGTCAACAAGCTAGCAAACCTTTATATGAAGCAATTAAATATATTACTTTAAATCCTGCCAAAGCTATTAGTTTAGATCGACAAATTGGTAGTTTAGAAATAGGTAAAAAGGCAGATTTTATTACCGTACATTACGATGGCGTTGTTCCCAAACTTATAGAGGTTTATAAACAAGGCGATCGCGTAGCTTAGAGTCAATAGTTACTAATATTTTTGATTAATTTAACTAAGGAGTAATTGCCAATTGTCGATTACTAATCAGCAATTTATTATCTATGCTTGTCCAGTAGGCGAGCTAAATAAACAACTAGAGCAATATTTACATCGAAGCCGTGAATTATATGGAGCAAACTCAGCCCATAAATACATGCCTCACTGCACTTTAACAGGATTTTTTACTGCTGAACCAAATTCAATTCCTATTTATCTTAAGGCTTTGAATAAGGCATATTTTATGGCTAAAAATGATTTATATCTAGATGTAAAAGTAAAGCAATTAACTTTCAATGAAAATTGGCATGGCTTAGAGTTAAAAGCAGAAAACATCAAAAATTTAATCGCTAATTTTTCTCAAAACAAAGCTGTTAATAATTACCAAGACAAGCTTAGGTTAAAAGAATGGTTGCACCTAAGTTTGGCTTATGATTTTAAACCAGAATATAAAAAAGAGTTACAACAATTGGCTTCAGATATAATTGATATGAAAGCTGGTGTAAATTGGGAATTACGTTTTTATCAAAAAAATCCAGATTTGTCTTGGAAATGTCTTCAATCTTGGACTATTTAGTAACTATTGAAAAACAATCTAAACAAGCTGATAACTAAAACTCCATCCATGCTGTTTAAATCCTAAAGATCGATAGAAATTATGAGCGCGATTTGCGAAGCATAGCCGCCCTAAAGAATACCGCTACGCATAAAGGCATCGCGTTTAAGATTAGAAGAAAGAGTAACTTTATAACATCCAGCATCAGCACTAATTCTTAAAGCTTTTTGCATCATTTGTTTGCCATAACCTTGACTTCTATAACTAGATAAAATAGCTGCAGAATATAGAATTGCCGATTTATGAAATCCAGAGTGCATCATGGTAGGCATAAACAACAAACTAAAAGTACCAATCGCTTTTTTATCTAAGTAAGTTAGGTAAATATAATAATCAGGAACTTGCTGTATTTGCTGCCAGAGATAAGTTATTTCATTTTCAGACATTAATGGCTTATTATTTATATCTGCATACAAATTATTTAGGCTCGATAAGTTTTTTTTAGTGGCAATCTGATATTCAATATTTGGCATAAAGTAAATGTTTTTCTTGACCGATAAGTTTTAAAGCGATCGCATACAAAACAAGCAAACAATGAGTAAATATCGAAATATTATAAATCAATGCAAATCTGCAATAGAAAAAATTGAAAGCATTCTCACTCCTAAAGAGTTTCAAGAATGTATAGATTATATTACTAAATACGAGGAATGGCTTTTAGGTATTGAATTAGCTATCGACTGGTTAATAGAAAACGATCAAAAAATAACGTCAGAAAACTATCAAGAATTTGAAAAAGCATATAAACTTATGAAGTTGGAATCAGACACAAGATTACAACATCTAAAACTACAAATAATAAATATAGATAAATAATCTTCTTTTTTGCGATATAGACCATTGTTTAGGCTTTAGCTATACTAATTTTGGTTAAGATCTGAAATTTTACCTAACCTGAGTTCGGGATAAACTGAAAGCATTATTAAACAAGCATTTCAAAAGTGCTTATTTAAAGCTATCTTTAAAAATTTCTCAATTGAGAAACTTTTAAAAAGCTTAGAGCTTATGGCTTAGAGCTTATGGCTTATAGCTCTTCTAACCGTCTCATGTCCTTAACCCGAACTGACGTTACCTACATTTAAAGTTATTGGCGATTATTGACGATCGCCTTTCACTTTCCACAGTATCTTTTTTTCTATTTGACTAACACAGTCAAGCAATGAGCGATCGCAGCCAGAACAGGCTAACAAAGATACTCCCCAGGGAGCTTGTTCGCTGTTAAGATAAGGCAAACTAATTTGGGGTGCGCCAGTTAAACCAGCAGGGGCAGTAATGCCAAGCAAAGTAGCACGATACTCTAATAGCTGTGATGCAGGAGTGTTTAACAAGGGTGCAGCACCAGGAGTAGTCGGCAGCAACAACACCCGATCTTTGCTAGGTACTATATCGGTATGCCAAAAATCAATAAATTCTTGGGCAATATGCTCTGCTTGCCGTTCGTCACTAACACTCAAACCTTTACACCATTTAAAGCGATCATCAATTTCAATAGCAAAGTCTGGCTGTTGTTCTTCAATCCATTTACCATGAATGCGCCATATTTCTCTACCCTGCAAAACTCGAAAAGCAGCACTAGCTTGGCTCAATTGTTTTGAACTAAGATTGACATACTCGATTGACTTGAAATGACTGTCAACAGCATCCAATAAAGGCTGACGAGCCTCTGCCCAGGCTTCTATGCCTTCAATATTGCAGACTATCAAATGTGATAGTTCATCATGATAATCTGATGGCAATAGTACGTCGGAAGTTGCCAGCATAGTTGAGAGATCTCGAGTCATCCAACCAACGGAATCAAAGCGTGGTGCTAAAGGTATTAAATGTTCGCAGCTAACTACACCATGACTGGGACGCAAACCATAAATGCCATTATAACTAGCTGGTACGCGAATTGATCCACCAGTGTCTGTACCTAAACCAATATCAACACTGCCATTGGCAACCGCCACCGCCGAACCACTGCTAGAACCCCCAGGAATGCGTTTTGGAGCTTGAAAATTTACGGGAGTGCCATAATGCTTGTTTATTCCTTCAAGACTGTAAGCCAATTCATCAGTCAAAGTTTTGCCAATTAAAGTTGCCCCTGCTTCTAATAAAGAAGTAACGCATGGGGCAGTATCATTAGCGGGCTGGGGATAACTTGCCAGCCAGTCGGGATTTCCCGCGCTAGTTGGCATTCCCGTAATATGAAATAAATCTTTAACCCCAAGACGCAAACCGCTTAAATTACCTATAAAATTGCTTTGAGGATTGTCTTGAGAAGAGCAAATACAAATAAATTCTTGGCTTTTTGAGGGATAAGGTGTGAAGGATAAAGGATATGCAGATAGTCTGTCTTCAGACATTGGAAAAACTTTTAAATTACGTCTGATGTCTATTCAAACTAAGTTCCAATAGGATTTTCAGTTGAGTAGAATACACAAGTTAAACTGAAAAAGCAAATAGCCGATTGTTACTAACGATTAAATTTTGAACGGCTACAGCCAGTAAAAAACAAAAGCCGTAACCAAACTAATATTTAGTAGTTACGACTGTTAAGTAAATTAAATTAATTAGTGTTTTACTTTTGTCCTGTTTGAGCAGCTACTTCATCAGCAAAGTTAGACTCTTCTTTCTCGATGCCTTCTCCCATAACAAAACGGACAAAGCGACGAATTTGGATGTTCTCACCCAATTTAGCCACACTTTGTTTAACCAACTCTTCTACAGTGATACTTTGATCTCTGATGTAGGGTTGAGGTAGCAAAGAGATTTCGTTTAAACGCTTGTCAATTCTACCAGTGACAATTTTTTCTTTGATGTTGTCTGGTTTTCCGTCTAGGTCATCTCGACCCATTTCAATTTCTTTCTCTTTGGCTACAGTGTCTTGAGGAATGTCTTCGACTTTAACAAATTCTACGTTAGGACAAGCCGCAATCTGCATGGCGATGTTTTTGACTAACTCTTGAAACTCTTCGCGACGAGCCACAAAGTCTGTCTCGCAGTTTACTTCTACCAAAACACCGATACGTCCGCCAGTGTGAATATAGCTTTCAACCAATCCTTCTGCAGCTACGCGACCTTGTTTTTTATCAGCAGAAATAGTACCTTTTTGACGCAGCCATTCTATGGCTTTGTCCATGTCACCATCATTTTCTGTTAACGCTTTTTTGCAATCCATCATCCCCGCGCCAGTTTTTTCGCGGAGTTCTTTAACTACCTTTGCTGATATACCTGCCATGTTGTTTCTTCTTTAATTTAATTTCAGTGATGACAAAATTATTTTAAATTATGTTTGCAGGGGACATAACATTTAGGAGTCATTGACTACTGCTAAAGTTTTGTCCCCAACTTATAGATTTTTTAGCTGAGTGCTTTACTCTTCGCTATCGGCAGCAACTGCTTCAGCTTCAGGTTCGGGAGCAGGAACTTCTGCTTCTTCTTCAGCGGAAGGATATTCTTCTGCACTAATACCTTCTTCTAACTCATCGTAGTCATCCTGATTATCTGGTTGACCGTGACGACCTTCATAGATAGCATCAGCTAGTTTTCCAACAATTAATTTGATGGAACGAATCGCATCATCGTTAGCGGGAATTGCGACATCTGCCACCAAAGGATCGCAATTTGTATCTAGAAGTGAAACGACAGGAATACCAAGCTTTTGACATTCTGCGATCGCATTATGTTCGCGTTTTTGGTCAACAATCACGACAATATCTGGTACTTTACGCATGGATTTGATGCCGCCAAGATATTTTTGCAATTTAGCCATTTCGCGGCGTAAAACAGACCCTTCTTTCTTTGGTCTTTTTTCTAATCCACCACTTTCTTCAAGATACTCAAGCTCTTTGAGTCTTTCTACTCTTGTACGAATAGTTTCCCAGTTAGTTAGCATGCCACCCAACCATCTTTGGTTGACATAAAATGCACCACAACGAGATGCTTCCTGGGCAATAATTCCTGCTGCTTGACGTTTTGTACCTACAAATAAGACTCTTTGGCCTCGTTCGGAAGAAGTACGCATATATTCATAAGCCGATTCCATCAACTGTGCTGTTTGCACTAGGTCAATGATATGAACGCCGTTACGAGCCGTGTAAATGTACTGGGACATTCTGGGATTCCAACGACGAGTCTGGTGTCCAAAGTGAACCCCAGATTCTAAAAGTTCCGCAAGAGAAACTACTGGCATATTATCTTTACTCCTTGTTTTCGGGTTAATCCTCCATTCAGGGACATTTTCTCGGTGGGAAAACACCCGAAATCCTGAATGTGTGAATTTTTGTTTTAAAGCCTATATAGTTTAACACTATTAACTGTCAGGTTTTCAAGTTTTTTATCTCTACAAATAAAACGCAGTAAAATTATTGAATTAACTCCAATATTCCTTAGTCCTCATCTTTCATCCCTCATCCCTCATCCCTCATCCCTCAAGAAATCCCTTGAATAAACGCCTATCTCAATCTCATCTCAATTTTCTCAGTATTTGTCCGCCAAAATTCCAGCAAATTTATTTAGATTGTCTGGGTTCGATTCCCGATCCCAAACATCAGGAAAGTATGGAGTGGGGTAATAATTTTCATTTATTAATGCAGCAAAGAGAGCTAGGCTTACCCATCGAATCATTACTTAAAAGCGATGTGGAGTTGGACGCTTCAGTGAAAGACTTAGTTGAGGCAGCAACCGAACTATCAGAGCCAAAAGAAAACTCATGGAGAGAAGCCGAACATTCTCGCACAATGGGTCATGGTGATTTTGTCTTAACGGTAATTTACGACCTTTTAATAGCCCAACCAGACAAAGCAATAATCTTAGATTGGAAAACCTATCGTCAGCCTCAAAAACGAGCTAATCTTGCTTAGAATTGGCATACTCGCCTCTATCTATATGTATTGGTTGAGACTTCTGAATATACCCCAGAACAAATAACAATGACCTATTGGTTTGTAAAATCTGGTAAACCCAAAAATATAAGCTTTAACTATAGCGAGGCTTTACATCAGCAAACCCAAGCAGATTTATCTGCCTTGTTGCTCGAACTAGAGACATGGTTGCAAAATTACCAACAACATCAAATTGATTTTCCCCATCGCGCTGATTGTCAGCCAAAATGTCCTTATCATCAGTTCTTGTTAGATAAGGCCACCATTCAAAGCGATCGCCAGGAATTAATTAAAGCGATCGCAGATATTGAAGAAATTTCTATTTAATCAATATGTAAAGCAAATTGAAAACGACAATAGAAAACCAGATGCTTTTGATTATCTTGCTATGTAGTCAAGAGCATCTGGCTTGTTTATATCTTGCTCTCGAAAAACGTTAGATAAAAATGAGTTTATCGCATTGCTTGCTGGGCTTGAGGCAACACTCCAACTTTTACTTCAATATTCTGAGGTTTACCATCACGTTGAACACGAAGAACAAGATCGCTGTTTACCTCAACCTTAGACACGGCTTTTTGTACCTCATCAGCTTTAGCAATAGAATTATTGGCAACTTCTAGAATCACATCACCAGAGCGCAATCCTGCATTATCTGCGGGAGAGTTAGGCACAACACCTACAATTAAGACACCTTCATCCGTACCAAGGTCGATATTTCTTCTCGCTTTTAGCTGCTCTTTCAGTTCGGAAGTAATCCCTGCCATTTGAATACCCAGATAAGGATGTTCGACTTTACCATTAGCAATTAAGTCTTCGGCAATATCTCTGGCAGTATTAACAGGAATAGCAAAGCCCAGTCCCTGAGCATTTTGAATAATTGCGGTATTAATTCCAATTACTTCACCTTGAGCATTGAGTAAAGGTCCTCCAGAGTTACCAGGATTGATTGCAGCATCAGTTTGAATAAAGCTAACTCGTTTGTCAGCAATGCCTACTTGCGCGCTGCTTCTACCTGTCGCACTAACTATACCTGTGGTTACTGTATTATCCAATCCTAAAGGATTGCCGATCGCAATTGCCCATTCTCCTGGCTGGAGTTGTTCGGAGTCAGCAAAAGTAACGGCGGGTAAGTCTGCTGCTTCAATTTTGATCACAGCCACATCAGTTAAAGAGTCTGTACCCATTACTTTCCCTTCGTAGGTACGTCCATCTTTGAGAGTAACGTTAACTTCATCGCTACCATCCACCACATGGGCATTAGTTAATATTAAGCCATCCGAACTGACTACAAATCCCGAACCAAAACCTCTTTGCACCCTTTCTTGGGGAATGTTGGGAATTTGCGAACCGAAAAACTGACGGAAGAAAGGATCGTTCAACATTGGGGAGGTATTGTTTGCCACTGTACGAGAAGCATCAATTCTTACCACAGAGTGTCCAACCTCATTTACCACTTTACTCACGTAGTTTTGAGGAACGGCGATCTGATTTTCGTTGCTGTCTATGTTTGCTTGGGCGATACTATTTTTTACAACTCCATCGTCAGCAAAACTTTGGGGAGTATGGACTAAATGGTTTCCAGCCAACGCAATGCCACCACCCAAAATTAGTAGAGATAGAGAAGTTGTTGCTTTTTTCAAAGTTGTAGATTTTTTCATTATTATATTTACCTTAAATAATTGAGACGATCGAATAAAAAGGCGATGTTATAGCAACCCTAAATCATTGTGGAGTATGTCGAATGACAAAAGACAATTACAACAATTATTCTCTGGTTTCAAATCGGATTGCTATATATCGCCATTACAAGGTGTGAGGAATCTTTTTATAAATTAAATAGTAGAAAAGAATTAAGGATTGTCAAATTTTCCTTTCTTGCTTTACGTTATCGATTGTAAATAGCAGATATGACTTTTCCATGACAATTGTTTGAATTTTTAGTGGAAAACTTGTGCCTAAAATAAAAATATATAGCGGTTCTCACATACACGAGGTACAGTCTGATGCTCTAGTTTTGGCTAATAGCTAATAAAGATATACCTTATAAATCTAAGAATTGCTATAGATGAAAAAACACATAAATCATTATTAATCATCAATATGGAAATTATTATTGCCCTTTGTCTGGGAATAACTCTTAGTGCCGCCTGTGGCTTTCGCGTATTCCTGCCACCTTTTGTTATGAGTCTGGGGGCAATATATGGACACATTCCTCTCTCATCAGGGTTTGAATGGCTCGGTACAAAGGAGGCGGCGATCGCTTTAGGTATTGCTACTATTTTAGAAGTAGGAACATATTATGTTCCTTTTTTGGATAATTTACTAGATACAGTTCAAGTTCCCGTGGCGGTAGGTATTGGAACGGTTATTACTGCTGCTACGATGGGACATACCGATCCTGTGCTGCAGTGGACATTAGCAGCGATTGCAGGTGGCGGAACAGCAGGATTGATGGGTAGTTTGGCTAGCTTTACCAGACTGGCTTCTACAGGGCTTACAGGAGGGTTGGGTAACTTTATTGTTGCTACCATTGAGTTAGTCGGTTCAATCTCCCTGTCAATTTTGGGGATTACTTTTCCTCTTTGGAGTGCGGCGATCGTTTTAGGTGCAATTCTCTTGGCAGTTATTATTATTCTTACCAATCCTCCAGCTTGGTTACAAAAGAAAAAAGCTAGTTGAAATATTGTTTTATATTTACACAAGTAACGCAATGTGCAACTTGTAGAGATGATTAATCTTCTCCACCCTTATAAAAGGCGGGCTGGGACTTTTAGAAGTCGCACAGGGCTTACTTCATATAGTATTTCAACACTTATAAACTGCGATCGCAGAGTGAAAATTTTACAGATCGCTATTTTTTAAACAGTTAATTTTTTATACTCATTAAGACTCTAGAATTATGTCCCAACTAAAGAAGATACACACACAGGACTGATTTAATTAACTACTCTAACTCTATCTCTCCTCAAATCGATCCTGGGATAACTACTGCTGATGCCTATGAGCTAGGATTACTTGAAGATAATGTTTTGATTCAGCAAGCAATAGGCGGAACAGACGAAGGTGACGCTTATGCTTTTAGCGTTGGCGAAGCGGGAGAATACAGCTTCAGCCTAAGTAATTTAAGTGCTGATGCTGATTTGTCTATTTATGATGTAGAAGCAAATCAAGTCAGTGCATCTACTTTTGCAGGAAATTCAGATGAATTTTTGAAGTTAGATTTAGCTCAGGGTGATTATTATGTTGTGGTTGACTCTTATGATGGTGTTTCAACTAATTACAATTTAGAAGCTAACTTTAGCAATTTCCCAGAATTTAATATTGAAATTGCCCAGGGTGAAGGATTTACCAGTTTAAGCCCAGAAATGATTGCTGGACTAGAAACAGCAGCCAAATTTTGGGAAGAGGCAATTACTCACAGCAGCTTTGCTGGCGACCATACTCTGACTATTGATGTATGTGGATGGGCTCATGTTGCTGATATTTTGGCTTCCGCTGCACCCGACTTTGGAGAGATCGATAGTAATGGTAATTTTCTGCCTACTTCTGGTGTTTCCAACATTAATACCAATCCAGAAGTAATCGAAGATTTCAATTCTAATATTGAGTATTTCACCGAAACTATGATTCATGAATTCGGTCATGTCATGGGAATTGGTACTCTTTGGGAGCATAACAATTTGATCGATTTTGCCACAGATACTTATAGTGCAGATACCTATGCTGGTATTGCTTACGGCGAACTCCTCGGTACTAATGAAGCGACTGCTATTCCTCTTGCTACTGGCATGGGAGCAGGTTCAGATTTTAGTCACTGGTCAGAAGAAGTTTTTGATAATGAATTGATGAGTCCTTCCGCCGAAGGTGTTGGAATCCCTGAGTTTGCAAGTCAAATGACGATCGCCTCTCTACAAGATATGGGCTGGAATGTTGACTATGGTGCAGCAGAAGCCTATGCACTCAATAGTGAAGCGATCATTTCTGTCGGAACATCTACAGAAGTTGATTCTACTTGCGGTTGTGGTTTCTGTTCTAGTTGTGGTGGCGATGCTTTGAGCCAAAGCTTAATGGATATAGTAGCAATGGATAGTTCTGCGGGTTTAATCTAATGGTTTTCAATAAGTCACAACTAAATATTTCTGCTTTTACTGGGGTCAATCTATCAAAAAAAGGTTGACCTCTATTTTGATATCAGTTTTGCTCAAAAGCGATTTTAACAAAAGCCAGCTATACCTGCTTTAGTGGCTTACTTCCTGAAATTAGACAGTTTGCAGTAACAGATAATAGAAAACAGACAACAACTATTCAAAGGATTTTTATATTACCAATAATAAAAATTGCATATCCATTCTCTCCCAAGAAATAAGTAAAGACACAAGCAAACAAAACAATACTTATTTCAAGGAGTTTGAATCATGACTAGCAATAACATTAATATTGCCAACCTAAACTCAGTAACTGATGTAATTCCCGAATCTGAATTTTTGAATACTTTTGGTACTAACACAATAATTCCTCCTCTAGATCCTGGAGACACTACAGCAGATGCTTATTCTCTTGGGCAAATTAACGGCGATATTTCCATTCAACAAGCTGTTGGTGGCTCTGATTCCTTTGATATTTATGCTTTCAGCGTCAGCGAAGCAGGAGAATACAGCTTTAGTTTGGATGGCTTAACTGCAGATGCCGATCTAAGAGTTCACGATGTTCAGGAAAACTTAGTAGATGTTTCTGAGTTGACAGGTAATGCTAGTGAATCTCTAACTTTACAATTAGACCAAGGAAATTACTATGTATCAATTCCCTCTTTTGATGGAATAGAAACTAATTACAACTTAAATATTTCTAATGGTAGCAATACGGTTAATATTTCTAACCCTCCTGGGGGCAATATTTCTGAACCACTAGAGACAGGTGAACCTGGGAGTACATTTGATACGGCTTTTGACTTTGGAACTTTTACCAATAGTGGCAATAATGCTTTGGCTTTTGCCGATGCTGTTGGCGGGGGAGATGAAACAGATTTATTCCAGTTCACCATCACTGAATCTCAACAGTTTAGTGCAGCCATCGACAATCTTACAGCAGATGCGGATTTGACTCTTGTTGATTCTAACGATCAAGTAATAGCTTCTTCATGGACTGATGGTATTGTCGAGACAGAAAGCTTTAGCACTACAATTAGCCCTGGAACTTACTTTTTAGGAGTAGATTCCTACGATGGAATAGAAACCAACTACAACTTAAACATTACCAGTGGAGTAGATTCTGTTGAGACGGTCGATATTTCTAACCCTCCTGGGGGCAATATTTCTGAACCACTAGAGACAGGTGAACCTGGGAGTACATTTGATACGGCTTTTGACTTTGGAACTTTTACCAATAGTGGCAATAATGCTTTGGCTTTTGCCGATGCTGTTGGCGGGGGAGATGAAACAGATTTATTCCAGTTCACCATCACTGAATCTCAACAGTTTAGTGCAGCCATCGACAATCTTACAGCAGATGCGGATTTGACTCTTGTTGATTCTAACGATCAAGTAATAGCTTCTTCATGGACTGATGGTATTGTCGAGACAGAAAGCTTTAGCACTACAATTAGCCCTGGAACTTACTTTTTAGGAGTAGAATCTTACGATGGAATAGAAACTAGCTACAACTTAAGCATTACCAGTGGTGCTAGTGGTAGTATCGGTGGCGGATTCCCTCCTATCATTCCTCCAGGCGGTGGTACTGGTGGAAAAATTAGCGGTGAACCTACCGCTCATGAGGAATATATTAATGGAGTTATTTGGGAAAGAGACCCGATAACAGACCCGACAACAGGTGAAACTACTTGGGTTGACACTTCAATTTAGTCAGATATCCAGTTAATGTCCTCGATTTAAATTGAATGGTGTCACTACTAATAACTTATCGAAGCCACTTAAGTTAACTAACTTAAGTGGCAATTTTTTGGCTGTATTTAGACAACAATATTTAGACAACAATGCGATCGCATTTATCAGCTAATTGCTTATTTCAAGTTTTGAAAAAACGCTTCTCCTCTATTGTCTTAACTCAAAAGTCAATCTAAATTAGAGGAATTTTTTGCCAAGAATAGGGCGTGCGATCGATTAGAGAAAAAGAGCTTTTTTTTCTGATGGAAGCATTCTCTTGCGCCCTAACATCGGATGGGGCAATTTTTTCTAAAGACTCCTCCGTGTCAAGAGTTCAATTGGCTGATATGTCTACAATCTAGCTTTTTATCAAGACAACTCACCAAAACATATTTTGCCGTAAGTCTAAATTTTGCATACCCTTTTGTGTCTGAGAAATAAGTAGTTACAGAACAAAGCACAACAAAAGTTTTAAATCTACAACTGATACAAGGAGAAAAATCATGAACTTTGACGCTCAAGTTATGAATATGGTCAACCAAAATCTTTTTGCTTTAGACCAAGCACAAGCAAATATTTTCCCTGCACATCTCGATCCCTATGCTGGTGCAGGTTTTGTCCAAAATCAAATTGATTTTAACCAAGCATTTCTTGCTAATGGTTGGAATCAAGCACAAGCACTAGCTGCAATCTGGCCTAACGATCAACCCATACCTGGTTTTACTACTGCCGATCTAGTTGCAACTAATATGGAAGGTCAAGCAGCTTTCGATAGTTTGCTAGGAACAATGCAAGCAGGAAGTGATGCAGTATTTATTGCTAATGGGAATGTTACTAATGCTCTTATTGGCGGAACTTGGAATGGCACAGCTATAGATGGCACATCTGTTTCTGGTATTTCTAATAATGTCGGCTTTGCTGGTGTAGATCCTTTAGGAAATGTTATTGGCTCTGATGTGCCGATTCAAGATCCTTGGTTTTCCCCAGTTGTAGGCTGGTCAGAACCAACTGCCTTCTGGATATAAACCCCGCGGTTTATGAGTCTTTCAATAGTAGATCTCTATTTATAGTTATGTTGACTGGAAAAAAAAACGGTCTTACCAAATAAAATACACTAATTGCAAGCACAATCAGTTTCTAGTCAACAGCTTTTCCTTATAAACTTCAATTATCTTTAGGCTTATTTGAACAATAGTTAGGACAAAATTTGATGGTCAACAGAATAAGAGACATTGAAGCCCTGGGTGAATTTAAAATAATTAACGGTAAACTAGGCTTTTTAACTGTCTTAACTGTCCTAACTGTTGTTGAAAAATATTTATTAAAAATGTCTATCTTTGTTAGCTACCATATCTGTAACAGATACAGGATAAATAATGGTACGCATCAAACCTTGGCAATTGGCAATTCTGATTCTTCCCATTGCAGCTATTGTTATTTTTTTACTAGTTGCAGCAGGTTCGCAAATTCATGATTGGGGAATTAACTGGATTTGGGGAGTCGTAGGTGTCGTTTTTGCCGTCTGGCGTTGGTTACTAGTCATATGGACATATCCTGCGCTGGCTGAAATTGAATCAGTCATAGAGGAGATTAACCAAGAGTTAGACCATGAAACTCCAATTGCTGCTGCTGGAGATAAAGAAGAACAAATTAATGCTTCCTTGCTAGCAATTATCGCTAAAACTAAAACAGACGAACCATTTTGGCTAGACTGGCAAACTTTTTGGCAAAGATGTCAAGAATTAGTAAGTGTAGTTGCTCGAGTATACAATCCAGAGGTTAAACGTCCTTTTCTCAATATCTATATTCCCCAGGCTTATGGTTTGATTCGAGGTACAGTAGACGATACAGATCGCATGATGCAAAAGCTTTCTCCTGTCCTTAATCGCGTATCTATCGGACAGGCTTATGAAGCATATGAAACCTATCGCAAGCTAGAACCATCCCTGCAAAAATTAGGCAAAGCGTTTAATTGGTCGCAGTGGCTAATTAATCCCGCTGCTGCGGCGGCAAAACAAGCTACAAGAAAATTTAATAATCAGGCAAATCAAGAATTATTGCTTAATTTGGGTCAATTAATGCGAGAAACAGCATTAAAAAACTTAGCTCAACAGGCGCTCGCTCTTTATGGAGATGAAACGATTATTCTGCCTGAAGTTGAATCGACTCCTCCACTTCCTCAAGCTGAAACTCAAACCTTAAAGCAAATTTTAGAGTCAGCAGAATCTCCTGAAGAAGTAGATCAAAAGCCTGTCAATATTATTTTGGTTGGTCG
>ERZ1740059.928-NODE-928-length-14927-cov-6.800968_pt1 | contig 14927 bp, 4 predicted proteins | sample MGYA00581744_ERZ1740059 | MGnify/ENA primary metagenome ERZ1740059 (study PRJEB43018, sample SAMN04849738) | marine metagenome | isolation source: floating plastic debris | place: Pacific Ocean | collected 2008-08-28 | study: EMG produced TPA metagenomics assembly... | reverse complement strand
GTCGACGAGGCCGCCGGCGCTGGCGGTGAGGTCCGCCGCGTGGTGGTGGACCCCGACGCGCTCGCCCCCTCGCCGCCGGAAGCGCTGGCGGCGGGCGTGCGGGCCTCGGACGCCCGCGGGCACCTCGCGCTCGCCGTGGGTCCCGGTGGAGAGCTGGGCGCGCTCTTCCGGGCGGAGGACGGCCCCTGCCACGAGGGGCCCGTTTGCGCGCGCTTCGCCTTCCGCCGCCTTGAAGAGACCGGCACCGAGCGTCGCGGGGTCGGTCTCGCCACGGCCTCGCCGTGTGCGCGCCCGCTGGTGGGCTACGTTCAGGCGGGCGGCGTGTGGTTCTACGGCCTCTGCATCGAGGAGGGCGGCGTCCCGCGCACGGTGGTCTACGCCATCCAGTTCGAGCCTCGCTACGCCGTGGCGGCGCCCGCGCTCCCCGGGGCACGGCCGCGGGGCCTCGCGACCCTCGGCTCGGCCGCGGTGCTCGTGGCCGAGCGGAACGAAGGCCCGGTCGCGTCGGTCTTCCCCTCGGCCACGGAGGCGCCGCGTCCCTTGGGTCCCGGGCGGGAGCTCGCCTGCGACGCCACGGGACCGGCGCTCGCCGTCGGGGAGATGCGTGTGCCGCTGGGCGAGGTCTCCGGCGACCTCGGCGCCCTGCTCCCGCCCCGCCTCGCTCCGGCGGCGAGCCGTGCCGTGTGGACCGGCGAGGTGCTACTCGTCGCCGTCGTGGCCGACGGGACGCTCCGCGTTCGCCGCCATCGCTGTGCGGGCGGCGCTCTCCAGGCGCTCAAGGGCGGCTGAGGTATCCCTCAGCCGGCCTTGGTGCGGAACCAGCGGAGCGCCGTCGCCAGGCCCTCTTCCAGGCCCACCTCGGGAGTCAGACGGGCGTCGACGCCGAGCACCGAGCGCTCGACGTCCCCGGGCCTGGGCTCCCCGTCGCGGACCTCGCTCGGGCTGCCGGTCAGCTTCACCAGGACCTCCGCCAAGCGCCGCGTCGTGGTCCCCTCGCCGGTGCACACGTGCACGGTCTCCCCGTCGAGCGCGCCCGACACGGCCAGCCGGTTGGCCCGCACCACGTCCTCGACCGAGACGTAGTCGCGCACGCAGCCCGGGTCGCCGACACTTTGGCGGGCGTTGATCTGAATCGGCTCTCCCGCGAGGAGCCGCTGGAGGAAGATGGCCACGACCCCTGCCTCGCCGTGCGGGTCCTGGCGGGCGCCGTAGACGTTCGCGTAGCGCAGCACGACGGTGGCCATGGTCCCGGCCTTTTGCGCCATGTGCAGGTAGCCCTCGAAGGCCAGCTTGGAGCAGGCGTAGGGGCTCTCGGGCCGCGCCGGGTCGCCGATGGCGGCCTCGCGGCCCTCCGGGACGTGCCCGTAGATGGCGCCTCCGGTGCTGGCGAAGATGAAGCGCGACACGCCGGCCGCGGCCGCCGCCTCGAGGAGCTCGAGACTTCCGAGCACGTTGACCTTGGCGTCGTGCACGGGCCCGCGCATGGACGCCGAGACCGACGTTTGGGCCGCGTGGTGGAGCACCACGTCGACCCCTTCGAGGGAGCGCCGGACGGCGTCGGCGTCGAGAATCGAGCCCTCGATGAGGGGCACGCCGTCGGGCACGTTCTCCCGGTTGCCGGTGGAGAGATCGTCGAGGACGCGGACCTCGAGCCCGTCCGCCTGGAGCGCCTCGGCGACGTGACTGCCGATGAACCCCGCTCCTCCCGTGACCAGCGCGCGCTTCGCCAAGACCTTCTCCTCCCGTGGCCCCGTCCGTCCGAGACGCGCGACGATAGCAGAGCCCGCCCCCCGTGCGCTCTCCGCCCTTGACCCCCGTGGCTTCGGGCGCGACGGACCTCTCATGCTCGATGCACTCCCCGAATCGGTATCCCTCTATGAGGTCGCTCCGCGGGACGGGCTCCAGAACGAAGCCTCTCAGGTAGCGACGCACGCGAAGGTCCGGCTCATCGAGGCGCTCGTCGACGCCGGGCTGCGCCGCGTCGAGGTGACGAGCTTCGTCTCGCCCAAGTGGGTGCCGCAGATGGCCGACGCGGACCAGGTTTGCCAGATGCTCGAGCGCAAGCCTGGCGTGACCTATTCGGCGCTCGTGCCGAACGCTCGCGGACTTCGCCGCGCCCTCGCGGGCAAGCTCGACGAGGTAGCCGTCTTCGTGAGCGCCTCCGAGACCCACAATCGGAAGAACGTGAACAAGACCATCGCCCGGACCCTGAAGGCCTTCGAGGGAGTCATCGGGCCAGCCATCGAAGCCGGCCTCCGGGTGCGGGGCTACGTCTCCACGCTGTGGGGCTGCCCCTACGAGGGCGAGGTGGACCCGGAGGCAGGGCTCCGCATCGCCGAGGAGCTTCTCGGTCGCGGCTGCTACCAGGTGAGCCTGGGCGACACCATCGGCGTCGGCACGCCTCTCCAGACGCGGCGCATCCTCGAGCACTTCCTCGAGCGCATCCCGCCCGAGCGCCTGGCGCTCCATCTCCACGACACGCGCGGCACGGCGCTCGCGAACATGCTCGTCGGGCTCGAGCTCGGCATCCGCGACTTCGACGCAGCCGTCGCGGGTCTCGGGGGCTGCCCCTATGCGCCGGGCGCCGCGGGCAACCTGGCGACGGAGGACCTCGCGTACACGCTCGCGGGCATGGGCATCGCGACCGGCGTCGACCTCGAGAGGGTCTGGCAGGCGGGGCAGGTGGCGGAAGCGATCGTGGGGCGGAAGCTGCCGGGCAAGGTGCACCAGGCCGGCGTACGGAGCCTGGCGAGGTAGGGCGCGGGTTCTCCGTCTCCGTCTACCTTTCCGGCCTCAGCCGGGCGACCACTGCGCCTCGAGCGGTGGGCAGGACCAGCCGGGCTCGACGCCCGGGTCCTCGAGGGCCCAGCCCACGAAGGTCGCGTAGCGAACGCGCGCTTCGACGCCTGCGATGGCCTCGAGCATCTCCCGGAGGAGCGGGTGGCTGAGCGCCGCGTCGATGCGGTCCGCGACGCGGACGGCCTGCACGTCGGGGCTCGCGTCGGCCTCTTCGCTTCGCGCCTCGGCAACGACGGTGCAGAGGCGGGCGAGGTCTTCGGCGAAGGACACGCCGCCGTGCGGGACGCCCAGCGCCTCCGTGAGCACGGGCGCGAGGGCCGGACAGGCGCCTCGCGGCATGGGCACGCCAGCGATCGCGGCGCGCTCGCGGATCGCGGCGGACCAGCTCGCGCCCGTCGTGTCGGGACCCGGCGGGCGCGAGAGGAGCGCATCGAAGCGCTCGCCGCGCGCCGCGTCGGCGTCGCGCACCGACGCTTCGAGCTCGCGCAGCCGCTCGCGCAGCGGCCGCGTCGGGTCGCGCCGGACGTCGTCGAGGCCCGCGCAGAGGACGCGAAGGTCCTCGGCCATCACCTCGTCCCCGCCCGGGCCGGCCTCGATGGTGCGCGCCGTAGCGTCCTCCGTCGGTGGCGCCGCGTTCGGCCCCGTCGCCTGTGCCGGCGGCGAGCTCGACCCGCCACATGCGAGCGCCAGCGCCAGCAAGGGAAGCGAGCGCATCACTCGTCCGTCAGGAAGAGGATGCCGGCCCAGGTCGTCGTGGCATAGGTCGCGTACCCGGTCAGCAGGTGCACGGTGCCCAGGGCACGGAGCCGGCCATAGTCATTGAAGCGGTCGAGGCCAAAGTCTTCGGGATTCGCGACGATGACTCCGGTGATGATCTGGAGCAGCATCCCGATGCCGTGGACCCAGCGGAGGCGCTTGTGTCGTCGAAGGCGCCGCGCGTAGTCGCTGTCGCCTTCGTCCAGGCCCACGGGGTCCGGCATGGCGAGGCTCAGGCCGAAGGTCGCGGCGTAGAGACCCGTCGTGACCATCGCCGTGGCCAGGTGTGGCACCGGTGTGCCCACGCATTGGTCCTGACCGAACACCGCATTGCCGGCGACGCAGGGGTTCGAGGTACGCGAGCCGCCGTAGAGGTTGTAGTACTGGATGGTCCCCAGGAAGACCGTGCTCGTCATGGCCGCCCACGTCGCGACGCCGAGCCATCGGTGCACGGGCCGGAGCGTCTGGCGCCGCTGGAGCAGCTCCCGGCGCTCGGCTGCCGACATGCGGGGCGCGGTGCCTCGCCGACCCGTCGCGGCCCCCTCGTCTGCCAGCGCGAGCAGCGCCATCGGGGCGGACGTGTCGAGGGAGAGGCCGGGATCGACCTGCAGCTGCAGTCCGAAGAAGGGCGTCGCGAGGAGGACGGCGGCGAGCGGGCTCATGCCCCCGATGTATCGCCTGCGTCGGCCCGGCTGCAAAGAGCCCGCATTCCGGGGATGGCGCTGCGGCGGGCCGGCCGGAGGAGGGCATTTTTCACCCTTGATTGGAAAGCGCGCCGAAAGCTACCATGCCGCTCGCTTCGCGGGTGGGGCTTAGTTCCTGGAATCTCAGGGCTTTTTCTTTCCGGGAGGCCTTCGAGCGCATGGCGTCGCTGACCATCGCGAACTACTTGGGGACGCTCCAGGCGGACCCGGAGAACACGGCCGCGGTCGAAGGTATCCGCGAGGCGATCGCCTCGGGCGATCCGGAGCGCCTCGGCGATCGACCGCTTCGGCTCCTCGAAGCCGCGCGCCACGAGCACGAGAAGCGCGCCGAGCTCGACGCCGTCGCCCGCCTCATCGAGCTCGAGCTACTGCTCACGGCGGACGATCGCTCCTTTCAGGTCACGCTCCTCAAGGAGCTCGGGCGGCTTCGGCGCGACGAGCTGATGGACGACGCGGGCGCCCGGTCGGCCTTCGCGCGCGCCCGCGAGCTCCTGGGGGACGCCGAGGGGCCCGAGTCCGAGGACGACGAGCTGGACGAGATGCTCGAAGAGCTCGGACAGCTCGAGGAGCGCTGGCGCGACATCGCCGACCGCTTCGTCGAGGTGGCCGGCGAGGCGAGCGACGCGACGCTCAAGACCTCCATGCTCGCCCGGGCTGGCAGCGTGGTGTGGCAGTACGCCTCGAACCGCGCGAAGGAGACGGACAAGCTCTTCAAGCAGGCGCTGAGGGCCGACCCGGCCTCCGTGCGGGCGGCGCGTCTCTATTGCCTCACGCTCGCGGAGCGCGAGCGCTGGGAGGACGTCGCGACGGTCCTGACGCAGACCGGCGATGCGGCCCGCAACCGCGACGAGAAGCTCAACCTCTACCTCCGCGCCGCGCGCACCCGCGTCGGCCGCCTCGAGGATCGCGAGGGGGCCTCCCACATCTACGAGCGCGTGCTCGACTTCGTGCCGGGGCACGCCGAGGCGCTCACCTTCCTGGTCGAGTACTTCACCGAACGCGAGATGTGGGATCATCTCGTGGCCCTCTACGAGGACGCGCTTCGCTCACGGCAGAAGCTCGAGGATGAGCAGGGCATCCTGCTCCAGATCGGCATGGTGCATTGGCGCATCCGCGAGGAGCCCGCGGAGGCCGAGCCCTACTTCGCGCGGCTGCGTAAGATCGAGCCCGCCCACGCCACCATGCTGGCGTTTTATCGGGAGACGCTGGGCAACCAGGAGGACGACGACGCGAAGCGACGCCTCGTGACCGTCCTGAACGATGCGCGCCGGGTGGCGGCGCCGGAGCAGCAGCTCGAGCTGGCCCTCGAGGTGGCGCGCGCCGCCCAGGAGAGCGGCGCCACCGAGCGGGCCATCGACGCCTGGAAGGCCGTGCAGCGCCTCGACGCGGGCAATGAGCAGGCGGGGCGAGCCCTGCGTGTCCTCTATCGCGACGGCGAGAAGTGGAACGCCCTCGTCGAGGTCATGCGCGCCGAGCTCGACACGCTTCCCGCACGCAGCGACGACGAGGCCGTGCGCGCGCGCCGCGTGGACGTGTTGAAGGAGCTGGTCGTCATCTACCGCGGGCCCCTGAAGCTCGACGTGATGGTGATCAACACCTTCAAGCTCCTCCTGGAGGAGGTGCCCGGGGACCGCCGGGCACTCGCCGAGCTGGCCGGGACCTACGAGTCCATGGGCCGCTGGAACGACCTCGTGCAGGTCCTCGGCCAGCAGGCGGAGGTCGAGGAGGACCAGGAGAAGCGCATCGGCCTTCTCATGCGTGTGGCGCGGCTCTGGATCGATCGCTTCGCGAACTACAACCAGGCGACGAAGCCCCTCGAGGCGATCGTCGCGCTCGATCCCGAGCACCGCGAGACGCTTTCGCTCCTCAAGACCATCTACACGAAGAAGCGTGCCTGGCATGCGCTCTACGAGGTGCTGGAACGCGAGACGAGCCTCGCGTCGGACCCCGACGCGCGCCTCGCGCTGCGCGTGGAGACGGCACGCCTCGCCGGCGAGCGTCTGCATCGGCACGGTCAGGCCATTTCGCTCTGGAAGGAAGTCCTCGCCGAGGCGCCGCAGACGGAGGGCGGGCTCGACACCCTCGAGAAGCTCGCCGAGCGAGAGAAAGACTGGGCGACGCTGGCGGAGGTGCTCGAGCGCCGCGTGCGCGAGGGCGAGGAGGCTCCCGACGCGGATCGCGTGAAGGTCCTGCAGAAGCTGGGCGCCGTCTACGGAGAGAACCTCGACGATCCGGCCCAGGCCGCGCGGGCCTGGCAGCGCATCCTCGCCATCGACCCACGAAACGGTCGCGCGCTCCGCACGCTCCGCGAGTCCTTCATCGCTGCACGGGATTGGACGGGCCTGGAGGCGCTCTATGCGGAGGCTGGCGACTGGGAGGGGCTCGTCGACGTGCTCGGGAGCGCCGCGGAGCGCAGCGACGATCCGGAGCTGACCAAGGAGCTGAGCTTCCGCGCCGCCGCGATCTACGAGGAGCAGCTCGGCAAGCCCGAACGTGCGTTCCGCAGCTACGAGCGCGTGCTCGCCATCGACGCCGAGGACGCCCGCGCTGCGCGAGCGCTGGTGCCCATCTACGAAGGGCAGGAGAAGTGGGCGCGGCTCCGAAGCCTTCACGACGTGCTCCTCGCCGCGGAGGCCGAGGACGACGTGGACGCGCGGCTGGCACGGCTCGCGACGCTTCAGGAGCTCTCTGCCCGGCGACTGGGCGACGAGGCGGCCGCCTTCGCCTATGCGCGGAAGGGCTACGACCTCGCCCCGGAGCGCCCGGAGACGCTCACCCGCCTGGAGGAGGCGGCCGAGCTCGAGGGGCGCTGGGCCGATCTGGTCGCCGTGCTCGAGGCGCGCCTCGCCAAGGTCACGGCGGCCGACTCGTCACCAGGCGCAGCCAGGGAGACCATGAGCCTCCGGCGCCGGCTGGCCAAGCTGTCGGGAGAGCGCCTCGGCCGGAGCGACGAGGCCATCGCGCAGCTCCGGTCGATCCTGGCCGCGGACCCCGACGACGCCGAGGCGCTGGCCGTGCTCGACGGCCTCTTCCGGGCCGAGGGGCGTTCCGCGGAGCTCCGGGACCTGTACGTCCATCGCCTCGCGCGCGAGGAGGCGCCCGAGGCGCGGGTATCGCTGCTCCGCGAGCTCGCGAAGCTCGAGGAGGACGTGCTCGAGGACGAGGCCTCGGCGGCCGAGCGCTACCGGGCCGCGCGCGCGCTCGCGCCCGGCGACCTCGACGTGCTCGCGGCGCTCGACCGCCTCGCCGTGAGCGGGGAGCGCTGGCAGGAGCTCGCCGACGTGCTCGACACGCGCCGCGCGCTGGTCGAGGACCGGGATGGGCTCACGCTCCGCCTCGGCGCGCTTCGCCGGGAGCGCCTCGCAGACCTCGACGGTGCCCAGGAGGCCTACCGGGAGGTGCTCGACGCTCGCGAGCCCGGCGACGAGCGTCACGCCGAAGCCGTGGCGGGCCTCGAGGCCGTGGCCGCCGCGGCCGAGGCGGGGTCGCCGCAGCGCCTCGCCATCGGCCGGCTTCTCGAGCCGGCCTACGTGGCCACGGAGCGCCCGGCACGCTTGGCCAAGGTGCTCGAGGAACGTCTCGAGGGCACGGAGGACGAAGCGGAGAAGCGCGAGCTCAGGCTTCGCCTCGCGGATCTCGCGAGCCACGCCCTCGGGGACGCGGACGCGGCCTACGCGGCGCTCGAGGCCGCCTTCCTCGACGCGCCGGACGACGCGCCGCTCGCCGAGCGTCTCGCGGAAGCGGCCGAGGCGGCGGGAGAGCACGAGTCGTTGGCGCAGGCCTACGCCACGGCCCTCGAGCGCTCCGCCCTCGACGACGAGCGCGTGGTGCGCCTCAGCCAGCGCGTTGCCGAGCTGCTCGACGTAGTGCTCGGGCGCCCGGCATCGGCCGAACCGCACCACCGCCGGGTCCTCCTCCACGAGCCCCTCGACGAGCGCGCCTTCCTCGCGCTGAAGGAACTCTACACGAACGACGAGCGCTGGGACGACCTCCAGATGCTCTATCGAAACCGCATCGCCGAGACCGTCGACGGCGAGGCGAAGCTCGAGCTCCTGCTCCAGGTCTGCTTCCTCTTCGAGGAGATCCTCGAGGACCCGGAGCTCGCCATCCGCTCCTACCAGGAGATCCTCGAGCTCGTGCCCGACCACGAGGCTTCGAGGCGCGCTCTCGACCGGCTCTACCGGCGCGCGGAGCGCTGGCGCGATCTCGCGGCGCTGCTCCGGCAGGACCTCGACGACGTGGAGGAGACCCCGCGACGTCTGGAGCTCCTCTTCGAGCTCGGCGAGCTTCACGAGCAGCGGCTCGCGGAGCCGGGGCCGGCCGTGGATGCCTACGAGAGCGTCCTCGAGCTCTCACCCACACACGTGAAGGCCCAGCAGGCCCTCGAGCGCCTCATGGACGAAGCCTCGCAGCGACAGCGCGTCGCTGCGATTCTCGAGCCCCTCTACGACGCGCAAGGGGCCTGGGCGGACCTGGCACGCGTGCTCGAGGTCGAGCTCGAGGACGTGGGCACGCCCGGCGAGCAGCTCCAGCGCCTCGTTCGGCTCGCGGCGCTTCACGAGGACAAGCTCCACGACGACGTGGCGGCCTTTCGCGCGCTGAGTCGCGCCGTCATCGCCGAGCCCGCCGACGCGGAAGTACGCGGCGAGCTCGCCCGGGTCGCCCAGGCGCGGCGCGTCCCCGAAGAGCGCGCCGACGTGCTCGAACAGGCGCGCGTCGCAGTCGAGGGTCAGGGTCACGTCGAGGCCGAGATCCTCGACGAGCTGGGCCGCCTCTACGACCACGAGCTCGGCGACGCGGAGCGCGCGGAGCCTACCTGGCGCAAGCTGGTGGACGTCGCCGGCGACGACCCGGATCTCGTGCTCCCCGCGGCCCGGGCCCTGGAGCGCCTCCACGTCGAGAGCGGAGCCTACGGGAAGCTCGCCGAGGCGCTCCGGCTTCAGGTGACGCTCACCGACGACCCGGATGAGCGCGCGGCGCTCCTGCGGCGCCTCGCGGTGCTCTTCGAGGAGACCCTCGAGGACACGGAACGGGCCGTGGCGGCGCACCGCGAGCGCCTGGATCTCACGCCGGACGATACGGACGCCATGCAGTCCCTCGAGCGGCTCTACGAGCGGCAGGGCGAGTGGCAGCGCCTGATCGGGGTGCTTCAGCTGCGCGAGCCGCTCACCGACGACGAGGCCGAGAGCGCGGCGCTCGCGCGCCGCGTGGGCGAGGTCTACGAGGAGCAGCTCGGCGACGCCGAGAGCGCGATCGTCGCCTACAACGACGTGCTCTCGCGCTTCGGGCACGACGGCGAGAGCCTGCGCGCCCTCGCCCGACTCTACGAATCCGGAGGCAAGTGGGACGACCTGCTCGAGGTCGTCGAGATGCGCCTCGAGGCGGCCGAGACCCTCGAGGCGCGCGTCGAGCAGCGCTACCGCGCAGGCGAGCTTCTGCGCACCCGCATCGGTGACCCCGAGCGCGCCATCGAGGCCTACCGGGCGGCGCTCGAAGAGCTCCCGGAGCACGCCGCGACGATCACGGCGCTCGAGGAGGTCATCGCCGATCCGGAGGCGCCGCTTCGCGTCGAGGCGGCGCGGACGCTCGTGCCGGTCTTCGAGGCGCAGGCGCGCTACGACGCGCTCGCGAGCGCTCTCGAGGTCGCCGCCGAGACCGACGACCCCTACGACCGGCTCGCGGCGCTGGAGCGCGCGGCCGAGGTCGCGGAGATGGGGCTCGAGGACCCGCGTCGGGCCTTCGACCTGACGGGCCAGGCCGTGCGTGCGGCCCTCGAGGAGCCGCGCCTCGAGGGCCTCCTCGGCGACCTCGCGCGGCATGCGGAGGCCGCCGACGCCTGGGGCGGTTACGTCGCGCTCCTGCAAGATGTCGCGCCGCAGATCCTCGACGCCGATCTGCAGACCGAGGCCTTGATGCGCGTGGGCGCGGTCGCGCGGGATCGCATCGCCGATCGCAACGTCGCCCGCGAGAGCTTCGACCGGGTCCTCGCGAACCGGCCCGAGCATCGCGGGGCCCTCGACGCCCTCGAGGCTCTGCACGCGGCGGCCGACGAGGTCGAGCCGCTCCTGGAGGTGCTCGCCCGCAAGACGGAGATCGCGGAGACCCCCGTCGAGCGCGTCGCGCTCCTCGCGCGGCAGGCGGAGCTGCACGAGAACGCGATGAAGCGCGTCCCGGCAGCCATCGACTGCTGGGAACGCCTGCTCATCGAGGACGAGACCCACGAGGCGGCCTACGACGCGCTCGAGCGCCTCTACGAGGCGGAGGCGCGCTGGCCGGATCTCGCGGAGCTCTTGGCGCGGCGGTTGGACGCCGGCGTCGGGTCGGGGGTCGCCACGCGGCAGCGTCTCGCGCAGGTGCAGATCGAGCGCCTCGACGACGCCTACGCGGGGGTCGACCACCTCCGCGATGCCCTCGACCTCGACGCGGACCACGAGCCGTCCATCGCGCTCCTCGAGACCCTCATGGAGGACCGGGAGCATCGAAGCGCAGCCGCCGCCATCCTCGAGCCCGTCTTCCTGCGCCGCATGGACTGGCCCCGTGTCACCGGCACGCTCGATGCGCGCCTGGACGCGACCGACGACCCCACGGAGCGCAAGGAGGTGCTCGGCCGCCTCGCGCAGATTCACGAGGACCACCTCGAAGACCTCGAGGGCGCCCTCGGCGTCTACGCGCGGCTCTTCCGCGAGGACATCCGGGACCGGCGAAGCTGGGAGATGCTCGGGCGCCTCGCGAAGGTGCTGGATCAGCAGCGTCGCGTCGCCGGCGTCTACGCCCAGGCCGTCGAAAAGGAGGGCGTGGTCGACGATGCCACGGCCGAGCTCGCCCGCGTGGCGGCTCGCAATCTCGGCGAGGAGGAGGCCGAGCGCGCCCTCGGCCTCTGGGCGCGCGTGCTCGCGTTCGAGCCCACGGCTCGCGGCGCCTACGAGTCGTCGGCCCAGCTGCTGCGCGGCGCGGAGTCCTGGGAGCCCCTCCTCGAGCTCTACCGGCACCGCGTCGACGTGAGCGACGACGAGGTCGAGCGCTCGGCCATCCTGCACGCCGCCGCGGAGGTGATGGAGCGTGCGCTCGGCAACCCCGAGGGCGCCGTCGAGGCCTATCAGGAGGCCCTCGAGAACGACCCGGAGGACGCACTCGCTGCGGAGGCCCTCGACCGGCTTCTCACCCAGGGGGAGCGCTGGTCGGAGCTTGCGGACCATCTCCGCTTCCGCATCGATGGTGCCGTGGGGACGCCCGCGGAGCCGGAGCTGAAGCACCGCCTCGGTACGCTCCTCGGCGCGAAGCTCGACGACAAGCATGGCGCCGTGGACGTCTTCGAGGAGATCGTCGCGGCTCACGGGCCGCACGGCCCGACCGTCAGCGCCCTCGAGCGCGTCGTCCTCGACGGCGAGCTGCAGCATCGGGTCACGGAGATCCTCGAGCCGCTCTATCGGTCCCAGGACCAGTGGAAGAAGCTCATCGCCGTCCTCGAGGCGCGGGCGAAGCGCGAAGACGATCCCGTCGACGAGGCCAGGCTCCTCGCCGAGGTGGGCGCCCTCTTCGAGGCGCGTGGGGAGGACCGGGCCGCGGCGCTCGGCGCCTGGTCGCGTGCCTTCGCGCTTCACCCCGAGGGCGAGGGCCGGGCCCAGGTCGAGCGCCTGGCGACGGAGCTCGAGGCCTGGGACGAGCTCGTCGGGATCTACGAGCAGGCCCTGGCGGCCAGCGAGGATCCGGTGCTGACCTCGGAGCTCCTCCGCGCCATGGCGCAGGCCCACGATACGCGGCGCGGCGATCCGCGGGCGGCCATCCAGACCCTCGAGCGCCTCGTGGCGCACGACCCGGACGACGCCGTTGCCCTCGACCGCCTCGAGACGCTGCACACGCTCGTAGGGGATTGGCGGGGCCTGGTGAACGTGCTCGGGCAGAAGACCGAGCGCAGCTACGACCCGGTGGAGCGCGCGGGCCTGCTCCGGCGCGCGGGATCCGTCCGGGAGGAGCTGCTCGGCGACCTCGAGGGGGCGGTCGCTCTCTTCGTCCGCGCGAGCGAAGAAGACCCGGACGATGCCGAGGCCCTCGCCTCCCTCGACCGGCTCTATTTGGCCGCCAGCGAGTTCTCGCTCCTCTCGGAGGTCCTCGCGCGCCGCATCGACGTCGAGGAATCGACGGAGGGCCAGGTCGAGCTCGCGCTCCGCTTGGGCGCCCTCGAGGAGGAGCAGCTGGCCCGGCCCGCGGAGGCCGTCGACGCCTTCTTGCGGGCCGTGGAGCTCTCGCCCGGGCAGCCCGCCGCCCTCGAGGGGCTCGCGCGCCTCTACGAGCGTCAGGCGCAGTGGCCCGAGCTCCTCGACACGCTGCGCAGTCAGGTCGAGCAGGCGCGCGGGCCCGCCGAGTGCGTCCCGCTCATGCATCGGTCGGGCGCCATCTTCGAGCGCGAGCTGGACGACGTGGCGGAGGCGCTCGCGATGTACGAGCAGGCCCTCGAGCTCGACCCGGCCCACGAGCCCTCCATCCAGGCCCTGGTGCGCATCAGCCACCTCGATGAGCATCGGGCGCAGGCCGCGGAGCTGCTCGAGCCCCGGCTCCGCGCACAGGAGCGATGGAACGGCCTCGCGGAGCTCCTGCAGCTCAAGGCGGATGCGGCCCTCGATCCCTTCGACACGAAGCGCGAGCTTCGCGCGCTGGCCACGGTCCACGAGACGGGGCGGCAGGATCCGCAGGCGGCCTTCGCCGCGCTCGCCCGGGCGCTGGCGGAGGACCCGAGCGACCTCGAGCTCGCCGCGGAGCTCGAGCGGGTCGCGCGGCTGGCCGACGCGCTCGGCGGTCTCGCCGACGCGCTCGAGGCTCGGGCCGGCCAGGCCGACCACCCGGACGTGGCCCGCTCCCTCTTCGAGCGCGTGGCCCGCGTCGCCGAGGAGGACCTCGGGAGCGACGCCCGGGCGGTGCAGGCGCTGGCGCGCGCCCTCGAGCAGGTTGGCGAGGACACCGAGCTCCTCGCGGGCCTCGATCGGCTCCACGGGAAGCTCGAGAGCTGGCCGGCGCAGGCGGAGGTCATCGAGCGTCGCGTCGAGCTCGAGCTCGAGGCGGAGGCGCGCCACGCCCTCCTGGTTCGCCTCGGCCTCCTTCGCGCGGAGCGTTTCGGCGATCTCCGGGGCGCGCTCTCGGCCTTCGAGGAGGTGCTGACGGCGGATCCGACGGATACGCGCGCCATCGAAGGTCTGGAGGGCCTCGGCCGCCACGAGGAGCTCGCCCTCGAGGTCGCGGAGACCCTCGAGCGGGCCTTCCGTGAGAGCGGCGCGACGGAACGGGTGGCCGGCCTCTACGATCTCCGGCTCCGGCTCGCGGAGACGGACGACGAGCGCGTCCGCATGCTTCGCGAGGCCGCGCATCTCTGGGAGAGCGACCTCGGCAAGCCTGGCGAGGCGGCATCGGTCCTTCGTCGCGCCGCACTCCTCGACCCCGCCGACGGCCTCCTCGTCGACGAGGTGGAACGGCTCAGCACGCTCGCCGGTGACCCGGAGCCGCTCCGGGGCCTAGCCGAGGCGCTTGCGGAGAGCGACGCCCTCGGCGCCGCGGAGCGCCACGCGCTCCATCTGCGCGCGGCCGCCTGGTACGAGGACGTGCTCGCGACGCCGGACGCCGCCGAGAGCCAGCTCCGCGCGGCCATCGCCGCGGATCCGGAGGCGCCCGAGGCGCACCATCGCCTGACGGAACGCCTCCGCGTCCCGGAGCGCGAGGCCGAGCTCGCCGACGCGCTCTGGGCCTGGGCGCGGGTCGAAAGGGACCCCCTCACGCAGCGCGAGCGCTTCCGCGAGGTGGCGACGCTCCGCGGGCGCTTGGGCCAGACGGAGGCGAGCGCGGAGGCTCTCGAGGCGTTGCTCGAGGTCGAGCCCGACGACCCGGAGGCGCTCGACGCGCTCATGGACCTCCGCGCCGCCCAGGAGCACTGGCCGGCGGTCGTGAAGCTCCTCGAGCGCCGCATCGAGGTCGAGGCTGGCCACGACGAGCGCCGGGCCCTGCGGCGACGGCTCGCCTCCATCCATCGCACCACCGGCGACGCGGAGGCGGCGATGGCGATGCTCGAGCGCCTCCTCGAGGAGAGCCCGGAGGACCTAGCGGCGCTTCGCGAGCTCGAGGAGCTCTACCGCGAGGCGGAGAGACCGGAAGAGCTTCGCAGCGTCCTCGAGCGGCGCCTCGAGCTCGCACGGACCGACGCCCACGTCGTGGCCGCCCGGCTCGCCCTCGCCGAGCTCGCCGCCGCCGCCGGCGATTCCGAGGCCGCCATCGCGCAGCTCCGCGAGGTGCTCGCGGTCGCGCCGGGCCACGAGCGCGCGATGGACGAGCTCGAGCGCCTCTACCGCGAGGGGGAGCGCCATGACGACGTCGCTCAGCTCCTCGAGCAGCGGCTCGCAGAGCGCGAGATGGAGCCGGCGGCTGAGGGTGAGCTCCTCCGCCGCCTCGCCACGCTGCACGCCGAAGCGCGCGGCGACCGGGACGCGGCGGCGGCGGCCTACGAGCGCGCCCTCGCGGTCGCTGGCGACGACGTGGACACGTTGACGACCTTGGCCGGACTGCACGAGGCGGGCGAGGCATGGGAAGCCATGGCCGGGGCGCTCGAGCGGCGGATGGCCATCGAGGCGCCCGCCGCCGCGGCGGCGACCTGCGAGCGCTTGGCGGAGCTCGCCAGCGAGCGCCTCG
>ERZ1740059.927-NODE-927-length-14939-cov-6.238175_pt1 | contig 14939 bp, 12 predicted proteins | sample MGYA00581744_ERZ1740059 | MGnify/ENA primary metagenome ERZ1740059 (study PRJEB43018, sample SAMN04849738) | marine metagenome | isolation source: floating plastic debris | place: Pacific Ocean | collected 2008-08-28 | study: EMG produced TPA metagenomics assembly... | reverse complement strand
GCGGCGACGAGCATGGTCGGAGCGCCGCGGCGCACGTCCCGGGAGAGAACCGAGATGCCGGCCGGCGCCGCCGGCAGCTGACCCTGAACGGGGACGGCCTGCGCGTACGCGTCGAAGGCCGGGGCGCGAAGCTGGGCCTCGGCGGGAGCGGCCGCGAGCACGGCCAGGAGGATCACGGACGCACGCGCGAGCTGGTTACAGCGCATATCGCGCCAGCTTAGGGCAACCGACGGGCCCCGAGCAGCGAGGATCGTTGCGTTTTCCGTTACGTGGTCTTCGCGCGGGACCGTTCCCCGGGAGAAACGGCTCATAGAGGCGTCGATCCGTCACCCGTGTTGTGAGGCTCCTCAGGCGAGGACGCGCCGAAGCGCCGCCCGCGTGTCCTCGAAGGAGCTCGCCTCGGCCCGCCCCTGGCGGAGGAAGGCCTCGATGGCGTCGAGCCGGCTCAGGGCTGCGTCGAGGGCGGGGTCGCTGCCGGCGGTGTAGGCGCCGAGGGCCACGAGATCGCGCTTGGCCTCGTAGGCCGCCAGGTGCGCGCGGAGGGCCGCCGCATCCGTGTGGTGCTCCGCGCCCACCACCTGGTCCATCACCCGCGAGAGGCTCGCGAGCACATCCACCGCGGGCCAGCGGCCGCGCGCGCCGAGGGCCCGGTCGAGCACCACGTGACCGTCGAGGATCCCGCGCACCTCGTCGGCGATGGGCTCGTCCAGGTCGCCGCCCTCGACGAGCACCGTGTAGAAGGCCGTGATCGACCCCTCCGGGCTGGTGCCGCTGCGCTCGAGGAGCGCCGGGAGCGCCGCGAAGACGCTCGGCGGGTAGCCACGCCGCGCCGGAGGCTCACCCGCCGCGAGACCCACCTCGCGTCCGGCGCGCGCGAAGCGCGTCACGCTGTCCATGAGCAGGACGACGCGCTGCCCTTGCGCTCGGAAATACTCGGCGAGGCTCGTCGCCACCCAGGCGCTCTTCAGCCGCACCAGCGCCGGTGCGTCGCTCGTCGCGCAGACCACGACGCTTCGGCGCCGCCCCTCCTCGCCGAGGCTGTCCTCGAGGAATTCGCGCAACTCGCGGCCGCGCTCGCCGATGAGGCAGACCACGAAGACGTCCGCCTCGGCGAAGCGCGCGACCTGCCCGAGGAGCGTGCTCTTGCCGACGCCCGAACCCGCGAAGAGGCCCACGCGCTGGCCCTCGCCCACGGTAAGCAGGCCGTCGAGCACGCGCACGCCGAGGCTCAGCGGGCGCGTGATGCGCGGGCGCTGAAGCGGGGCCGGCGGCGGACGCATCACGGGCCAGGCCTCGCCCGCGACTGCAGGACCGCCATCGACGGGCTGGCCGAGGCCGTCCAGGACGCGGCCGAGGAGCGCGGGCGACGCGCGGACGCGCAGCGCCTCGGCCGCGGGACGCACGGGGTCGTCGGGACCGAGGCCCTCCGCCTCGCCGAGGGGCAAGAGCAAGACCTCGTCGCCCTCGAAGCCCACCACCTCGGCGCGGAGGGGTGCGGGCCCCCGGCCCACCTCGACCACCTGCCCCACGCGGCCGCCGGGCAAGAGGGCGCGGAGCGCGAGGCCCACCAGCGAGGTGACGCGCCCCTCGACGCCGACGGTGCCAACCCCGGAGAGGCGACGGCTCAGCGCATCCGCGTCCATGCGCCGCGTCCCCTCCCTGCGCGGCGGGCCGGTCCCGGGCGCGTCATCAGTCGAAGAGCCGCTTGAGCTTGTCGAGGAAGCTCGCCTGCTGCGGCATGGAGTCTTCGCCCAGCTCCGCGGCGAGCTCCTCGATGAGCTTCCGCTGCTGCCGCGTCACCTTGGCCGGCACCTCGACGATGATGGTGACGAGCTGATCGCCCTTGCCCATGCCGCCGTATACCGGGATGCCCTTGCCGCGGAGCCGGAAGACCTTGCCCGACTGAGTGCCCGGCGGGAGCTTCATCTGCACCTTGGCCTCGAGCGTCGGCACCTCGAGCGTCGCGCCGAGCACCGCCTGCGGGAAGGACACGGGCACGGTGCAGCGCACGTCGGCGCCGACGCGCTCGAAGAGCTCGTGGGGCGCCACGCGAACCGTCACGTGAAGGTCGCCGCTGCCCGTGGACGTCGCCTCGCCAGCGCCCCGAAGCGTGCGTACCGCGCCGTCTTCGACCCCCGGCGGCAGGCGGATTTCCATCCGGTCGCGCACCGTGTTGAAGCCGCGCCCGTCGCAGTCGGGACAGGGCACGTGGATCTTGGTGCCGGTGCCGTTGCACGCCGTGCAGATGCGGTAGCCGCCGAGGAAGCCGCGCTGCGAGCGGACCTCACCGCGCCCCTTACATACCGGGCACTCGCTCACCTTCGTGCCCGGCGCCGCGCCGCTGCCCTTGCAGGTCTTGCAGGGCGCGGGGCGCTCGATCTCGATGTGTTTGGTGACGCCGAGGGCCGCCTCCTCGAAGGTCAGCTCGAGCTCGTAGGTCAGGTCCCGGCCGCTACGCCGCCGGCGCCGACCGCCGAAGACCTCCCCGAAGAGCCCGTCGAGGATCTCGCCGAGGCCGCCGAGGTCCGCCGGGTCGAAGCTCCCCGACCCTTCGCCATTGAACGCCGCGTGACCCATACGGTCGTAGCGCCGGCGCTGCTCGGAATCAGAGAGCACGCGATAGGCCTCGCTGGCCTCCTTGAAGGCCTCCTCGGCCGCTGGATTGTCCGGGTTCCGGTCGGGATGAAGCTCCCGCGCCAGCCGCCGATAGGCCCGCTTCAAGTCGTCCGGCGGGGCTTCCCGGGGGACACCCAGGACCTCGTAATAGTCGCGCTTCGCCACGGAGGCGTGGAGCATAGCGTCGCCGCGGGGTGGCGCTTCCGTCTTCGCGCGTGCCTGGAAATTTTTTCTCAGCTCCGCACCGAGTTCCGCGAAACACGCCCCCCGGGAGGCCCCTCGGGAAGGGCCCAGGTGAGGCCAAAGGACCCGAAATCATGACCTATCTTCGCTACGACGGCCGTTCCACGCGAGGGGAACGGGCTTTGCACGGTAGCCACCAGCCCATGATGCGTCCCCTGCCCAGCCCCCGCTTCGACGCCCTCCGGCACGCGCCGACCGGCGTGGCGCGGAGGGAACGGTCTGCGCGACGCAGCGCGGCGGTGGCGGGCTTTTCGCTCATCGAGCTCATGGTGGTGCTCGTCATCATCACGGTGTCCGTGGGCCTCGCGGCGCCGACCATTCGGGACGCGCTGGCCTCGAACCGGCAGCAGGAGCTGGCGCTCGGCATCGTGCGCATCGCCCGGGAAGCGCGGGCGCAGGCCCTGGCCACGGGGCGCGCGCACCTCCTCGAGTTCGAGGCCGGCGGGGCCGGGGGCCGGGGGCGCTTCTTCGTCTGGCGCGGCACGACCAACGTCTGCCGCAACAACGACTGGGCCGTCATCCGGGCGCCCCTCGATTGCGGGGCGAACCCGAGCTGCCGCGACTTCCTCGACGCCGAGGACATCGAGGCCGGCAGCTCCATGCGCCTGCAGATCGCGGCCAACGTCGCTGGCGGCGGGACCTTTTGCTACGAGCCGACGGGCGGGATGCTCCGGCCCCTCGGGGGCCTCGTGAACTTCACGGACCTCAGCCCGGCCGGCGGCGCCATCGTCATGCAGGTGCAGATGCAGGACACGGACGGGACGCCCCTGGGCGTGAACCGGAACGTGGTCTTCCCGAACGGCGGCGACGCGAGGATCCAGCGATGACCCGCCGCCCGATGACGCCTGCGCGGCGCGCCGCCGCCCGCCGCGGCTTCACCATCATCGAGGTGATGATGGCCATCACGGTGCTCGCGATCGGCGCTGTGGGGCTCATGGGCCTCGTGCAGGCGACCGTCCGCGGCAACCAGCAGGGCCGCCGCATCACCACGGCGACGCAGGTCTCGCGCACCTGGATGGAGCGCGTCCGCACCGACACCGTCGGCTGGACCACGAACGCCCCGGGCGGCCCGGCGACCACCTGCTACCTCTCGCAGGCCCCGGCGGGCCTCGTCGGAGCGTCGTCCGGCTGGTTCGTGCCGCAGCCTGCCGGCGCCAACTGCGTGAACGTCGGCGGGCTTCCCGGGGCCGCGGAGCTCGGCATCTCCGCCGGCGCGGCCTGGACCGGCGCCGACGCCGTGAACTCCGCGGGCATCGGCAACCAGGCGCGCTACTGCACGCTGCTGCGCGTCACCTGGGTCGTCGCCAACGAGATGCTCCGCGTCGACGTGCGCACCTGGTGGGACGACAGCAGCGAGGCCCAGCTCGCGCCCAACTGCGGCCTCGGCAACGAGGCGGACGTCGTCGCCGAGCTCGACGGGCCCATCGAGGACACGACGCTCCGCTCCGTGGAGACCTCCACCCTCGTCCGCTGGAGGCAGCAGTGAGCCCGCGTCGCATGCCTCGCGGGCGCCGCCAGGCCGGCTTCACGCTCCTCGAGCTGATGACCGCGCTCGTGGCCGGACTCATCGCCGTCACCGCGACCTACCTCATCAGCGCGGAGACCTCGCGCCACTTCAACGAGCAGGCGCGCGTGGCGCAGACGCAGACCAGCGTCCGCATGGCGATGGAGCAGCTCCGCCGGGACATCTCTCGCGCCGGCTTCTTCGGCACCGGGAACACGGCGACGGAGCAGCGCTGCGTGAACGCGGCCTTCGACTACGGGGCCGTCGCGTACCGGGACGGCGTCTATACGGGCAACCTGCCGCTCGCCGGCGTGAACAACGTGCAGGCCGACGAGCTCATCCTCGTGGGCAACTACGCCACGAGCGACGGCTACCTGGCGCGGCCCGCCGGCGCGGGGAACAACGCCGTGATCATCCAGGAGGGCTGGCAGGCCTTCCGGCGAAGCTTCGGCGCCCCGGAGATCGCCGGCGGCGGACCGGGCTTCACGGCGAACGCCTACGACCCGGACTTCTTCCAGAACGTCTTCGCCCCGACGCGCCAGCTGCACATCGAGACCACGGCCGGCAACCACTTCTTCGTCAACATCCAGGGCAGCAACGGGGTCAACCGGCAGGTCGCCTTCAACCCCGGCATCCCGCCCAACCCCGACTGCGGCGACCTGACCGGCGCCATCGTCGCGCCGCTCACGCGTATCCGCTACTCGGTCGTGAACCCGGCCGTCGACGCGCGCTTCGCCTCGCTCGTGAACCCCGCGGACGCGGCGCGCGGCATCGTGAACTCGGTGCTCATCCGCGAGGAGATCCAGTTCAACCCGGGCAACGCGCCGGTGATCAACACGGAGCAGATCGTCCTCGAGTTCGTGGCCAACTTCTCCCTGGCCTTCGTCGTCGACAACCGCGCCCCGCCTTTCAACGGCGCGCCGAACCTCATCCTCCTCGACGACACGCAGGGCGCCGAGGCCTTCCTCGCGGCCACGCCGGACCGGCTGCGCTCGGTCATCGTGGACCTCAGCGCCCGCACGCCGGACGCGGACCCGAGCTTCCGGCCGCTGGCGGGCAACCGCGACCCCGGCGCCGACGGCCCGCTCACCCGCTACCGCGTCATCCCCAACCTCGACGCCGCCGCCCGCGTCCGAAGCATCCGGAGCGAGATCTACCTCCCGAACGTCGCTCCCTAGCCCCTCCACCGCCCATGCGTACCTACTCCTCGACCCGTTCCCTCCGAAGCTTCCGTCCGCGCCGCGCCCAGCGTCGCGAGGGCGCGGCCATGCTCGTCGTGATGCTCGTGCTCCTCATGGGCACGGCCACGGGCATCTACGCCGCGCACCAGACCACCTTCGAGATTCGCGCGGCCGGCCATCTTCGCCAGGCCATGCAGACCGAGTACGTCGGGCTCACGGGCGCGTCGGCGGCGCTCGGCTGGACGGACCAGTTCCGGGCGAGCGGGCTCAACCAGGCCATGGAGCGGACGACGCAACTCCAGGGCGCGAACCCGGCGCTGAACCTGGCGCCCTTCGAGCCGCCCATGCTCCCGGGCAAGCGGGCCTACCGGCTCTACGCGGGCGACTTCGCCCTGGCCTTCCAGGGGACGCTCACGGACCCGGACGCCTCGGCGGCGGCTCTCGGCGCCCACACGCCCTACGTGCCCACGCACACCGTGGACATCTACGACGACTACCGGACCACGCGGCCCGTGCCCGGGGCGCCGGCCGACGGCCGCGCCGAGCTCGTCTACCTGAACGCGACCTACACCTCGCGCGGCCGCTCCGGCGTGCCGGGCCTCGCGGGCAACATCGGCCCCGATGGCCGACCCTTCTTCGAGGTGTCGAGCGACTCCCGCGCCTACGGGCGCTCCGGACCCATGGGCCAGAGAGGCGATTGTGAATAACGGCCTCACACCACACGCATCCCGTCTCTTCCTCGCGCTGGGCGTCGCGCTGATCGCGTCGGCGGTGCTTGCCCCGGCGCCGGCCGCCGCGCAGGGCGACATTCGGGACATCCCGCCCCTGGTCACGCTCCTCGTCGACACGTCGAGCTCCATGCAGCGCCTCGGCGCCTGCGAGTGCGACACGTCGACGGATCCGACCTGCCGGGGTTGCCTGCCGGACTGCACGACGGGCACGCCGGAGCGGAACCGCTGGTGGACCGTCGTCGAGGCGCTCACGGGCACCTTCGCGGACTTCAGCTGCAGCATCGAGGATCGCGACGCACCCTCCTACTCCGGCGAGCCCGACTACACGGACCCGATCCCCCACGTGCGCGCCGCCGGCATCTCCTGCCTCACGAACACGGACTGCCCGGGCGCGCTGACCTGCCTGAGCGACGGGACGACGCCGGGGCTCTGCCAGGAAGAGGACGGCATCCTCGACATCTACCGGGAGCGGGTGCGCTTCGGCTTCATGACCTTCGACACCGGCGATACCTTCCTGAGCGGTCCCGGCATCAACGTCGAGAACGAGCTCGTCACGCGCACGCTCTACGAGACGCGCCTTCCCGACGAGGTCACGGCGCAGGGCACCTTCTCCTACGGTGAGCCGCGGCCCTTCAGCTTCCCGGGCTGCGGCGAGCCCTACATGCTCAACAACGGCGTCCGGACCTACCGCACCGACGGCGGCTCGCTGATCTCGAGCGGTCGCGAGGGCATCGACGACCTCGAGACCATCAACCAGCTCATCCAGCAGTCGCTGCTGAACCCGGCGCTCCGGCCGACGGGAGCCACGCCCATCGCGGGCATGCTCGAGGACCTCGACTTCTACTTCGAGAACGACCCGGACGTGAGCCGGATCCGCGCCGGCAACCTCGGCTCCGGTGACCCCTACAACGAGTGCCGCGCGCGCTACGCCATTCTGCTCACGGACGGCGCGCCGAACGCCGACATGCGCGACCCCACGGTCAACTGTCAGGCCATGGGCAACGGCGTGGGCGAGCTCGGCTGCCCCTATGACACGCCGGTGAACACGGCCGCGCGCCTCGTCACCGAGGGCGACATCCAGGCGCTCTACGTCGTCGGCTTCAACGTCACCGCCGACAACTGCCCCACGGGCTCGGCCGGCGACCGCTGCCGCCAGAACGCGGCCGACGCGATCACCGAGCTCAACGCCATCGCGGACGCGGGCAACACGGGCTCGGCGCTCTTCGCCGACGACCGGGCGACGCTCATCGCGGCGCTGGCGACGATCATCGACGACTCGGCGCCGGGCACGACCTCGCGTACGCAGCCCGCCTTCGCCAACACGGGCACGTCGACGGGCGCGCTGAACCGGCAGATCCAGCTCAACACGGGCTTCAACGTCTCCCGCCTGGCCAACGAGCCGTGGACCGGCGTGCTCGAGCGGCGCCGCTTCGAGTGCGACGGCCTCACGGTGCAGGAGCAGCCCGTGCTGCCGAGCGACCGCTTCCAGGAGGTGCTGAACGCGCAGGTCACGGCGCCCGCGTCTGGCGCGGATCCGCGGCGGCTGCTGACGGTGGTGGCGCCCACGCTGCCGCCCTTCCTCGACTTCTACGGGGACGGACGCACGGACCTCGCGACGCGCTCGCCCTCGCCTCCGCTGCCGCCGACGGGGCTTCCGCCCGTCGGTCTTCAGACGGGGCTCGATCTCGTGCCCTTCAGCATCTCGAACGCCCTCATCACGCCCGAGCTGCTGGGCCTCGACAACCCCGCGCTCTCGCTCGCCGAGCAGCTGACTGCGGTCTCGGACGGCTTCGACTGGATGCAGGGCCGCACGGGCACCGTGCGCGAAGGACGGCGCCTGGGCTCCATCGTGCACTCGTCGCCGGTGGTCGTCGGGCCGCCGAGCCTCGACATCGCGGACGAGGACTACAACCTCTTCCGCGACCGCGTCGGAGAGCGGCCCACGATCACCTACGTGGGCACCAACGACGGCATCATGCACGCCTTCCTCACGGAGGATTACGAGGTGCCCTCGTCGGACCCCGAGTTCGCGGGCCTCGACCTGAGCGCGGGCACGGAGCTCTGGGGCTTCATCCCGCCGGCGCTCCTGCGCCAGCTCCAGGACGTGCAGATCGCTCCCCGTGCCATGGTGGACGCGACGCCGGTGATTCGCGACGTCTTCGACGCGCGGCTCCTCGGCCAGAACGCCACCGGCGACGCCTACCGAACCGTAATGGTCTCGGGGCTCCGCGCCGGCGCGCCGGCCTTCTTCGCCCTCGACGTGACGGACCCGCTACGTCCCGAGTTCCTTTGGCAGTACACGAGCCCGGGCATGCTCGGGGAGACCTATGGTGAGCCCGCGCTCGCGCAGGTCCGCGTGGAGTTCGGCAGCATCACCCACGAGCGCGGCATCGCCATTCTCCCCGGCGGTCGCGGCACGCAGGACCTCTCCGGCGGCGCCATCGACCTGGACGGAGATGGGACGCCGGAGACCTCCCCGGCGTGCACCGTTCCCTCGGAGGCCGTGGGCCTCACGCCGGATCGCGGGCAGGGCGGTCGCACGGAGCGGCGCTGCTGGCTCCCCGACGCGGGCCGCTCGCTCACCATCCTGGACATCGCCACCGGCGCGGTGCTGCGCTCCTGGGACGACGCGACCTTCCCGGCGCCCCTCGACGGCAGCGTCGCGGCGTTCCCGGGGGACACGGGCAACATCGCCACGCGGGCCTTCGTCACCGACGCCGATGGCGTCATTTGGCGCATCGATCTCTCGGCGCCGGACCCGGACGACTGGGAGGTGACGGCCTTCTACGACATGTTCCACGGACTCGGGTACGCGGCGGGCCAGCCCGCCTTCGGCGCCCCGGTGCTGAGCACGGACGAGGACGGCAACGTCGTCATCATCCACGGCACCGGCGACATCGACCGCCTGGAGAACCCCGGCGTCCGGAACCGCATCGTGTCCCTGACGGAGCGGGTCACCTTCGACACCACGACGGGCGAGGCGACCAACGTGGAGTCGCGCCTCAACTGGGAGATCACCCTCGAGCCCGGCGAGCTCGTCACCGGGCCCCTCGAGCTCTTCAACGGCGAGGTCTTCTTCGGGACCTTCACGAGCACGACGGACCTCACGAACGCCTGTGCCTTCGGCTTCAGCCGGATCTGGGGCGTGCAGTACGTCGAGAGCCTCCCGGCCACGGGCACGAACCCGGCGCCGGCCCTCGAGACGAACCCGGGCTCCGGCGTGCAGGACGCCACGAACCTCGGACCGGGCGACGCGCCGGGCCTCGACAACCGGCTGGTGCTCGGCCTCTCGGTCACGGAGCGACCCAACTGCTCGCTCCGCGACGAGGTGAGCGAGACGGATCCCTACCTCGGCACGCGGCAGACCGTGCGCATGCGGCAGGTTGCGCCGCCCTCCTTCCAGCTCGTCGCGCAGCTCTCGGGCGGACCCGGTGGCAGCGGCGCGGGCGGCGGCTCGGTGCAGGAGTTCAACCGCGAGCTTCCGGCGCCCGTCGCCTACACGCAGCAGCGCGCCGTGCTCGGCATCGTCGACTGACGGTCGACGATGCCGCGTGAGCGGCGCATGCTCGGCGCCGTGCAGCAAGCGACCCGATGCGGGCTCGTTGCCGGGCTCCTGCTCGCGGCGTCCTGCGGCGACCGCGAGGTCACGCCCCCGACCCCCGTGCCCGCCGCGCCGGAGCCCGCGCCGGCGCCCGGGCCGCGCCCCCCGAGCGCCGCCGCGCTCTCCGACGCCCAGGGGGCGCGCCTCGAGAGCGACGAGCTCCTCGCGGGGCTCACGCTACCGCGCGGTCTCTCGCTGATCGCGCAGCGCGAGCGGCGCCATAGCTTCGAGACGCGCGTCCCGCGGCCGAAGCTCGTGGCCTACTTCGGGCCGCGCCTCTTCACGGGCGCCGTCGAGCCCCTCGGCGACGGCGCCATCTACCGTGCCGCCATCCCGCGGGGCGTGCGCGGGGAGCTCGCGGTGAAGCTCGACGTGTCCATCGTCCCCGCGTCGAACGGGCGGACGCGCGTCGAGATCCACGCCATCCCCCCACCCCCCGCCGACGGCTTGAGCACGGAGGAGCGGCTCCGGCGCTACCGCGAGAAGCTCCGCTACGACCCGTGAGCGCGACGCCGCTTCGCATCGAGGGGCTGGCGCTCCGGGGCTGGCGGAACCTCCGCCCGACCACGCTTCGGCCGGGCCCGGTCTTCAACGTGGTCCACGGAGACAACGGCGCCGGCAAGTCGAACCTGCTGGAGGCGCTGGCCTATCTCGGGGCGCTCCGGAGCTTCCGTGGCGCGCGCACGGACGACCTCATCGGTCTGGGCGAAGACGCGGCGGCCATCGACGCCAGGGTGAGCGGCGAGGCGGCGCCCCGGCGCTTTCGCGTCGCCCTCGGCCGGGGCGTCCCGCGGCGGCTGCAGCTCGACGGGAAGCGCCCGCGGGCGCTCGGCGCGTGGCACCAGGCGCTCCAGCTCGTGCTCTTCCACCCCGGCGACCTCGGGCTCGCGGCGGGACCGCCGGAGCCGCGGCGCGCCTTTCTCGACCGCATCCTCGAGCAGCTCGACGCGGCCTACGGCGCGACGCTCCAGAGCTACGGCAAGGCGCTCCGCAGCCGGAACCGGCTCCTTAAGGACGAGGACGCCGACCCGCGGCAGATCCGCGCCTACGACCAGGTGCTCGCGCAGGCGGGCGCCATCGTGGGGCAGGCGCGGGCAGCCATGGTGGAGGATCTGGCGCCGCGGGCCGAAGAGGCCTTCCGCGAGGTGGCCGGCGAGGTGCTGCCGCTCCGGGTGCGCTACGCGCCGAAGGTCAGGCCGGAACCGGAGGCGATCCGCGAGGCCCTCGCCCGGGACTTCGCCAAGGACCGCGCGCGCGGCTTCACGGGCGCCGGCCCGCACGGCGACGAGCTCGCCTTCGAGGTGCGCGCCGCCGGGACGGAGTCGACGCAGTCCGCGCGGCACCATGCCTCCCAGGGCCAGCAGCGCGCGCTCGTGCTCGCGCTCAAGGTCGCCGAGCTTCAGCTGCTGACGGCGCGCACGGGCCGGGTGCCCGTGCTGCTGCTGGACGACGTGTCGAGCGAGCTCGACCGCTCCCGGAACCGGCGCTTCTTCGCGCTGCTCCGGACGCTGGGCGGCCAGGTCTTCCTGACCACGACGCATCCCGAGTTCATCCTGCTGGAAGAGGACCGCGTGGACTTCCTCGTGGAGGCCGGGACCCTCAGCCGGGAGGGCCCATGAGCGGGTGGATCGACAGGCACCCTCGGCAGGTGCCCACGGAGGTGCCGGAGCTCGACCTGGGAGCGCTTCCGCCGGGTCGCCATCACCTCGCCGTCGCGCTCACCTCGGACGGCATGGGGCAGCCCGTACGCGCACCGGTAATCGTCGTGAAGGGCGCCGCCGGTTCGGGGCCGGTGGTCGGCGTGACGGCGGCGGTGCACGGGAACGAGCTCAACGGCATCCCCACGATTCACCGGCTCATGAAGACCCTCGACCCGGCGAACATGAAGGGTGCGGTGCTGGCGGTCACCGTGGTGAACGTACCGGGGTACCTCCGGAACGAGCGCCGTTTTCCGGACCACACGGACCTAAACCGCGTGATGCCCGGCAGGGACGGTGGGCGCGAATCATCGCTCTACGCGCACCGGCTGACGGAGCGCGTGCTGGGCACGCTCGACGTGCTCGTCGACCTCCACACGGCGAGCTTCGGCCTGGTGAACAGGCTGCACGTGCGCGCGGACATGCGCGACCCGGCGACGGCGCGGCTCGCGCGCACCCTGGGCACCGAGATCATCGTGCACCATGAGGGCGTCGAAGGGACGCTGCGCACGAGCCTGGCCGACCGGGGCGTGCGGGCGGTGACGGTGGAGCTCGGCGACCCGCAGAGCATCGACCGGGACAAAGCGCGCGACGCGCGCATCGGCATTCGCGACTGCCTGGAGGGTCTCGGCATGGTGCCGCCGGACGCGCAGGAAGCCCGTCGCGGCGCGATCGAGTGTGCGCGGAGCCACTGGCTCCACACCGATGCCGGCGGCTTTCTCGAGGTCACGGCACGGCTCGGGGCGCGCGTGGCGGAGGGCGAGGTGGTGGCCACGCTGGTCGACCCCTGGGGCGGCCTGCTCCGCACCTACCGCGCGCCGAAGGCCGGCGTGGTCGTCAGCCGCAGCACGAACCCCGTCGCCTCGAGCGGCGCGCGCATCCTGCACCTGGGCCTCGAGGGCCGCCCCGGCGCCTAGCCGTAGAACTGCGTACCGAACGACAACGACCGGTATGCGGACGTGCCACGTCGGCCGGTTCAGCTCGAGCGGACGGCGAGGCGATCGGCCACGGCCTTCAGCAGGGTCACGCCCGCGGCCGAGAAGGGCGCACCCTCGAGGGCGCCGTGGGCCTCGGCGAGGAGCGCCTTCAGCCGCGCCTCGACGTTGGCCTTCGCGCCGCTCGCGACGAGGAGCGCCGACGCGGCCTCGAGGGCCGGCTCCGAGCGGTCGGCGCCGCCGATGACGCGGTCGAGGGCGTCGCGCTGGCCCGGCGGGAGCAGGCGCTCGGCCTCGGCCACGAGGCAGGTCCGCTTGCCGTTTCGGAGGTCGTTGCCGGGCTTCCCGGTGGCGCCCTGGTCGCCGAAGGTGCCGAGCAGATCGTCGGCGAGCTGGAAGGCCTCGCCGAGCGGGTTTCCGTAGGCCAGGAAGGCCGCCATGGCCTCTTCGCTCGCGTCGCCGAGGATGGCGCCGAGGAGCAGCGGACCGCGCACCGTGTACGACCCGGTCTTCAGGTCGTGCATGCGGGAGACGTCCGGGTTGGCCGTCAGATCGAGGTGCTGCCCCAGGATGACTTCCTTCTGGATCCGGAGGAACGCCTGCACGGCCTCGGCGTGGCGCGCCGCCGGGAAGGGCGCATCGACGAAGAGCTCGAAGGCGTAGGCGCTCCCGATGTCGCCGGCGAGGATGGCGAGGCTGTCGGCCAGGTGCCCCTCGTGGCGGGCGCGGAAGGCCGCGTGCACGGCCGGGCCGCCGCGACGCTCGTCGTCCTGATCCATCCAATCGTCGTGGATGAGGAGGTAGCTCTGGAGGAGCTCGAGGGCGGCGCCGGCGCTCACCGTGTCGCTCAGCGGCCGCTCCGGCGCGACGCAGGTCGTCGCCGCGGCCAGCACCACGGGCCGGAAGCGCTTGCCGCCCCGGAGCGTGAGGTCCCGGATGCCCTCGACGAGCTCGACGCTCTCCGGGGAGATGGTCGTGGCCTCGGCGACCTGCTGCTCGAAGTAGGCGTGCAGCTTGGCGTCGACGAGCTCGCGCACGCGGGGGAAGAAATCGGCGGGGGTCATCGGTCGCTCCAGTCGCGCTTCACGGCGGCGCGCGAGGCGCGGGCCTACCCCTCGGCGCGGCCACGAGCAAGGGCGCGCCGCATGGTTGCGGCTCGCGGTGCCGAGAGCGCGGCTGGGCCCTCCCTGGTCACGGTCCGGCGCAGGGTCGCTTGCGTCACACCGCGGCCTGGTGGACGTCACGTTGCGGCCCCACGCTCGCGGAGGGGAAGCGCGGAGACATCATGAGCAGCGAAGCGTCCAACGTCCTCGACATCGGCCAGCGGAAGGTCGACCACCTCGACCTCTGCGCCACCGACGCGGTGGCCTTCAAGAAGGTCACGACGCTCCTCGAGGAGGTGCGGCTGGTGCACCAGTCGCTGCCCGACCTCGACGTGGACGGCATCGATCTGACGACGACGCTGCTCGGCAAGACGCTCCGGGCGCCCATCGTCATCGCGGCGATGACCGGGGGGCACGAGCGGGCGGCCGAGGTGAACCACACGCTCGCCGCCATCGCGAACGACCGAGGCTACGGCTTCGGCCTCGGCTCGCAGCGGGCCATGCAGAAGCGGCCGGACACGGCCTGGACCTTCCAGGTGCGCGAGAAGGCTCCGGACGTGCTGCTCATGGGCAACGTCGGCGTGGTGCAGGCGCGCGACATGGACGTCGAGATCATCGCGACCATGATCGAGCAGGTCGGCGCGGACGCGCTCTGCGTGCACCTGAACCCGGCCATGGAGCTGGTGCAGCCCGGCGGCGACCGGGACTTCACGCGGGGCACGGAGACCATCGCGCGCCTCGTGAAGGCGCTGCCCGTGCCCGTGGTGGGCAAGGAGACGGGCAACGGCATTAGCGTGGAGACGGCCCGGAAGCTCCGCGACGCGGGCGTGAGCACCGTGGACACGAGCGGCGCCGGCGGCACGAGCTGGGTCGGCGTGGAGACGCTCCGGGCCGAAGGCGACCAGAAGACACTGGGCGAGATGCTCTGGGATTGGGGCGTGCCGACGGCGGCGAGCGTGCACAACGTGGTGCGCTGCGGCATGCACGCCATCGCGACCGGCGGCATGAAGAACGGCTACGACGTGGCCCGGGCCATCGCGCTGGGCGCCAGCGCCGGAGGCTTTGCGCGGCAGGTCTTCCAGGCCTTCGTGAACGGTGGCCGTGAGGGCGCCGAGGCCTTCCTGAACCGCGTGGAAAACGAGCTCCGCGCCGTGATGCTGTTGAGCGGCGCCCAGAGCGTGGACGAGCTCCGCCGTGCGCCGCGCATGATCGGCCCGCAGCTCCGCGAGTGGATGGCGCTGACCGACCGCTGAGCACGCGCAGCCGGATCCCCAGGGGACGGACGGAACTAAAGAAACCAACGCCGTCAGAAACCCCAGCGATTTCGG
>ERZ1740059.925-NODE-925-length-14946-cov-6.712444_pt1 | contig 14946 bp, 13 predicted proteins | sample MGYA00581744_ERZ1740059 | MGnify/ENA primary metagenome ERZ1740059 (study PRJEB43018, sample SAMN04849738) | marine metagenome | isolation source: floating plastic debris | place: Pacific Ocean | collected 2008-08-28 | study: EMG produced TPA metagenomics assembly... | reverse complement strand
CTCTTTCCTAACCCGCTGCGCGTCCTTCATCTCCAGCTCCGCCGCCAGCGCCTCGCGCATGGACGCCATCCGGAGATCGAGGGCGCTGTCCCTCAGGGCCGCCAGACCCTCCCGGAGTGGCCGTCGCCGCCCCTTCATCGAGGGTGCCTTAGCACGCCCGGTGGGCTCCCTTCGCCTTCATGCTTGGCGCCGGCGCGCCGTCTTCGTAGGCTGGCGCAAACGAAGAGGGAGTCGCCATGCCGACGTGGGCCGAAGTCCAGGAATACGCCCGTTCGAAGTACAAGCTCGCCGAGGACAAGGAGAACAGCTTCAAGCTGGTCTTCGAGTACCAGAACGGTCGCCTCCAGGCGGTCATCGTCTCGCGCTTCGAGGCCATGAACCGGGAGTGGTGCGACTTCGCGAGCGCCGCCTGCCGCCTCGACCAGATGTCCGCCGAGGTCGCGCTTCGAAAGAACTTCCAGTTCGCGGTGGGCGCGCTCTGCCTCGACCGCGACATCTACGTGGTGCGCTACAGCGTGCAGATGGCGACCATGGACATGGAAGAGTTCGAGCTCCCGCTCCACGTCGTCGCGAGCACCGCGGACAAGCTCGAGCAGGAGTTCGCGTCGAGCGATGACTTCTGAGCCCGGCCCGTGGCTGGCGAGGGGAAAGAGGTCAAGACGCCGGAGGGCTGGGGCAAGGCCAAGGGCGTCAAAGGGTGGAGCGCCGGGGCCCGTGCCGACGACCCGGAAAAGCGCGAGGTCCTCGCGCCCACCGCCTCCGGTACGGGGGACGGTAAGGCCTTCCTTTTTCACTTCGGCTTGAAGCGGCACAGCCCGAACGCCCGTCGCCTCTTCGGCCTCGCCCGCGGTCACATCGACGACGACGTCGAGGTGCTCCGGGCCGCCGGCTATACCGTCGTCATCGACGAGGAGGCGACGCATGACGACTTCCTCGCGGCGATCTACGGCGCGTCGGAGGGCGTCCGCGACCTCGTCCCGGCGGGGGTCTTCTGGCTCGCCCACGGTCACGACGACGGGGCCATCGAAACGGTCGACGGCGGGGTCGTCGCTCCCGGTGACGTGGAGACCGTGCGGGTGCATCCCGGCCTGAAGCTCGTGGTCTTCGCCGCCTGCTACACGGGCAGCTGCTCGCGCACCTGGCGCGCTTCGCTCGGGGGACGGCCCCTGGTCGTCGGATGGGGGCGGCCGGTCACCATCGACCGGGCCGTGGACTTCCTGACCCCGGACGACACGACCGAGAACGACCTCGACGACCTGATCCGTCGCTACCTCCTCTCCGACGTTCCGGTGCCGGCCGAGGTCGAGGTGCGCTGGTCGCCGCTCGCGCCGGCCGCGCAGGCGGGCCGCGAAGCCGATCTCCGGACGCGCCTCGAAGGCACGCTGGCCGTGCTCCGCGCCCAGGTCCGCCCCGCCGACGACGACGCGCCCGCGGGGACGGCCCTCGAGGTGAAGGTGCCGCTCCCGGACGGCCGCTGGCATCGCGCGAAGCTCTTCGTGCTCGATTCGAACGAGCCCTTCTGCGAGGGCGAGACGCTCCTCGGCGTGGAGTGCGACGTGGGGGAGCTCTCGGCGGTCGTGGACCCCGCGATGCTGCTCTCCGGGGTGCCCGAGAGCCGCTTCGCGCGGGTGCAGCTCGTCGACGGAGGCCGCGAGATGCCGAACATCGTGGTTCAGGGCTTCACGCCCCTCGCGCGCGTCAGCGACAGCGAGGCCGCAGCCGTCGTCTACGCCACGTGCCGCTACGCGGACGTGCTCGAGCGGCGCATCTTCGGCGGCGACGCGGTCTAGCTAGGCTCCCCGTCTAGCCGTTTGGAGCGCTTCAGGTGCGGCAACGTCGCTACGCGCAGTGAGGTGCGAATCACGAGCGAAGGCGTCGCAGAGCGGGCCGCCTTGCGCTCAGCTCAGCCTGCGAAAGGCGGACGGCGTCACCTGGAAGTGCTTCTTTAAGCTACGCGTGAAGTGCGCACCATCGGCATAGCCGCAGACGTAACCGATCTCGGTGACGCCCAGCTCGGTCGTGCGCAGCAGCCGGGCCGACTCCTCCGCGCGGACACGCTCGACCACGTCGCTGTAGCGCTCGCCGCATGCCTTGAGCGCTCGCTGCAGCGACCGTGCGGACGTCCCGAGAGCCTCGGCCGTCTCGGAGACGCGCCAGGTGCGTGCGAGGTCCCTCCGCAGCACCTGCTCGACGCGCGCCACGGTGGCCGGCCGCTCCACAAGTCGCTTCGTCTCGGCCGTACCGAGAAGAAGCTCGTCGAGTCCGTCCATCGGCTTGCGCGTCGGCTCGAAGTGCGACCACCTGAAATCCCAGACGGCGTACCCCCCGCCCCTCGCGGGCGTTCCGATCTCACCGTCTTCCAGCACCCAGGCCTCGGGCGCGGCGCTCTCCGGGAACCGGAGGCGGAGGTCCCGGCATCCGATCTCCTGAAAGAGCACCACGTGCTGACCGCAGCTCGCGAGGTTCTCGCTGGGTTCCGGTGGATCGACGATGGAGCCATGTCGAAGGCGCATCCCACCCGCGGAGGAGGCCTCGACCGTCACGCGGTGGCGCGAATGAAAGAAGGCCGCCAACCGCGCTTCCTTCTCGATGAGGACGGTTGGTGAGGCCGAGTTAAGGAGTACGAAGAGCAGCGGGTGCCGCAGGCTCCGGAGCGGCTCACCCGCCCGCAGCAGGGCGCGGCCGCCGTCGATCGCGAGAGCGGCAGCGAGGATGCGCCGGTAGGGCGCCAGAGGGATGCCATCGCCCGATGCCTCCCTGATCGCGCGTAGCGACGCGGTGTCGTCGAGCGCCGCGGGCGCCGCGTCCTCCAGGCCAGCGAGGATCAACGACGCCACGAGGCGGCTGATGGTGCCGGCCATGCCCGGCATGGTCGGGAGCGAACGTGCCCCGGTCAATCTGGCGCGAGCGTCCAAGGCACATGGCGCGTGCGTTCAATCGGGGTGTCCCTGCGCGGCGTAGGTCTCTTCTCGAACCAAGGAGGAGAGAGATGGTCGACACGACGAATCACCCGCTGCCGCTGCTGGCGGCGACGCTGCTGACGGTGGTGTCGCCGCAGATGGCGGCTGCCCAAACGGACGACGGCCCGCGTGCCTTCGGCGCCCTCGAGCTCACCGTCGAAGCGTCTCACGACGGCATGGCAGGCCGGCTCCGCCAGGACCGCTCCCACGGCGCATCACTCACCGCCGGCGCCATGTGGCGCCCGGAGCACTGGCGGGCCGGGATCCTGCTGGACGGGGTCTCGCTGGGTCTGGGCGCCTACGGGATCTGGAGCGCTCGCATGCCGACCCGCGCCGACGAACCCGAGCTCCAGCGGAACGACCTCGCGCCCACGGGCTTGCTCGGTGGGGGGCTCGTACTGGAGCTCCTGGGACACCGTGACCGCTTCACGCTTCGTTACCTCTTCGCGGCCACGGGGCAGGCCGCCCGTGGCCGTTCCCTCTATGGAACGCTCGGCGATACGGCCGCATCGGCTCATACTGCGGAGAGCGAGATCGGCCAAAACCTCTTCGTCGTGTGGGAGCGATCGTGGCTCACGGCGCTCGAGCTTTCCGGAGGCGGCCACCTGGTGGATGTCTCGACGAACGCCACCACCGCCGTCGGTGAGCTGCGCATCGCGCAGTCCCTCGCTGCGACCGCGCGCCTCGGCTGGATGCTCGGGCCGCTCGTCGGGACCACTTCCGTGCCCGAGGGCCGAGGCTGGCGCCAACGCGAGGCCTACGTTTACGGGACCTTTGGCATCGACGTCGTGGCCCGGGACATGGCCATCGACGGCCCACTCTTCAACGACGCGCCTCATCCCCACGACGTGCGAGCGCGTCCGCTCGTGCCCTTCGCCATCATCGGGTTTCGGCTGCGGCCCTGGCGACAGGTCGCCGTTGGCTACGCCATCGAGCTGCGCGGCCGGGCCGTGGATGGCCCCGCAGATGCCAGCCCGGCTCCAGCCGCTTCCCACGCCCTCGGACGGCTCGAGCTGCAGGTGGCGCTATGACGAGCGCGTCGAAATCCGGGCTGAGAGCGGTCGTGACCGGCGGCACCAGCGGCATCGGTCGCGCCATCGTCCAGCGTCTCGCGGCGGACGGCGCGCGAGTCATCTCCGTGGGCCGTCGGGCCGAGGGACCGTCCAACGACGGCGTCATCAGATTCTCGGCCGACGTCAGGGAGCCGGAAGACGTCCGCGCACTCGGTGACGCCGTTGCAAGGCACTTCGACGCCCTCGATCTGCTGGTCTGTTGCGCCGGTATTCAGCGCACCCATGCCATCGCTGAGGGGATGGACCTCGAGGAAGTCGAGAGCGAGGTTGCAGTTAATCTGCTCGGTCCCGTACGGGTCACGGCTGCGCTGCTGCCGCTCCTTCTTCGCTCGGAGCGCGCGACCGTCGTCAACGTCACCTCCGTGCTCGCGCTTCAGCCCAAGTCGCGGGCGCCGCTCTACGGTGCCACCAAGGCCGCGCTCGCGTCATGGACTCGGGCGCTGCGACATCAGCTCGAGCCGCATGGCGTTCGCGTGGTCGAGCTCATGCCCCCGCTCGTCGCGACGCCCATGACGGCCGGACGAGACGAAGGGGCGCTGCCGCCGGAAGCCGTCGCGGACGCGCTGCTCACAGGCCTGCGGACCGAGCGCGACGTCATCGCCGTGGGGCGCGCGCGGCTCGCCCGTGCCCTTCAGCGCTTCGTTCCCGGGCGGCTCGCTGCCGCTCTCCGTGACTCGTGAGGGGAGACTTGCAGATGACCACCTCCGAACGCAGCCGGGACCGCGCGGCCTCGGCACTGCTCGTGTTGCACGCCTGCGCGCTCGTCGCCGCATTCTTCACGCTCGCCGGCGCCTTCGACTTCCCGGCCGTGCTGCGCCGCCCGCCGCTCGAAATCCTCGGCCGGTTCCGCGTGAACGAAGCGCTCGTGCGGGGCACCTACATCGCCTTCACGCTCACCGGGGTGTCCTTCGTGCTGATGGCCCTGGCCGTGTCCGAGGCGCTCCGCGAGCGCGCCGGTCCGTGGGGCCGCGTGGCCGCGGTCATGGGCACCCTGGCCGGGCTGACACAGGCCATTGGCTTCATTCGCTGGGTCTGGCTGGTCCCCGCCTTGGCGGCCATGGCGGTCGACGATGGAGCGAGCGAAGCGAGGCGCGAGGCCGCCGTGGTGGTCTTCACGGCGCTTCACGAGTTCGCCGGAGTCTCGGTCGGGGAGAACCTCTCGTTTCTCTTCCAGGGCCTTTGGACCTTCGCGGTGGGCGTCGAGCTCAGGCGGCACCTCGACCCACGCCTGGGGGCCATCGGCATGGTCAGCGGGCTCTCCTTCGTGCTCTACACGCTCGAGCAGCACGGCGGCCCCTTCGCCGCGCTGGGCGCCTGGAACGTGCCCTTCCACGTCGTGTGGGTGGCCTTCCTCGCGTTGCTGGCGGCAAGGCTCGAGAAGCGCCGCCGTCGTCATCCCGACGCGCCGCTGGGGAGGCGGGCCTATGCCCTCGCCTTGCTCGGGACCGGGCTTCTCTTCGTCGCCGTCTACGGGGGCTCGCCGTGACCAGCCCCGTTGAGACGACCGCCGTCCCGCCCCACCGCATCGCGCTCTTGACCTTGGGAACGCGCGGCGACGTGCAGCCTTTCCTGGCCCTCGCCAAACGCCTGGTGACGCGGGGGCATGACGTCGTGCTCGCCGCGCCGAGCAACTTCGAGACGTGGATCGAGTCCCATGGGATCCGCTTTCACTCGATGGGCATGGACCTCGAGGCGCTCATGCGCTCGGACGAGGCGCGCGCCATCGTCGCCGGCGGCTGGCACAGGCTCCCGTCGATGTGGCGCTCGACGATCCTGCCGCTCTTCGAAGCAAGCCTTGCGGCGGTCTGGGCCGCGGGACGCGACGCCGACGTGCTCGTCTTTCACCCCAAGGTCTACGCGGCGACCGATCTGGCGGAGGCGACGGGCGCGACGCCCATCGTGGCCGCGCCCGTGCCCGTCTTCCCCACGGGCGACTTTGCCAACCTGCTCCTCCCCGGGAGCTACGGCCGAAGGCTCAACCGGTGGAGCTGGGCCCTCTTTCACGCCTCGCGGCTTCCCTATGTGCGCAGCCTCGATCGCTGGCGGAGCCGCGTGCTCGGCCTCGGCCCGGGCCCACGCTGGGCGCCCGTGGGCGGCTCCGCGCGCGGACTGGCCATGCGCCTGTGCGCGGCGTCGCCGGCGGTGTTGCCCAAGCCCAGCGATTGGGACGACGACCTGCACCTGACGGGTTACTGGCAGCTCGACGAGGGCACGGACTGGGTGCCGGACCCTGCGCTCGAGGCCTTCCTCTCGGGCGGCGCGCCACCCGTCTACGTCGGCTTCGGGTCCATGACGTCGAAGGACCCCGCGGCGCGCTTCCGCCTCATCGCCGAAGCCCTGCAGCGCGCCGGTCTTCGAGCGGTGGTGGCGAGCGGCTGGGAGCGCGAGGTCGAGCTGGAGGCTCCGCCCCACGTTCATCTCGTCCGACACGTCCCCCATGGCGCGCTCTTCCCCCGCGTGCGCGCGGTGGTGCACCACGGGGGCGCCGGGACGACGGCCGCCGGCCTTCGTGCCGGGCGTCCCTCCCTCGTGTGTCCGCAGGCCGTCGACCAGCCTTTCTGGGGTCGCCGAGTCGCGGCCCTCGGCGCCGGACCGAAACCGCTCCCGCGGCGTGACTGGAGCGCGTCGTCCCTGAGCGAACGTCTCCGGGAGCTGGTGAGCAACCCAGCTTATGCGCGCCGCTCGGAGGCGCTCGCGGACGCCCTTGCGCAGGAGGATGGCGTGGGGCGGGCCGCGGAGCTCATCGAAGAGAAGGCGCGGCAGTCGGCTGGGGACTCCTAGGAGCAGGCTGCTGCAAAAGGCCACGGCGCCGTTCCACGGCGCCTTCCCACCGCCAGCCGCCATCCCCTCACCTCGAAGATGCACCACATTTACATTTCCTCGGCTCGCGGACGCACCTGGCGACGCGACTTCACTCGCGCCTCGCCGGGTCGCCTTTCGCAGCAGCCTGCTGGCAGGCGTCAGTTGAGCGTGGCGCCGTGCCGCTCGGCCGCGGCGAGCGCGGCCTGGACCTCGAGCGCGTCCTCGGCGTCGGGGCGCGCGGCGAGGTAGCGGCGGAAGTCCTCGGCCGCGGCCTCGTGGGCGGCGAGGCTGAGCGCCAAGAGACCGCGGTCGCGAAAGTGCTCCGGAGCGCCGTTGAGGTCCACGAGATGGTCCGCCGCCACCATCGCGCGGGCGCCGTCACCCCGCGTCGCCCAGGCCGTCTGGAGGTTGGCCAGCATGCGAAGGGCGAGCTCGCGCGGGGACACGGGCCGGAGATGCGCCGGCCGAAGCTTGTCGCGACCGCCGAGGAAGTGATCGGCGAGCGTGCCGAGGTCGTGCTCGCTCAGCACGCGCCCCTCGTGGAAGGGGTCCTGGTACACCCCGTCCGGACCTCCGACGCGCACCAGGAAGTGACCCGGGAAGCCCACGCCTTCCGCTTCCAGGCCTGCGCGCTGGGCGACGGCCACGTAGAGCACGGCCAAGGTGATGGGCAGGCCCTTCTTGTGCGTCAGGACCCACGTGAGGTCGCTGTTCCGCGGGTCGTAGTAGTCGTCCTCGTTGCCGCGGAAGCCGCGCTCCACCGCGAGCCGGTCGCTCAGCATCTCCGCCTGGAGCGCGGGGAGCTGGCGGTGGAGCCCGTCCGGGAGCGGCTCCGCGAGGCTCGCGAGGGTGGCTCGCGCCGCGGCGACGTCGGCCTGCGGGTCGACGTCACGCGCGATCGTGAGCGCCACGTCCTCGAAGGAGGCGCGCGGATCCGCGAGCAGACGCTGGAGCGCCGAGGAACCCATCCGCGGGTCCATAGCGCTCGGCGCAGGTGGGGTCCATGGCCCGCCGATGCGGACGGCGTGCGATCTCAGTCGCGCGCGTCGACGTCGTCCTTCGCGGTGACCATCGCGCGCACGAACTCCCGGTTCATGCGGGCGATCCAGTCGACGCTTATGCCCTTGGGGCACGCCGCCTCGCACTCGCCGTGGTTGGTGCAGGACCCGAAGCCCTCGGCATCCATCTGGGCGACCATGTTCCGGACGCGAATCTCCCGCTCCGGCACGCCCTGCGGGAGGGTACCGAGGTGGCCGACCTTCGCCGACGTGAAGAGGCTGGCCGAGGCGTTCGGACACGACGCGACGCAGGCGCCGCAGCCGATGCAGGTAGCGGCGTCCATCGCGGAGTCGGCGATCTGCTTCTGGATGGGCGTCTCGTTGGCGTCGCGGGCCGAGCCCGTGCGCACGGAGATGTAGCCGCCGGCGTGCTGGATGCGGTCGAAGGCGCTCCGGTCGACCATCAGGTCCTTGACCAGCGGGAAGGCCTTCGCGCGCCAGGGCTCGATCCACACCTCGGTCCAGCCGAGCTTGAAGACCTCGCGCATGTGCAGCTGACACGTGGTGGTGCGCTCCCGCGGCCCATGCGCGTAGCCGTTCACCACCATGCCGCAGGCGCCGCAGATGCCCTCGCGGCAGTCGTGGTCGAAGGTGATCTCCTCCTCACCACGGCTGATGAGCTTCTCGTTGAGGTCATCGAGCATCTCCAGAAAGGACATGTGCTCGTTGACGTCCTTGGCCTCGTAGGTCTTGAAGCTGCCGGTTCCGGTGGGGCCGTTCTGGCGCCAGACGTGAAGCGTGAGCGTGCGCGTTTCCATGATCTTCTATCGCTCTCTTACGAATCGTGTCGGCTCACTTGTAGGAGCGCATCGTCGGCTTGACGTACTCGAAGGTCAGGTCTTCCTTGTGCAGCGCCGGCGCCGCCATGTCGCCCGTGTACTCCCAGGCGGACACGTAGCTGAACTCCTCGTCGTTGCGCTTGGCCTCGCCGTCCCCCGTCTGGTGCTCCTCCCGGAAGTGGCCGCCACAGCTCTCTTCGCGAGTCAGCGCATCGATGCACATGAGCTCGCCGAGCTCGATCAGGTCCGCCACGCGGCCGGCGCGCTCGAGGTTCTGGTTCATGCCGCCGGGGCTGCCCATGACGCGCACCTCGCGATGGAAGCGCTCGCGGAGCTTGGGGATCTCCTCGAGGGCTTCCCGGAGGCCTTCGCCGCTGCGGCTCATGCCGCACTTCGACCAGATGATGTTGCCGAGCTCGCGGTGGAAGACCTCCGGCGGCGTCTTCGCGTCCGGTGCGTCGACGAGGCGCGTCAGGCGCTCCTCGACGGTGCGCACGGCGTCGCGCACGACGGCGTCGTCTTCGTCCAGGGGCTCCAGGTTCCGCACCTCACCGAGGTAGTTGCCGATGGTGAAGGGCAAGACGAAGTAGCCGTCGGCCAAGCCCTGCATGAGCGCCGAGGCGCCGAGGCGGTTCGCGCCGTGGTCGGAGAAGTTGGCCTCGCCGCCGGCGAAGAGCCCGGGGATGGTCGTCTGAAGGTTGTAGTCCACCCAGAGGCCGCCCATCGTGTAGTGGGTCGCCGGGTAGATCTTCATGGGCTTCTGGTACGGATTGACGCCCGTGATCCGCTCGTACATCTCGAAGAGATTGCCGTAGCGCTCCCGGATGGTGCTCTCGCCGAGGCGCCCGATGGCGTCGGCGAAATCCAGGTAGACGGCGCGCCGCTTGCCGTCCGCCGAGTCCGGCGCATCGGCGACGCCGTGACCGTCGTTGCAGACGTACATGGCGTTGCGCGAGGCCACGTCTCGCGGGACGAGGTTGCCGAAGGCCGGGTAGCGCTCCTCGAGGTAGTAGTAGCGGTCCGACTCGGGGATGCTCGACGGGTCCTTCGTCGCGTCCTCGGCGTTCCGCGGCACCCACACGCGCCCGTCGTTGCGAAGCGACTCGCTCATGAGCGTGAGCTTCGACTGGTACTCGCCGCTTCGCGGGATGCAGGTCGGGTGGATCTGCGTGTAGCAGGGGTTCGCGAAGAGGGCGCCGTGCCGGTGCGCGCGCCAGGCCGCCGTGACGTTCGAGCCCTTGGCGTTCGTCGAGAGGTAGAAGACGTTGCCGTAGCCGCCCGTCGCGAGGATCACGACGTCGGCCAGGTGCGACTCGATGCGCCCCGTGACGAGGTTCCGCGTGACGATGCCGCGCGCCTTCCCCTCGTAGACGATGAGGTCGAGCATCTCCTGGCGCGGGAACATCGTGACCGTGCCGGCCTCGATCTGACGGTTGAGCGACGCGTAGGCTCCGAGGAGGAGCTGCTGTCCGGTCTGGCCGCGGGCGTAGAAGGTGCGGCTGACCTGCGCGCCGCCGAAGGAGCGGTTCGCGAGGAGGCCGCCGTACTCGCGGGCGAAGGGCACGCCCTGCGCGACCGCCTGGTCGATGATGCCGATGGAGAGCTCGGCGAGCCGGTAGACGTTGGACTCGCGGGCGCGGAAGTCGCCGCCCTTCACCGTGTCGTAGAAGAGCCGGTAAACGCTGTCGCCGTCGTTCTGGTAGTTCTTCGCGGCGTTGATGCCGCCCTGCGCGGCGATGCTGTGCGCGCGGCGGGGCGAGTCCTGAAAGCAGAACGCCTTCACGTTGTAGCCGAGCTCGCCGAGCGTCGCGGCGGCGGCGCCGCCGGCCAGGCCCGTGCCCACCACGATGACCTGGTAGCGGCGACGGTTGTGCGGCGCGACGAGCTTGCTGTTGGCCTTGTGCTCGGTCCAGCGCTTCTCGATGGGGCCCGCGGGCTCCCGGGACTTCAGTTCGATCATCGGAGTGATGCTCCCTAGTGCTTCAGCTCGGGGAAATAGAAGGTCTCGGTGGTGGGCGGCAGGCCGCCGAGGAGCGTCGCCACCGGAATGGAGATGAACCCTAGGGCCAGCAGGAGAGAGAGTCCGACCGCGAGGTCCCGGCGGAGCCCGTTGTACTTGGGGTGGTTGGCGCCGACCGTCTGGAACATGGACCAGAGGCCATGGAAGAGGTGCAGGCCCAGGCCGGCAACGCCGACGATGTAGAGGGCGCTGATCCACCAGACCTGAAAGCCCAGGACCATGTTGTTGTAGGGGTTCATCTCGTCGAAGGCGTAGCCCTCGACGCCGAACACGTTCCCCTCGCCGAAGAGGTAATAGCCGAAGGTCAGGTGGGCGAGGTGGAAGAGAATGTAGAAGAGAAGACCCGGGCCGCTCAGGTACATGGAGAGCGCCGCCCAGTCGGTCTTCTGCTTCTTCTGGCCGTGGTAGCGCGACGCGCCCGCGCCGGCCTGCTTGTTCCTCTGCCAGAGGTCCATGGCCGCCTTCACGTGCACGAGGAACGACACGAGGATGGCGGCGCGGGCCACCCAGAGCAGCGGCCCCAGCGTACGCAAGAATGCGGCGTACTCGTTGAACGCGCGCGGGCTCTGGAAGGCCTTGAGGTTGCCGGAGAGGTGGCCGATCACGAAGAGCACCATCACCACGCCGCTCACGGCCATGAGCGCCTTCTTGCCGATGGTGGTCTGAGTGAGGGTGAGAGCTCGGGTCGACATGCGCGATGTTCCTCGGAGGGTCCCGGCGCGCGTCTCGGGTACGGGCGCCGCCCCACCACTAGGCCCGCTCCGCGGGCTTGCTCGGAGGCCTGTCTACCACCCCACTAGGGTCACTTCCTAGGGACGGTAGGCAAGCTTGACGCCGAACCCTGTCAGGGCGGATCGAGGTAGTCCACCTCTTCCCCTCGAAAGGTACGGAGCGTGGTGGCCCCGCCCCGCCGCCGGACGACCGTGGCGGGGCCGAGGGGCACCTTTCCGCGGCCGCCGGGCGTGTCGACGATCAGCTTCGGAAGGGCGATGCCGCTCACCCGCCCCTGCAGCGCCGCCATCAGCTCGACGCCGCGGTGCAGCGGCGTGCGGAGGTGCCCGGTGCCCTGCACGACGTCGGCCTGGAGCAGGTAGTAAGGACGCACGCGGCGTCGCACGAGGCCACGGAAGAGGGCCTCGAGGGTCGCCGCGTCATCGTTCACCCCACGAAGCAGCACGCTCTGGTTCATCACCGGGAGCCCACGCTCGGTGAGATGCCGCAGGGCGAGCGTCGACGCCTCCGTCAGCTCCTTCGGGTGGTTGAAGTGGGTCATGACCCAGAGCGAGGGGTGGACGCCGGCGAGCATGGTCGCGAGCTCCACGGTGATGCGCTGCGGGATGGTCACCGGGGCCCGGGTCGCGAGGCGCACCGTGTCGAGGTGCGGGATCGATGCGAGGCGCCCGAGGATGCGGGCGAGGCGCCCCGTCGCCATGACCGCGGGATCGCCGCCCGAGACGATCACCTCCCGAACCTCGGGATGGGACTCCAGGTAGGCGAAGGCCGGCGCGAGGCGCTCGAGCGAGCGGGCTCCTCCGCCGTCTCCGACCATGCGTGAGCGCGTGCAAAAGCGGCAATAGACGGCGCAGCGGTCGCTCGCGAGGAGCAGTGCCCGGTCCGGGTAGCGCTGGACGAGCTCGGGCGCGACCTCGTGGTCCTCCTCCCCGAGCGGATCGCGCAGGTCGCCGGGCACGCGATCGGCTTCGCGGGCCGAGGGCACGACCTGCTTCCGAATGGGGCAGGCCGGGTCCTCGGGGTCCGCCAGGCTCAGGTAGTAGGGCGTGATCGCCAGCGGGAAGCCTCCCGCGAGCGCCCTCCGTACGCCGACGCGCTCGTCGTCGGTCAGCCGGAGCCGGGCCTCGAGACCCGGGAGGTCCCGCACGCTGTGGCGGGCCTGCCACCGCCAGTCGCCGTAGTCCGGCGACGGTGCGGGGGCGTAGACTGGCAACGACACCGGCCGGGGATAGCGCGTTAGGTGTCCGGATCGCCACCGGCGATCGGAGCGTGGTCTCTCTCCCCACCGTGTGTTGACGCAGTGCGCCACGGCGGCTGACGTGGCCCTATTCCGCCGACGCTACACGTTTCTGTCTCTACTTCACTCTGCTGGAGCATCGCGACATGGCTGATCCGCGCCCCTTCGCCGTCGAATATCTCGAGAACCCCTCCCAGGAGGAGCTCCGGACGCTCGCCTTCGAGCACACCCCCGCCACGCAGCGCACCATCGCCGGCACCGTCAACAAGGTCGCCCGCAACAAGGCCCGCATGGCGAAATACACGTACGTGCTGGACGACCGCGGAGCCGACGCACCGTGGAGCGTGAACGCGATCGACAAGGCCAAGGGGCGGGAGCTGATCGCCCGGCAGAAGGCGTACATCGAGGAGGCCGGCACGCTCATCGCCATCGACGCCTACGTGGGCCTCGGCCAGCGCGCCTTCGGGGTCACGTGGCTCTACACGCCGGAGGGCGCGAACATCGCCGGCATGCAGCAGGTGCTCTCCTTCACGCGGGGCGCGGTGGAGAGCCCGGCCCAGCTGAAGGAGCCCTTCGCGCCGACCTTCCGGCTCATCTACACGCCGAACCTCTTCCTCGACGACATGCCCGGCCGCCAGGCGATCCTCGTCGACATCGAGAGCTACACGACGCACGTGATGGGCGCCGACTACTTCGGCGAGTCGAAGAAGGGCGTGCTTCGCATGCTCAACGAGTACGTCTTCCAGAAGGGCGGGCTCGTGCTTCACGCCGGGGCCAAGGCCGTCACGCGCCGAGACGGAAGCCGCGTGACCATGACGGTCATGGGCCTGAGCGGCACCGGCAAGACCACGACGCCCTTCTCCAAGCAGGGCGAGCTCACCGAGCCGATTCAGGACGACATGGTGTGCCTCTGGCCCCGCGGAGAGCTCTCCATCACCGAGAACGGCTGCTTCGCGAAGATCGACGGCCTCAGCGCGGAGAGCGAGCCCGTGATTCACGCCGGCACCGTGGGCGAGCAGGCGTGGCTCGAGAACGCCTTCCTCGAGCCCGACGGGAGCTTCGACTTCTTCAAGGGCGTCGTGTCCCCCGACGAGGTCGCGCGGCTCCGCGACGTGCTGGTACGGACCGGCGCAGACGCGGCGAACGTGGACAAGTACATCGCCGGCGAGGTGAAGGCCGAGGAGGTCGTCAACGAGCTCGGCGTGCCCGCCGACGGGTGGGACTTCGTCGTCTGGACGCAAAACGGTCGCTCGATCATCCCGATGTCGACCATCCCCGGCGCGGCGGACCTGCACGACGTCCCCCCCGTGAAGTCCATGGGCATCCTGAACCGCGACGAGGGCGCGGATGCAGCCACGCCGGGCATCGTGCGCTTCGCGTCGCCGGCCCAGGCGGCGGGCTACTTCATGCTCGGGGAGACGTCGAAGACGAGCGCCGCGGGCAAGGAGCGGGGCAAGACGCGCTCCCCCTTCACGCAGCCCTTCTTCCCGGGCCGCCACGCGCTTCAGGCCGAGCGCTTCGCGGAGCTCGCGGCGACCATGGAGGACGTGACCATGTGGCTCATGAACACGGGCTACATCGGCGGCGACGGTCGCGACGCGAAGGCGGGCAAGGCGCTCAAGGTCAAGATCCCGCACTCGTCGGCCATGCTCGAGGCGCTCCTCGGCGAGGACGTCGTGTGGAAGAAGGACCCGGACTTCGGCTACGAGATCGTCGACGTAGACGCGCCGGAGAACGCGGCGCTCCTCGACAAGGTCCCGGCGGAGATCCTCGAGCCGCGCCGCTTCTACGCGCGCACCGGTCGCGAGTCCGAGTACGAGGTCTGGGTTTCCTCGATGAAGGAGCAGAGGCGCACCTTCCTCCAGCGCTTCGAAGTGGACCCCGCCATCGTCGAAGCGACCTGCGGCTGATCTCTGCGCTTTCTCACAGATCGCGTCTACGGCGCGCGCGCGGTGCGAACCGTCGCCTCGTGAGGCTGAAGCGCGAGGAGAGCCTCCCGAGCCGGTGAGGGGCCGCTCGTCGCGACAGCGGCGGCGAAACGCGGCCGATCCCGCTTCTTGGCGGGCTCGGCGCGCCGCGTTAGCGAGCCACCATGGTCGCGGTGCCTCGCCTCGTGCCGCGTCATCCCGCCTGGGGGTGGCGCACGGAGCTCGTCTTCCGGACGCTCCGCTCCGCGACGGCGTCGATGGCCCTCGGCGCGCCGCCCGAGCGCATTCGCGCGCGCCTCTACGGCGTCGCGCGCCTCGGGCGCATTCGACCGGGCGTGGCCGTGCGGCGCCATCGCC
>ERZ1740059.924-NODE-924-length-14947-cov-9.761617_pt1 | contig 14947 bp, 5 predicted proteins | sample MGYA00581744_ERZ1740059 | MGnify/ENA primary metagenome ERZ1740059 (study PRJEB43018, sample SAMN04849738) | marine metagenome | isolation source: floating plastic debris | place: Pacific Ocean | collected 2008-08-28 | study: EMG produced TPA metagenomics assembly... | reverse complement strand
GAATTGATGACTCTCTCACACAGGGCTTGAGACAGGGATAAGCTCCTACCGTATACCCCACTGGGGGTCCTGACGACTTTACTTACCTTTACCTCACACAGGGCTTGGGGTTTTACAGTTTTGGGTTTAGTTGGTTTGTGGTAAGTAAGTCAACATTATTATAAATTTATTCATAAGTTCCTTATGAAGCTATTTTAAATAACAATTTGTTACTTAAAAAAAGCATGGTAAGAAATTCATAAATAAATCTATAATAGAGTGTACTTACTTACAACCGAGCAAACCCCTAAGCCTTATGAAAAGTGTTGAGTCAACAACTCCAAAGCTTAAACTTTATGAATCAATGAGATATGTTTATCTCATGAGATAAATGGAAGGCACGCAATATTTTTGCATTTGTACTACAATGAGTTCACAATGATTTTCTCCTGTGATGTAATGGTCGTGCATGATCAGCATGAGAGCAATACTAATACATCTATGTAGTGTAAATGGGAGGCGTGGTGGGTATGATAGTCTGACAAGGCAATAGTGTAAGAAACATTTTAGAATTTTCAGATAAACATATAACTAACCTGCTTCTGATGACACCGGTAAGGTCGAGACCATCATAAGAGAACCTGGCACTTGGGGCTGACATATTCCTTGGAGTTCTACTACTAATGACACTCAGAGCTGCTGTACGTGGCCTCAGATCCTCAGCACTCTGAGCTGGCATGTCTCTCAGATGTATACCCCCGAACTGTGTAGCAACCCTAGAGAGTTTAGTCTGTACATTGTCGTATCGATTGTCAATCTGAAAAAGTGTAACACAGCCGACTCGTAAATGCCTGGAGCTATGCAGTTACAGCCAAAGCGATAAATGCAATACAACGTTTGACGTACTGCAATAGGACTTACCATTTTTAACATGCTTGTGTCAATGGAGAAGTTCTTCAAAGTCAGAGGGCAAAGCAAATAGTCTGACTCAATAATAATAGGTGCTTCCATAGCAAACCCTAATTTTTCACTGAATGCGCTTCGAAGTTTTAAACTAATTTCGGTCAATTTACTCCGATCAACATTCTGTTAAAAGTAACACTTGATATATGGTGTCAAGCTTTACATGTAAGTCGCTTGGGGTTAAGACCAATATTATTGTCTGCAAGAAAAGAGATTTCCATAAAACCACTTTAACCCATAGAAACCGTAGAATAGCAATTAGCTGGATTAGGGTTGGCCCAATATTTGAAGATGTTTTTAGCGACCAAGTTGCCCAATTACAAATGAGTGGGGGAAAGGGAGTACATAAAGGAATGAAATATAAGTTACACAACAAATTGAATAATGGCTGGATGGGCTGATTGATGGATATATGCATTGGAGAAGATCATATCGCCATAAAACTCAAAATAATTCATCCCCTTTTAAAGTCACCTTCGAGTCACCATTAGCGGAGTCACTAGCAAATTGAAGGGCTGTTTGCTGGATTAACGCCCTACCTGGTGTGTATTGGATTTACATTTTTCCTCTGCGACAGGCCTCTCTTTATCCCAAAGAGATGCCTTTTACTATAAATATTATATTCATATCCCTGATGTCACCGTTCTATGTAACACTAACACACACACATCACCGTCACCGGTCTGATGTAAATGTTGAGAGTTGTCCCCTTGTGAAAGTCTGAAGAAAATTCCAAAAGATCTAAACATGGAAATTTTTTTGGAATTTTGATAGCCTTGTTTCTCAAAACGCCTGGCCTTTTTAAACATATCGCATCCTTTGGTCTCTCTGAAAAATGAAAAGGTTGAAATGAACACCAACCTGGAGATCTAAGTTTTGGAACAACAGGGGCATTAAAAGATTTAATTCAGCTTTTGCTTTAAACGTTTGTCTAACTGCACTACCAACTAATGTTATATTTTTGACATATCGCTACCATTCACATTCAAAAAGCATATAGCGCCAATCAATGTCTATGACAAATAAAACCATGCATAAATAAATAAAAAGAAAACATAACATTGCTGTCTATAAACGATATTCGGCTTATATTGAACAGTGATGTCGTATTCCCAAAACTTTGCAATCCTATATTTCAAGCACAGAATATATTAAGATGTATATTCAGCTCTTCGAGCTTGAGCAATGAAAGTCTCTCTCCATGCCCTTCCTCATAGGGAATAATCAACATGACATAATCAGAGATCTAGAGCAGCAGTTAGGCCTCAATCAAGGTTGCAGAGGTAATATTACATTGCATCGCTTCAGTGTATACTGTGTGTACAGATTCCATCACCATAAATACAAGCTCTCCGATGCTTCGAAAAGTTGCCAATGTTACTTACTGTTTTGAAGCCTGTGTCGAGAGTAGGTTGAACTCGCTGTCTGATGGCTGGTAGGGAGTTAGGACGAGATGATACCCTTTCCATACTGTCCTCTGTTGATGACTCCTGCTTCGGCAGTTTGTTAAACACCACATGCTTGAAAGAGATAAAATAATTCACAGTCTACTCTTGGAGGACTGATTATTTTAAGTGTTATGTTTTATTCCATGGTCAATTCTAACCATAATCTTTATCGCATAAAGTGCTGGTTTTTGATTGTTCAGTTAAAAAATTTGGTCACCTGGTGCATGCCTGGTCCATTACTGACAACTGTGTAGTAATAGCCATGCACTTTGCCACTTATTGTTGATTCATTCAAATGTCAAAAAAAAACAATGTTCCATGGCATGCAATATAAATTGAAAGTATAGTGTGCTGATGCTGATAATTTGTGTTTGGCAGGAAAATGTGGCGTACTTTGTCAAAAGCACTGAATTTCCTGTATCAATCAATTGAGAGTTGAGTATGTCTCAAGATAGAGCAGTCAGTTTGTTTGCAGATGCCACTTCCAAGATGGATATTAGCACAGTATAACAATCTTACCATAGTGAACGGTTTAATATCCAAAACTAGATCATCCTGAACAGCCATATTGTCAACCCTCATTGATGCAAGAAAAAGTGATATTATGGATATGCGTGAAGATTCAACTCCTTAATCGTACTTCAACTGCTATTTGAATGACCCAGACAGTCAGCCTACTCAGCATATATCCTCAAGCATAGTGAAAAGTTCAAACATAAATCCAGACTTATTACAACATGTACACACTTATCCGACTGCATTACGTGTCATGCTAAGGTATTGGTTTAAAAGGACATGGCGTATAAAATTAATCGTTGTTTAGAGCGGATAATTGTTATGATTATGATGATCGGATGTCTGGGAGAGTTGTGAACAGTAAAACCCATGAGCAATTAAGACCAACCTTGTATGAAACTACATATTTATGTTGCACTGCAATGACCTGCAGTTCAAAACTATGAGAGCCACAATCAAAGTATTTTTAGAAAACGCACCATGGCCTGAAAGCTATCAAATGGTAAATGGGAAACTCAAGGTTAGAACATAATGGTGACATTATTTCTCCGTGAATAGGAAAAGGGAAAAATAACGTTGAAAATAAGGCTTTTTAATTGTTGCCATTGACACTCATCAACCAACTGTTATAGTAAGCAATTGAGACACTTACCGATTGTGTGGTGGAACGTTGCTGTTTTGAAGGTGAGACAAATGAGATCTGTGTGGTCATCATTTCATAAATATAGCATTCAACACAATACAGAACGAAAAAACTTACAGAAAATAGATCACATTGTCTTCTTGCGGCCAAAGCAAACAACTACTCCGCAAATTATTTATTTACGGGTCAACCAACTCTATTGAGAGATGTTTTTGAATGACAAAAAGCTATAGATGGAAGTATTGATCACATTGTCATAATTTTTGTTCACCTTTGGATATTGGGAAACACATTATTTACTTGTGATACTGTACATCATTAGCAACACTGTCGTGTTTGGCGAGAAATCATGAAATATTTAGCTCAATCTGGTGTCACCAGTCCTCTGGGATTTTAACTTCAGATTATTTTAATGAAAGTTGCAGCATGATACATATTTATAAATCAAAACTAATCTCATTGCCATTGCAGCATGGCTGCTATCATGACACACTACAAAATCACAAATAGTCCATTGCAGCACCATGCTACTGACAACCTTCAAGAACATACATGTAGATATTTCTGCAAAAAATGATCTCGAGTTTGGTAATATACCAAGGTATTGCAATTTCCCAGTCGTACACAACACACACTACCTTTTGAGAAAATAATTTGACACGCTGCCAAAAGTAGATGGTGATATTTGACTAAGTAACCACATAATAATCTTTCATCACTTATGCTAGCAAAACTGAAGCATTAGTTCTGTTTCAGGGAAGGCTGTACTCAGCCATGAGGCAGGGAGGCATTTTATTTTAAATTTAACAATATAATAGGGTAAATACTCAGTCTAGGTGATGAAGCAGGGGGTTGTTTTTCAGTTTATTTGGTGAAATCAATATGAGGCAGGGAGGTGATTTGTAATTTATTTCCAAGATTCCAGATGAGGCATGAAGGGTTTTCAATTTATTTATGGTCTCAGAAAGTCAGATGAGGGAGCAGACACAGATCTAATATATATTTTTTGCTTGCCTTATGCTAACTAAACAGATTCTACCCATTTAGCGCTAAATAAACATGGTGGTGTAGACAGAACAAGCTTCCTGATCAATAATAATTTATTCTACCAACTTCATCAATATATATAGAAAATAACTATGGAATTATTGTGAAAAATAGTGGGGAACATCGACAAAAACACACATTGTGTAATCAAAAACGACAACAACATTCTATGAATTTAAATTAATTGGCATCGTTAGGTATCGTACATTAGGGAATAGTTTTACACATTTGACTTGACCTCTGCTGGATGACAATGAACTATTGCAACTTCATATTATGAAAAAGTTATCAATGACAGACAGAGTTTATTGATTACTTATGAATGACTTAGGTCCTGACATGACCCCCTACAGTACATAACACACGCGGATGGCTGCTTTTCCCCACCGTTCTAGAAGTTTAACTGGGTAATGCTAAATAGCTACCAAAAAATCTCTAATCAAATAGTGCATTGGAGCCATCGCCACTAGAATAGGTGTGTTGAGCATAGAAAAATGAATAAAACCTTCCTCCCCTTCGATTATTCATACAATTTATCTAATTATTATCCACACAGAAATTTAATAGTGTGCATTTTTCTGTCATAAGGAACCTTTTAGATGATAAAATATGTAAGAGCTTTAGACACCAGTTTGTTCATTTTGCTTCACTGATAAGACATGCCAGGTCCCTACTACCGGGGACAGCAGTGTTTCACTGATGAAACCCATATGAGGTAAGCTGATGAGTTTATATATGGAATCTCTACCCTCAGTCCTCTTTTATAGAGTTAAGACACATTTTATATAGCTGCACTTGGGCCTAAAAAGAGATATCAAAGTAGTTGATAACCAGTAGGCATTTCCATCTCCAAACAGATTAGCTACTGCATATACAGAATAACTGCATTCTGTGTTACGAGCGATAATTGGGACAGACAAGAACAAATGGACCAAAGATTGAAAACCAAATAAGTCATCGAAGCTATAAGTAAATTATATGATATTATAATGGATGTCGTCCCATTTCTGAACTGTATTCTGAGTGTTTGATTGTCATCATAACACGACTTAAGGAGAAAAATATTATGTTGAAAAACTTCATTGAATGGCTTTACATAGACGCATATTTTATTTTCACAAACCTTGGCATGCTTGATTTGCAGTTCAGCTAGCTCCACTAGATTTTTTCTGAAATGGACTATCCTTCTTCCTTTGAATGCACCAATTTCTATAATTTAAGAAAAAAAACCATGGGCTGGAATTTTAAAACAAGTACATGTAATGTGTTTTAGCAAGGAACTCCTAAAGTTAATCAGGATTTGTTTTCATTGGAAACAGAAAACATTTGAGCACGAAAGCTTCCTTAAAGTGCCATAGGTACATAGTCACCAAGGACGTATTACTTTGATATTTTGTTTATCAAGTAATCAACTGTGCCAGAATAGTTGGAGTTGATTATCTTTTGCGTGAGAAGGGACAATTCCCATATTACCAAACCGCATTGCAGAAGGCAACAGTAGTTGCGGGTATTACTTGTTAGTATATATCGTTGCCCAAAATATTAAAAAAATCTGTTTCATGTAAAAGTGATGTCAAAGAAAATGTTATAGATCTACCCAGTGAGTTTCCTAAAACTCCCGCCTTCATCTACCATCGATCCAAACCATACCTTCTTTTGCGACCTCTGATATTTTCTCAAATTTCTCAGACATATTCTGTTGATTGGCCTCAGCATTTGCGACATCTTTATTCTTCTGCCTTGCTTTATCTAAAAGCTGAAAAATTCAGTCAGATTTATCACATTAGCTCATGTCATCAAACCCCAGTGAGTTATGCTGATCGAAAGAAGATGTTCTCCACACAAGAAGTGGCTATGCACATACAACACTCGAATATAACTATTCAATAAAAAATTCAATGTTGCAAGACTTTCGCGACATATCCAAAAGTGACATATTAGGTGTAGACAGACATTTAAAAGTCAAAGCTGTAAGATGAAATTAAAAACACAAGTAGCAAATGTGTACTTACTTTATTGGAATGTTCAAAATTAGCCAGAGCCCGAGATCTTCTGTACAATAGATTGAGAGCAGCTCGGGTGTCGTTTGTATAGTACCTCAATGTGTCTGATAGCTTGAGGTCAAAATCTGATGCCATTCTGCCCTCTAATTTCTTGAAAAAAAGCCATCTTCTTTTTATAAAGCATACTCACTGATTATTTAATAAGAATCAAATTTCTGCAAGTATCTTGCACAGCCAGAAGCATTTCACAAAAAGTAAAGAAGCACTTAAGTACACTGGACTATGCATGGAAGGCTATGACCATGACAATTTAATCCTAATACAATTCCAACATATTTATGTAATTGACTTTCGGAATAACTTACCCTGGTCTTTTCAAAGCACTCTGCAACCTTCCCCAATAATCTAAAATCAGTACAACACTTGATAACAACACAATGAGATAATGCGATATTAATCTGACCAAATAATACAAATATAAGTATGGGGTTGTCGTGTCATAAAAATATGGAATGAAGAAAAGACACTTCTAACAACGAATTTGCCACTTTCATGTAAAATCTGTCATTGCACCAATACCAATTCTGTCAGTGTGCAGTGCCTATCATTATCAGCTAAAACGGCAAATACCTACCCCTTACCCAGAAAGACTAGCAAGCAAAAAAGTTTGGCTACTTCACCATTTTTGTTTGATCTACTTTCTTCAGGTCGCAAAAATAAGTAAAAATGCCAAAATTTCTGCTGCTGAATATTTCCTGTTTAATCTTGAGCCAACAACCACAAACCCATACAAGCTGCCTATCCATTCACTTTCATAGTAGTGGTCTGTTTACTTACTTATCAAGTTCAGTTGATTCGATAGTAGCTAACGTTACAAAACCTGTTGACAGTTTTATATAGACATCTGCAACATCTGAAATATACATATTAATTGATATACCGGCCTGGTCACAGCTCAAGAAATCAGCCATTAACAGAGCAATGATTTTGAAAATCAACTTTTAACATGAAAAAATGTTAGCTAGAATTCAACACCATGTACTTCACCTATTTGTTCCCAACATGTTGAGCTTTAACTATGCCGTTTCAGATCCGACTAAGGGAGACAGTTAGCTCTTGACCCAAAAGAGAAGTGTAATCGCTGGACGTGATTTGCAAAGCAATTACCCGTTTATGATATACATAGTGGAAACAAAAATGACTTTTTCCAGACAAACCTTTCTGAGTTCTAGTGAATCTGTCTGCCTTTTGAGTAGCCAGTGACAGCTTAGAATTATATTCTGTCAAGAACAACTTCTCCTTCTCAAAAAACTCATCAGGTTCCTGTAGGAAAAAAAAAAGAGAAACACCCTTGACTGTACAGCATGACAAATAACATTATTAGTATAATATTAGACTTATCCCAGTCCAGTTAAGGAGCGATCTAAAGGTTAGGTCGTTATTACTCTTAGTGCTCAGGCTCACAATAGAGTGTAGTCAGTGGTCAGCACCATCAAACTCCTCCCATCCCACTAACTTCACCTGAATCGCGATCTCAGAAGTAAGGCCAGGTTGATATAAAAAGGAAACATAGCATTGACCAAGTCACAATCTTATGCCAAATGAAGCAAGCTTTTTAGGCAATAGGATCATACCATAATCGGTCAGTCTCCACCATTTACAAACTTTACCTAAATGTCAACTTCATTCTCGTGTTACTGATAAGTAGGTGTGGTGCTAACAGAAATTGATATAAATGATATTGGTTAGTTTACAAACCTTTTGGCCTGATAAGATGAGCGTCTCATCAGCTTTCTTTGTGAGTGCTGAGATAAATCCACCAAACTTTTCTTTCTTATTTTTACCTCGAGCACATAGCTGAAATAAAAATGAAATAAAGTCAGGATGGCAAGAAAGAATATCAATATTTTCTATTTGATTTGAATTATTTACTCCTATATCAATAGGGCATGTTAACAACATTCCCACAATGTATTTTTTTATGGACTGAGTGTGTCTGGGATTTCCAAATCAATGCATTGTGGGATACTCATCAACATGCCTTATTATACAGGCCATGAACACAGAGAGAATGGTAGCTAAATTATACACAAGACATGGAAGGTATTATATAAAGGTATCTTTCTTATCAGCATAAGACGTGTAACATCTACAGTTCAACAACGTTTAGTAAGGTTACAATATAGCAATACCGATAAGTATATCTCAGGATACTAGGCTATTTGTCTGAATAATAAGCCATAGCCGATCATGAATGCGAAATCAGTGATTATCATCTTTTCTCACATCGTACTATGTAAAAGATAAACACTCCATCAGTCCATGAATAGGGTATGTTAACAACATTCCCACAATGCAGTTTTCACTAGAATTTCTTTAAATACTCCGTCAAAATCTTTTATGCTATCATTGACTGAGTGTGTCTGGGAAATCCAAAACAATGCATTGTGGCTGAAGGATACTCATAAACATGCCCTACAATGCTGATACACAAGAGTAATGTAATACCATGGTCCTTCCTACACACAGAATTTGAATTCTGAATTTAGCAAGCAAATCAGCCCTATTATTCACGCCAATTGAATATGCTTATGGTTGTAATACAGCCACTTTTAGTAAGTGCTACATTTTGAGGCCAATTTCAAAGTAAAAAGATTCATTTGACAAATATTCACGGCATGCATATAGGACAAGTTTTGTTTGACAAAATATCAATCATATCAAAAGAGAAATGCTTCCCGTGCAATGATAAACCTTTGAAATATATTGTCATGGGAGCTATCTCTCACCAATATAATAATCTTCATTCTAACCAACAACATATACTTTCCAAATTCACTTCATTAGTTTTCTTTTGCGAAATTACAAACGCTATACGCTGCCAAGACATTGTAGGGACTTGTGCTAGCACAGTATTTTATGATGTAATAGGTTATAAACATTGTCCATATACAACTTTTTTTCTTTGGTTACTCAAATTTTTCCGGCCCTAAAAAATGTGTGGTTGGCTAATGAATTTATTCCAACTTCTAACATTTCAAGTGCCTCTCCATTCTGTCAAAAAAGGGTTGCATTATTTACAATTTTACTACTTCTTTAAATTCTAACCACTGGACTTTGGCTGCGAATGATGATGATGTGGCAACAAAAGACATTAGAGTCTTTTTGGGATTCAAAAATTGAAATTTAGAAAAATTGAGTTACTTGCCTTTTAACACAGTTCACAAAATATGCATCGATACTTTCTGAAGAGAAAACCAATTGTTTTTTTTTCTTCCCAAATATGCTTGTGTGAAATGTATTACATTTTTACCGAACTTAACCTGAATGAGAGCGTGTATAATTAAGATTCAAAAACAAAGTTTGCTAATATTTAATTCCGCGGAGTTGACCATTGTGAGTTAAGGACTCCAAGCAAATATCAAAATAATGCTGTCTTCAGATCTTCAGAACTTAGCAACTGGATCTTCAAATCTTCAGTCTTAAAAATTCCTGAAATTTGGCCAATCTTCAGTCTCCAGGAAAATACGTAGAGTGCCCCAAATTAAGTTTAGTTCAGTGTATATTTTCATCTTGTAAGGTAAGCAAAGACTGGGAATTGCAGACAGCTCAAAGAATCTGTGTCCTGAGATAACAACTTACATCTTCTTCATATTCTAGGAAGACTTTAAAGTTGACATCTTCTCTTAGTTTATTATGTAGCGCCACCCTCTGTAGGAAGACTTCATGCATAGCTACTGTCTTCTTGAATGTAGCCAAATACTCGCTACAACATAATCATGACAGGAAGTGACAAAAAATGACATTCACAGACAAAATTGTCACAAAAGCTGTCAGGGAAATTTACGGCATGTAACACAGTCAAATGCCTAAATTCTATTGTTTACATTTTACCATTGACACAATTTGTAGCACAATAAGCTGCTTCAATAGTCATGTGGCCAGCAGTTGCATCTGTTATTGACCAGGTTGAAGAGCAAGTTAGATACAGGAGTGACCACCCACATAAGCCACTACATGTACATTTACTGGAGATCAATTTTTATCTATTTTGCTCACGTCGGAGTTGCTTCCCCTTGACTGGTCACCCCGCATGAAGGCAGACAGATAGGCCTTTTGCCTGCAGCGTGACCAGTCAAGGGAAAGCAACTCCAATGCAATCAAACCTGATCAACAAGTACTTGCAGAAAAGGGTGTATCATCAAATATGTGTATGAGTGAAGTTTGTGACACTTCAGTCGCAGTTTAACACTTAAGCTTAGAAAACCTATATGTGGTGTAACTAATTCATAAATACTACATACGCTTCAAGTTCCTGTTTCATTTTTGTGAACTCTTCCTTTGTCATAGCACCTTCTCCTTCACTTAGCCTCTGTAACTTCTCACGAGAGGCATCAAAGTCGGGACGGGGAGGTGGTGGCGGAATCTTCAAGTATAAAGCAAAGAGCCATAACAGAACATCATTTGGGCGTATGATTGCACACGCTTGTCCGTAGTGCTGAAGATATTACTTAAAGACCCGGTTAGTCAGGCACGAATATAACGCAGTTGAGGTGAAAACTCCTAATATGTTTAGAAAGAAATGATGTGGATTAAAAAGCAAATACATATATCTCAACTTTGACTGGTCAAATAAAAGCGAAACTTTAGATGCAAGGTTAAAAACTGCCACTGCAAGACCACCTTAAAAGTAGGTTCACTGTCGCACACTTCTAAAGTTCCTAATGTTCAACAAAAATTTATTTTCACCACTTAAAAATATTTGGTGGTTTGTGTTTTTCAAAACGGAAGTCCTTTATCCATAATGTCAGGCATTAACAAAAAAATGTATAAGCTTACTAAAAACTGATCTCAGTACCCTGCACTGACTATATGTCGATGACTATCTAGCACAGAGCAAGAACTTACAATGACACCAGCATAATCGTCAGCCTCTACGAATCTATCGTGTAACCAAATAAACTCCTCATGCAGCCTTACTACTGAAAACTCTGGCTTCTGAAATGTTGACAGGGTCGTCTACAAATTAAAAAACAAACATTTGAGTGACAAAAAATGCCTAACATCACATGATACCAAACATTGATACAGCTGACATTTAAAATACGGCTTATGTATCATTAAAACCGCTCTCATAATTGATTATCCACACATAAAGTTGTACACATAGAGAGACACCCAGCATAACAAGGAAGTCCATACTGATGCCTGCATTGGTAGAATTACATTTTAAGACTGAATTGAGAAACTCGGACTTATCTTAAACTACTGTACAAAATAATCTAAAGTTTTGCAAAATTATTAAGATTCTTCCATCTAACATCTAATGTCAATGAACATAACCGAAGAGAAAATCTTAAAAAATAAGCAGTATGATGGCCTACGAGCAGGTACCTCAGTTAGTTTACTGACTTCTTGGTACACGCATACAAATGTCATTTGCGATACGAAATACTGGTCTGGTACTAGGTTTGGTTTGTATGGGCCTGGACACTATTTTGAATACATGCATACCTTTGTATGGACAGTGAATTTAACTTTATCTTTCTCGCTGAGAGCATCACTAATGTCTATCTCTAATGAGTTGTCCGTACTCAGATCAACTGATGTACCTGTCGCTGCTCTCTTCTACAACACAAGTCACAAAATCTATGTGATGTGTGATACGTGGGGAATCAACTCTAATGCTTGAGATATAATGTGAGTGTACATACTACAGCAATACTAGTATACAGTAAATGCAATGGCAGGGATGCAACCGAGTAGTTTCTACGACACATTTGCAGGGTTTCTTTGGCTCCTGTCTTATTTTCCTTATCATGAAACAAAAACCATGGTGAGCAGAAAGTGATGCAAAGCAGTTTCCTTTCTTTTTCTTCTTTGTGAAAAGAAATCAGCGCAAGTCAAAAAAATTCAGTCTATTACAAACTAAAAATATTACCTCGCATGTGCACATTTTCTTTGCAGAAAATTCAAGGTTTAGCATTGTAACATTTGACTTAATGTTTGACAGCCAATCAAGATTTGACCGAGTATAGTAGAAGCATCACTCAGAAGTATACAGAAGAATATAATTTCTATGCTAACATAACATGCCCTATTATACCAGTAATTTAACACAAAATTACCTTCTCTTCTGGTTCTGTACCATTCAAGGGTGCATCCTCCATAACATCATCCATCCCGTCCTGCAAATAACATATAACACAATATGACGACAAGAACAGTAGTAAGCCTATATTTTTGGTAAAATGTCATGCTATATACAAAAGCTGCGGCCTGCAATGCCAGTAGCCTTACGGAGCTTGTGGCCATGTGGCAAGTGCAGCATGAGAGTTAAATATAATGATTGGATCGAACTTGGCTCCTCAAGTGTCCCCCAGTGGTCGGCGCGGGATTCGAACCCCGGTTGTTAGATCGAGAACTCGACCCGCTAACCACTAGGCTAACCAATCCCGTTTACAAATGCTCTCAAGATTCATCAGGTGTGACAGCATACGGTATAGCTATGTTTGCTCAATACTTGATAAGGGATGAGTGAAATTTCTCAGAAGTTAAGGCACATTTCCTTGATACCAGTTCCACAAGACATTGACAGTGCCATTCTCCTAAAGACTTGTCTGTTTAAAGGGAATATCTCTGAAAGCATTAGCTGTATACAAGTGGTTGGACACTGGAGTAGACTCTGAGTCCATTCTCATCCCAACCCAACAAAGTGGACTGACAGTCAGTCTAACCCTGGACTGGAGTGTATCAATTATCAATTCAATCTGTGTACTGTACAACCAGAGAATGAGTGACCACCTTCCTTGTTATATTCTTTGTTTGTAGCTGGTGCACTAGCAATGTGCTACTTTGCAATTTGCACTACACTAAAGTGGATCTATGTTGCCACCAGTACTACCATATGCATGCCATCCATCATGCAACATTCATCAATGAAAAAAAAACAATACATACAATACAAGAAACAATAAAACAAACTAGTGTATTTTGTGAATAAGGCCAGCACAACTTTGAGTTTAGATCTGTGTCCAGAATTCATGAGAGATTGGGTGGGGCAGGCCTCATTTCTATTTCTTATTTCACAGCAATTTTTGCCAATTTTAGAGGGTATAAGTCTTGAAAAATCAAAATTAAGATGAGGCAGGTCTCATTTCACATTTAAAAATAGATGAGAAATGTGAAATGGATGTAATTTTAGGGTAATTACCTTGAGGGGACGAGGCATTTCATTTCATGGCACTGTAAATTCAGGTGAGGCAGGGGGACACAGATCTAAACCCGAAGTTGTGCTGGCCTAAATGAACAATACATATCATGATCAACAATTGAGGTACTGGTACTCGAAGTGATAAGGAATTAGACACCAAAGGAGCCTGCATAGCATAGAAAATGAGGCATGGTGTATGTTCACATATCAAAGAAGCGTACTTAGTTGCAGCAAGGTTGCAGACAAGCTATGTGACAAGAGGAGAGTTGAGTAATTGACCACTAAATGAACAGGGAAATGAGAAAATCTCAAGAAGAAACACCCACCATCATGACAAGGTTTCCGGTTATGTTGTAAGGTATTCCAAAACTTGTACCTTTGCATTGAGGATTTTCAAAACATAATATATTATAGCTTGCTTATAAAAATTATTTTTGAAGATATTCTTATTATATGGAAGCCAAAATCAACTGAAAAGAAATAGTTTTTTGTTGACAAGGAAGTTTGTGGAAATGTTTCACGTATTAACAGGAAACAAAAATAATAGTCCTGAAATCTGGACATTCCCTTTAAATCTCACAAGATATTGATAATACAAAATAGGCTAAAAAATGTACATAGCCAGTGCTAATTATGGCGGGAAAATATAAAAGCAGGGAAAAAAATATTGGCCATTTTTCTTTATATTCTTACTTCTGGGTGATTCCCATTGAATAGGCTCATGCTGGTTTGCCAAAGGTCTGACCTGCCAGCTCATACTCTTCCACTCAATGTGGGGATTCACTAAACTGTCATATCCAAAATCAAGATTCATAGTGAGAACATTACAGTGGAGTGCACAACCACAGGGACACTCCAGTGACTTGCCAAGCACCCTAGATGCCCCATGAGTGGAGTTACACTAAGTCCAGTATCAATCACCGACCCCACAAACCAAGGAATTTCTTGCTTTGTAAGTCCCTGACCAACTTATATGGCCTCTGGAGCTAAAAAACAATTCTGCAGCACTCTCCCTCACAATCAATTGTGCACGAAAAGGTTTCTCTTACCTGCAGTTTTAGGGTAGTTCATTTGAGCTCATTTATAAACAGAAAGGAGACCCTCTAAACTGCTCTAACTACCGAGGCATCAAACT
>ERZ1740059.923-NODE-923-length-14947-cov-9.789753_pt1 | contig 14947 bp, 9 predicted proteins | sample MGYA00581744_ERZ1740059 | MGnify/ENA primary metagenome ERZ1740059 (study PRJEB43018, sample SAMN04849738) | marine metagenome | isolation source: floating plastic debris | place: Pacific Ocean | collected 2008-08-28 | study: EMG produced TPA metagenomics assembly... | reverse complement strand
TATATATATATATATATATATATATATATATATATATATATATATATATATTTCATCTAGTCCATGGTCGGTGGGACCAATGTAAGGGTATTTCCATGGGCCTGCATGTATAGCCTTACTTTGCTCCCCTCAACAGAGAGAAGGAGGGGAGCAAAGGAAGGCTTTATATCACTTACCATTCCCTTCTTCAACCAACCCCGTCGTCACCATAATCACATTGCTTTGGTAAAGCCTAAAATCTGCAGTGATTACTTATGTATAGTTTTACAGGCTGTCTTCTTATCCCAACCTGCAATTGCAACAAAAACAAAGTATCATAAAGCCTTGTCAATGGTAATGAGGTTGTGTAATAATTACATGCAAATGGTGACGATGAGGTTTTGTTAAAGAATGTACCAAGGAGATAAAGTGTTGAATAAAAAATTGTATGGTGAGTATTTGAAATGCTGTTGATGAGAAGTGAATATTTAGGTATCATGCCATCACTCTCTAGAAACTGAGCTGTGTAATCTCAAGAATGATACTTATTACTTTTACTCCTTGGTAATCTTACCTGTTTTGGTGGTATTCAGGCATCAAGTCAGATACCCAAAGTCTCAAATATGCTGTGCAGTCCTTGTAATATAAAATACCAATCACTCTAAAGGGAGCAGCTACTTTGGTCCTGTGTTTTTGCTCACAACTATAGGTAAATATTAGGTGCAGTGTATAAAAAACCGAACAAATATATCTTGATTGTTATAGAAAAATTGGCTGACTTTCAGCTTGCTCTCCAATCAGTAGAGAAAATGGTTGGAGTCTACACATATACTGTGTTGGCGATCGGAGTGAGTGTGATATTTGGCACTTCGGATTCGGTGGAAACAGGTAGGCTATTGGTACAAATTTGTTACAATAATAGCATGGGTGTTAAATATGCTGAGGAGGCCTTGCTTTCTTGCCAACTTGAATTTTTGCAGAGTCTAATGCATTATCCAGTCCACTTTTGATGCAGGTGAAATGAATTCAGACCCGTTTGCCTATCATCTAGTAAGGCTCCTTGTTACTCTTTGCCCATCCCGTAGACTTAAATTAACAATATTATTATTAAGTGTGTGGCCCATCCTGTTGTAAATCGTGGTACTGTAACAACTCAAGACATGAGGTCAGGAGCTTGTAAGCTCTAGAATTGTTCTCCATAACCATGGTTCATTGCATATGTGTGAAGTTTTACATATCATATTTCTTCATACCGGAAATCTGTGAGAAAATTGGCTCAGCTGACCAATGAAGAGCTGACAATGGTTGTTGGGTGCCCGATTGCGTAACCATTAACGTCTGTACTGCCATAGCTGACTTACCTACAATCTATGCTGTGACTAAGCAAAACTTTTGTCCTGCCTTATGAGCTGGAGCAGCTATTATTTTGCTGAGCATTTCACTGATCGCATGTGAAGATGATTGAATGGTGTGCGTGGTCTTACCCAGGGTCGTTTGTAAGTTTGATTGGTTGTAGCCCGTAACTGAGGGTTTGGAGATTGATGGTTCTATTTGATCACTTTTCTTGATGGCAGCCCTTATTTTACCTTTCCCAATGATGTTTTCATTGTAAGATACTCCAAGAATTATAGTTGTTGGCAGTTCCAGATTTTATTCAGTCTTAATATACATGACCCTAACAGCTAGCTGCTATGGCTGCAAATTCTAATTTGTAACTACTCCTTCCAAAATGCCACAAGCAACTGATCTTTATACAGCTTATAACAGCTTCACATTGCAGAAAAATCTTAGCTGGATTTAATTAATGATGCTTCATTCGAGGATGGTACATGCTGGTTGACATACCATCACTGGTGGATAATTAGAGAAAGTCTAAATGTGGCATGCAGGTACAGGGGTACCTGTTTGTCACATTGTGAGTCCATGGCACGTAGCAGTGGATTTGTTATACTTATTATGTTCAAACTTTGATAGGTACTAAGTTCTATGAGCTGGAGAATGAATTGTATGAGTCTCTTACAGATAACTATTCATCATTGTTCAGGCCATCGCAGACAACTGTAATAAACTTCTCCATATCATTAGCATCCATTGTAGAAGTGGTAAATATACATTCTTTATACTTGATAAATTGCAATTACTGGAAAAGGAGGGAGACTATGGCAACTGTGTAATGAATCATTGAGTTGTCAACACCGCTAGAATTACTCATAAGAGTCCAAATTCAATTTCATCCCTTAAGTTGCATATACAGTATGTCTGTAGTTGTTTGGTACGATAAGATTCAGGTGCCTGATCTACTAGCATATCAATCGATTTACTCAAGGACATCATTTGGATTTTCAGTACATTTTAGTAGTCTGCGCAAGATTGATTTGAGGCCGTATATTAAAATTAGGACAGGTTTGGTGAGCAATGTATTCATTTATCTCTCAATATACTGAGATGCAAGATAATAACTGAAATTTTTTAAAGCCAACCATCCAAATTTGATATATTGATAAAATTGTTAGATTGATCCTTAGAAATATTTCTGGTAAGACGCGCTTTTACCCGTATTCAGACACAGAAAAGTTTTGCATCATTTCCTAGCGTTACTCTCAACATGTTACTGCATAAATGGTTCATATACTTGTACATAATTCCTTATAATGATCATTGTAGAATGAAAAGGAAGGTTACGTTACTACAACTTTTATTCCGAAGATGGTAAGTTGCAACCTTATTACGTTGTCATTTGTACTGAAACACCCTAAATGCATCAACTGCATCAAAACCATAGTTTTGAAACCAGTTTTTTGTGCAAAAATCGTGAATCTCATGTCTGTTCTGTTCACACAAAAGAACTGATGAGGTTAAAGACAACACTTGAAGCAAAAATGTGTACTCTGAAGCTGTGCGTACTGTATGTTCATAAAACCTTTACCTGCATACATTGAATGAAACAACACAGAGTCGCTGACCGACATGTAGTGGGAAAATACTCAACACAAAACTCAGTTCGGTCTATTTGTTTAAAATGTTCCTTTGCATTGTTGCTATTGCGTTATACATATACATGCAAAACTTTCCCAGAATTTTGGCAGGCTCAGTATTGTTTGATCCCAGCAGCCCATTTTCATGTGTTGAAAGTTTGAGCATGACTAGGACAGTGACTAGCTTAAAATCTGTTTTTGACCATATAAACCAAATTGTAGCAAGCTGAGGAGAACCCTTATATCATGTGTCATCTGCTAAACAAGGCCAACTGTCATATTTCAATCAGAACTTGGTGGCTTGCATTTTTATGTGAGGTATATTATAGCAGCGATATCTTAGTCTAATATTCTCCTTTTATGTCTCTATTTACAGTCATGGCATGACCCCAGGTTAATGTGGAACAGCACTGGCAAATTTTCATCTATAACACATTTACAAGTACCACATGATAAGATATGGATACCAGATCTTGAGGTGCTAAACAGGTGAGATATCTAGAGTTAAGCATAAGACGAAGACAATACTTAGGTTGTTCGAGCCGTAAAGGTTATGAGTTGTGTAGGCCTGTTTGATGTGACTTGAGGTCTTTTGGTTTGGATATATATTAGCCTACTGTATGTTTTGTATACAAGTTAATGTTTGCTAAGAAATACCAATGTCATTAGCCACAACCCGTACTCCACCAGTTGATTAACATATTGATAACCATGGCATGGTTTCACATTACACATTCACATTTCACAAACTTCATCATACTCAGGGACGTTTAAAAGAGGTCATTGCTTATTAGCATAATTCATAATTCCAGATAGTACAATCAATTGTTCATTAGCACTTGCTCAATGCTGTTAGCTGGATTATAACTCCACCTACTCCCATTGCATGATGCAATGAAGTTTTCCTGTAAAACCAGGACAGGTTGTTCTGCTGGTTTGGCTTCTGGCTATTTTTTAACTAAGGATGGTATTTTGTCATGAGATTGGTGGAAAAGATTCCCTTGGATAGGTCTATTTTTCTCATATGAAGCGGTAATTGACATATTGTTGATGTTCGTTGATATCAGTGTCTTTTTGGAGTGGTGCAATTGTGCTTTGTCCTATCAAACTTGTGAAGCTTGTCGCAGTTGTCAAACTATCAAAAAGTTTTGTGGTTTAAAGAAGTTGATTAATGTTAGTTTTAGGCGGCTAGCTGATGGCTAGCCTGCTATCAGTGGTTTTTGTTAATTGAAACTTGGCTCCAATCTACACATGATGTTAGAGTGATACATGAATAGTACACCTCATATGCCATCTTGTGATAATCTGGCTGGTATAATAAGTGAATTAGTAATGTATTTAACCTCTCTTGTCTGGATATCTTCTCAGTATATGCCTGTTGCATCATTTTTGCAGATCTTTCTTATACAAGTATGTTGTGGCATACATGGACAGCGCATAACCTAAAGTTGAGTCTAATAAACCAGGTTCTTATACTGGTACCTTCATATTAATTATCTACCAGTTCCCGCATGTAATCATGAACTTTGAAGTCATTGCATCGTTGCGACTGCCCTGCCATTTTCTATATCCTTGTGATTGTGTGGGCCAGCAGCTGCTGACATTGCTTACTCTGTTTGTTTTCTGTGTAGGCACCAGGATACGATACACGACACGGCCATGAATCCCAAGCTATGGGTACATAGTGACGGCACTGTATACTATGTACCTAGGAGAACTTTTCAGACTCCCTGCGGCTTTGATTTAGAAGAGTTTCCGTATGACACACAAACATGTCAGGTGGTAATGGGATCCTGGGCTTATCTTAAAAATGAGGTATGCAGTATGAGTAAAACACAAGTAAGGTGTCTGTGATAATGTAAGACATTAAACACCATTTCATAAATGATCATCCATACCCCAACAAGATTTTGTTGATGTAGTACGGTGTAGTAATGTATGGTGAACTGATTGTGTATGGTTTACTACGAGACGACTACTCCGTTACACACACACATAATTATAGGTTTTGATATCGATCTCACACAGTGTCAAACACCAGTCAAGATTGTGTCAATTTTATCAGGGAGATTACAAACTCCCAGATTCTACTCATTGCTTGTAGCCTTTTACAATGTGAAACACCTTGCAAACTTTTAAAATACCGGTAATGACTTTTTCTGTACTTTATCCTTTGGGCACAGATGAATGGGCTTTGACAGCAGGAAAATTACGCGAAATTTAAAGTTCAGCAGTATGCGAGGAAAAAAGTCTATGATGAGTTTCAGGAAAGGATCATGTGTGCTACATTTGATTGTTTGATATTTTTGTAGGTGGATTTTGCAAAAGTAGACAATGGTACCGATGAGATTTTTTATGTTGGGCACTCGGAGTTTAAACTGATGAATCTCACTTTGGATAGACTGGATACATATTACGGTGGTGGCATGACTCCTTTTGTTGAGCTTGTTGTTAACATGACACTAGGTAGAAAGAGTCAGTTCTTTTACTACATGTACATGCTGCCTGCGGATCTCATTCTGTTTATGCTGCCAGTCATTCATCTTCTGCCCGCAAACAGAGACAGCAAAATATTCATGTGTAAGCTGATTTCTTATCTAAATGTTGCATTGTTATACTTAACCCATGCTCTGAGTCCTCAAATATTTCACTTCAAAATTTAAAAAGTCTCTTTTTGTTTTGAGATATCAAGAGGGCAGAGGGGAGGGGTGTAGCTGGTATATCGTCAACACAGCTTTATTTTACATAAGCACCATTTTGAAATCAGGACTAGCTATTTTGTTTTGCTATGGTAGGTTAAATTGGGGACCTGCTTTATAACTTCTCTGTCACTAAAACATAGTTTGCAAACAGTATCACTCGTAGCTCTTTATATCATTGGGTCTCTGAAATTCCAAAGGTCAGGAGATTGATATTCAAGTATAAATGATATACATTGTATCAAAATAAAAATGACTTTTGCTCCTATTTCAGTGGGATCGCTGTTGATATGCTCAATCTTGATGATGAATATATTAGCTGAGTTTATGCCTGGTTACTATGCTGATAAATCTCCAAAACCATGTGAGTTCTCCTTTATGTGGTCTTCTTTCTGTTACAAGTTTTGCTGGCCAAGTTGAACTATTTAAATTAAACTAAAATAAATACCTCACCTAATAGTCACCCGACCATAGGGTGAGGGAATCTACAAGGTCAATCATTGAAGGGTACATTTTTACCCATATCTTTTTTCCCATCTCAGATCATGTATGAAAACAATGTTTTTCCAATATTTATTTTTGCATTCACCGACTCCGATTCACCTTATAGTCCATAGAAAAAACATGTGTCTATGTTATAGTATATTGACGGTATAAACAACATAGATCATTCCATGCCCGAGTTTTATTCCTCTGCAAGGTCAAAAGTGTGCTATGTACACTTTAGGGTTGGGTAAGGTTCTTTCTTACTAAGCACATGTATTATGTTAGTGCGATTTATTCCCTTGCAATTTAAATCTGTTGAACTAACTGCAACACTACAAATCTGTTGAACTAACTGCAACAGTTATGTAGCGATACATTTTACATGTAGTTGTGTGGTAATGAAAACACCAAACGCACAGTTTCTACCTGCAAACGGGCCAACAGTGCTGGGCACACCATTTTTTCCCAGGGTTATTCTATTATGTTTACATAGAGAGCCCAAACCCAAAAACCCAGAAAATTATAAAGAATAACCCTGGGAAAAAAATGTAGCGTGCTGGGCTACTTTTTTAGATGTTGTATTGTGCATCATACTAATGTATTTATGTGTTGCGTTTTTTTGCAGTGCGGTTATATTTTGCATGTATAGCGTCGATATTTGTCAGTGCTATAGTATCTTGTATAACATACTCAATATCAAGTGTTGAGACGAAAAATAGACGAGTGCCACTCTTCTTACAGAAGGTATGACAACTGCAGCTGTGGTAACACACTCCTCTTAGTCCGTTCTGATTCTCTTATACATATATATATCCGATCAGCTGATCAATCAGTTCTGTAATCATAAGGGTGATAGGAAAACAGAAAAATGAAAAATTTAGCACAGTATGAGGCCTCAGACCACTACCTACATGTACATATATTTGACTTTCAATGAAGTTCGTCTGGGTTTACAAAATTGCATCAACTGTAACCATTTTTTTTGCATTTATCAGTGTTTTTTTGAGAGAGAGAAAAAATGGGTACGCTATCTTGAAATAGGAAATTGCGGAACATCGAATTGCCATATGTCTGATTTGGCTTGTGTGGTTGTAGAGACAAATACAATAAGTTTTCAAAAGACCAATACCTCAAATGCTCATAGGTAGCCATTTATTATAGGAGGGGTGACAGTTTTTATTGATTTTTATAATGCCTTAACATTTCTACCCTTCTCTTCTTGCCAGAGGATCAGGCTTTGCACCTCTCCTAATTTCATAGACATAGGGAATATTCAAGATTGTTCAACATGAGCTCAAGATTCTTTATCTGTGTCATACATATGCATTTGCAAACACTTGTGACTTACTTTTACACATGCTCGTGGTGACACAATTGCTATACTGCAGGTATTGCTGAATGGATTAGGAAGGTTGTGTTGTTACTGCCCGGAGGCTGATAAGCTTGACTATCAGCTCTTACATCTGGAGAAATCTCTAGAAGTCTCTACAGCTGGAGACGTGGATGAGGAGAATGATACTGTATCTAACATGCCTGGAGATCGAGAACTTCTAACCCAGAACGACAGCGAAGCTGCTAAACATGCTGCCAACAACGCTACTGCTGCTAGCACTGGTTCTGCTAATGTGAGTGCTTATTATATGCTGACTCCTCTTATTCATTGCAAGATCTGGTAATATGTACAGTAGAGGCCTGATATAAGGGACGCAATGTGACTTTTGAGATTGCAGCCTACCTTGTTATCAGGCTGCACCTCATTATCAGGCTATGGTTGTTTTTGCTGCCTTTTTTAGCCCGGTATCACATATTACACGCCAATTAAGGCCTTGTTACATTGCAAGCTATCTGTGCTACGATCATCTACATGTACACCAGGAACAAAGATTTTACATTGTAATTGACAAAATTTTAATTATTTAGATATTTTTCATAAAAATGGTAGTGGTAAGCATAAACCACTTCAATGCACAATCACATGTAGGCCTATGTATACAGTATAAAGTGAACATAGTGTCTACAGTGATTAATTTACAGTTTTGAAAGCAATTTAAAACGTGACCTCTATGCCGGAAATCGAATAAACCAATTTCTTTTTGGATTTTAAATGTTCCTACCCAACCCAAGTTTGTTTCTTCCAAAAGTTTACTATCAAATCTCCTACTCTAATTATCATTAAAAATCAATGACACCTGATGAAACCGAATTGACAAAGGCTGAGGGGTAGATAGACATTACAACAGGTAGAGGTGAAAGATTGTGTTGGAACTCTATTTTATGTACTGGGAAAGCATTGAAATTATGCTATTAGCGGATTATAATCACTCGCGGCGCGTGTAATTGCCAAATATCTTTACCTCTTACCAGACTTGAGTTTTCGTACCTCTATAAAGCAATGAAATATTCCTTTGTATAAAGGGCAAAAATTTGTACGCAAGGGATAGGGAAAACCCGGACTTTTTAAAGTTTACCTCTATATGCAGCTAAAAAGGCTTCCCTTGTAAGCGGCTGCTACTTTATCAATTTAGTACAGCAATTATCTTATCGGTTTTTACTGAGTATGTGAAGGAGTTGTCCCCTTATTGAGAACTCCTACTAAGAGTAGAAAATGCCATTTTAAGAAGATCATTGTACTTCTTGCCCTTAGTATACTACATGTAGGCCTACTACTTATATAGTTGTATGATTTAATGATTTTTTCCTTGTCATCAGGTGACTTGCTATCCACTGTGAATTGTCATGGCTAACACAAATCAAATTTAAAAAGTGCTCATTTTTGTGTAATTACTGTCTAGAACTCAGTGATGCCTAAATTTTCCAAAATACTTATAATCTGCTTCTTACTCAAATTTGTAGCATCACAATTTTGCATTCATGCTGCCTTATAAACAGTTGCCATGTAATTTTCTTTGTAGGCACAGCGAGAGTCGAGCTCATCAGTTGTGAATGCCCTTCAGATGTTAGTAAGTGAATTACAACTGGCAAGATATAGGGATAAGATAAGAATGGAATGGACACAGCTTGCACAGATTATAGATATGTTCTTCTTCATAGTGTTCCTGGTCTCAGCCCTGTGTTACACGCGGCTCAATCACTATCATTACCATCACAGTCAGGGATTTGAATTTGTAGCTCACAATCATATTTGATGATGTTCAATACGGTCATGTTGTATTGCCCTGAAATCTGTAGGTCGCTAAATACATTTCACATTCAAGACTAAAAATTGGTATGGCAAACCCTAAGATCCCGTAAGGTCTCTTATCTCTATGTATGGCCCATGTATCAGACTATATTGTTATTGGTTCATTCCAAAGTCGGCAAAATGGAATGCAAAGAGCTTTACCTATCAATTCAGTGACATCAGGTGACTAAAAAGTTGTCCCTTCTCTTCGTATTTTGATAGATGCATAGCATTAACCTAAAAAAGAACATGGATAATGTAGCGGTGTTTTGATTTTGACAATACTGAATATTAGTCTCTGGAGCCTTCTTTTGTCATTAATTAGGCAAGATATAATGTGGCTCAGAGTTCTGCAAAATTAGATGTTTGAACAACTCACAACTCGAATCGATTCGAGGTACACATTGAATTTAGGAGTGACGCACACCATAATTGAATCGCTTCGATCTCACCAGCCCCTCACCAGTTACCACACAAATGTAAACTCTCAGAAGATATTAACCAGTCAGCACCACCAGCAGTGTGTTAAGTCCATTTTAAAGTATGTTACGGATTGGGTGCAATAAAAAGTGCTCAAACTATTTCAAACTAAAGTTCCACTAATAGCTATCAAAGCGTCAGCTTTTAGGGCTTTTTGACACTGTTTTTGCTATTTTTGACCAGTTTCAGCGTTAAAGATTTGCTGGGTTTGTTGAGAGTGTTACTAGGGGCTCAATTTTTTTGTTAACTTTGAGCACTGCTCACTAGAAAACCTTAGTTGTGTGGGCATTAGCCCTGAATCAAATCATGTCTGCTCTAATGCTGTCTTTGTATCATGTCAATGTAAACCTGACCACTGAAGATCTGTCAGTGGAGTCACTGGAGAACAATGCTACATTATTGTGGGTAATTTGCTCTGAGAACCCCTCTCCTTCTCTCTTCCTCTGTTATGACAATGTCTCAGCAATCCTGTGGAATCGCATGCTGAGCGTTTTTTGTAGAAACGCCACTGCACCTTCACCATTCCTTTGAATAGTTGTGCCCAACTATATAGTACTAAAAAGCTGTTAAAATTGTCTTTAAATGCGTAGCAGTTATCATGATCATGGTGTTGAACGTAATTTTATCTGGGTTTCCTATAATGTACGGTTTGCTCAATGGCATGCCAGTAGACTTGCCAATTATTTTCATTTCTTATTTTATTGTTTACCTGGTAGTTATTCTAAGAGCATAGGCTTTTTATATTAAATTATCAGAGAACAACTTTCTAGATCTACGGCTTAATCTCTCACATGATCGTGAATCCCTACATGGTTGGATCTGATAAAACATTTTGTTTATGACTCTTTATGACTCTACAGAATACTGTAGCTAGTATTTGACAGGCTTCCTCCTTTTTACAATGCGGGCAACAATTCCTGTTTACAATGCCCAACGATTGTGACTTGCAATATTTACAGGTACCAGAATACTTGATATATGTTAATCTGGTGGAACATCATTGGTGGCTTTTATTAGACCTTGTCGCCTTTTACTCTACATGAAACTTTTGTTTAAAAATAGTGTAATAGTAATAGTGTAATAGTAGGCCTGTAATCTAAGTCAGTGCGGTGCTTTCACTTCATTTTTACGGAAAAAAAGTTGCGTTTTTATCTGCTTCCATTTGTATAATACATGTTTTCTAGTATGTACACAAATAACAGACATAAATGAATCCTAGCATTTGCCAGTTGATCTTATGAATGAACAAATAAATTGCTACAATAAACAGGCATCTCTTTTTTCCATACGCTATATCAATTATGTTTCATTACCCATAAGCACTCTAAAGAAATTGAAATCACCTCTGTCCATGATGACAATAAAGTAATAAAAAAAAAAAATAGTATTATGGGTGTATAGTAGTGTGTGACAGGCTCAGGGTGGGGACTCATCAAAAACACCCACCATGCTGGGCCTGGCAACGCAGTTCCTACCCCTATCAACCGCTTGCCTGCGCGTGAAGTAATTGTAAATAAACATCCCTTTTCCCTATCAAGTATGCCTGCAGAAGGATACTCAAATAGTAAAATTACCCCTTTGTACTTCTTACTACAATGATTCTGCCTCTTCAGTTCAAAAGCCACCCTTATAACTTGCTGAATTCAACAAATGTACCCCTTATTTTGGATTTGCACTCTTCAGTTGAGACCTCTCAAAAACACCCCTCAAACTTGTTTTTGGGCTGAGCATAGTGAGAAAAATTTTGATGAGTCCCCCCCCCCTGGGGTGACAGGCTGGTGCGACAAAAAGTGTGCGATTTCTGTGAAAGCATTGTTGCGTTAGAATTTTTTTTGCCCGAGAAAATAATTGCCCCAGTGGGCAAATATACTGAAAAGGCATCATTGACCATTTGGAACCTATTAAAACAATGCTGTTTGCGGACAAGCAGATTGCGGCAAATAAGTCAAAGCAATACTGAAAATAGTAAAAAAGTGCTGCGGTTTGTGATAATTGACATAAAGTGCCAAAATTTAAAAATTGAAGGTGTTATGTTCAACACTTTTTCCCCGGGCCATGGAAAATGCACCTGGAAGAATATTGGGTAAACCCAATGTGAATCATAGGCATCTAATAATAGTTATTATATGCCTATGGTGTGAGCGCATAACTTGTATGTTGGCTGCGTGCTTGAATAATGTAGCTATCATAGATCATGGGTCTGGGCCCCAAATGATTAGGAGTAAATCCCGATCAGGAGGGCTTCTTACAAATTAAGGAGGCTGCCATCTTGTTTCTCCAACAATGTTTTACCAGGGATGAAAGCTAAATAGCTTGTCCAATAGGCAACATGATTTTCCAAGGATCAAAAATTATAAAGAATAACCCTGGGAAAAATTATACCGTCCAGTAGGAATGTGGCAACTTGAATGAAGTTGCATCCCATCCATCCCATAGTAGATCAAACCATGGCACTCATCCATCCAGTCCAGACTTATGCGGTCACTGCTCAATTGAACCATAGACACACTGCTGTAAATTACTATGCAGATTTTTGTGCGAGAAATTTTGTGCAATATGTCCTGAGCTTTAGAACAGAACACAATATTTTGCCCGCTGCTTACAAGGTTTAGTAATGCCTATGGCTTTGGGAGTTACTATCCCCTTTTGTAGGGGCACACAATTTCTTGGGAAAGAAGGATGTCTCGCTTCTCATCTACATCAAGGAGTAAACTCCCTGACTACATGAATGGACTTCTATACTCATAGACTTATTAGTTGATTCGGAGAGCCACTTTCTAGGTTGTGCCCATAGGCATATAATAAGTTATTATATGCCTATGGTTGTGCCATTGTTTTCATTTGACATAATGTGTATTCAACCAGCAGCATTGCTATTGCGCACCTAGGCCTCATCAATACCTGAACCATTTTAAAATATTTTATTTACCTTCTTATGATGAAATACAAACAAAAAAACAAAAAAACCATGGTCCAACTATCGCCCACTCGTAGTCAGGAAATCATACCTGTAAAATGTAAGCAGAAATACCATTTTACATGGTTGAGTGACTAGGTGATTTCATTTGGGCGATGGTTGTGCGATCATATAAGTGTGAGGTGTTTAGTGGCTGTACGAGGTTCTCAAATTTTAGTTAGAGGCTGGACAGTTTTGTTCAACGGCCTGAAAATTAAATAGATCAAGCATGTGCAGGGAGTAGAAAATTCTGATTGCTTGAATGGGGCTTGAATGTAAGCAATAGTTTATGCTTATGGTCTCAACAATGAAATATAAATCTAAGAATTGTAACGTCCAAGATCAAGAGATGAAGTTAGGCTTAATAGTACATGAGTAGGCCTACACGAATACAGACTGAAAGTTGTGTATCAGGTCTCCGCTTTCTGGTGTTGCTCAGCTCTACTCTATAACAGTGGTCAGAATAAGGACTGTGGAGCAAATGTAGCTGTTTAGATACCAAGCAATAATTATCTATTGGATGTTGATATTTATTCAGAGTAGGTGCATTATTAAGAGTTTGTAATCAGGGTTAATGCTTACAATAGAGTGCTTATTGTTTTCTCAATGATTTTTCGTGTGTCTGATGAAACCACAGAGTTAGCAGCATTAGCAAGCTATTCATTAAAACACGATTAGGATAACCATAGGCATATAATAACTTATTATATGCCTATGAGAATAACACATGAGTGGCTTTGGCCAGACAGCTCAGTTGTGTGACTTGGCCTAATTGTGATTGTTGTATACAGACAGCGAACAACACAGGCTCAAACCGCATTGCTTCAGTTCTAGAAGTAGTATAGGTGTTAATTAACGCTACATGCGTGGCGGTTAGTGGAGTGGATGTACATCGGGGAAGGGCTGCTCGACAAGTTTCATGATGGTGACAATGAAAGCAAAGTGTAAAAAGTTGGTTTGTGCAGCCGTGATAACAGTCATTGCTGCTTCGTATATGTATCTACAAGTAAACAAATCTACTTCAGATGAATCAAAGTTGTTGAATACTATAACTGTAGGAGGCAGGTGAGATGAAGTTTCTCATGTTCTATGGCACTGTACAAACATTATTTCGTCAGTACGACCAAAGACATATTATACTATTTTATATTGTATTATATGCCTATGGGTATGGCAATGCACTTTTGGTTAACTCTGCAAATTTTGCATTTCAGCTCACAGATAACCAAGGATTTAGAGAGATCCTTGAGATAACAGATTTCTTATTGCTGCCTTGTTTAATAATCTTTCTGTTAGGTTCATGGACTTGGCAAACAGTCGCACAAATCCTTTCACCAACCTTTCGAATTCAATCAAAAAGCAATTGTAATGGTCAACCATATAATCAAAATACCTATCTGGCCATATATGGCAATGAGGTTCTTCTCGAATACACCAACCGCACTCTGGCTAGGGTTCTATCTGGCTGGGTAACCAGAACTACTCACAACAGATGGTAAAATCAGGATTCTCTCTCAACAGTTACCAGGTAGGAAGTGTGGTGCGGTTATTCACGATCTAATTAGTCTATCTGCCGTATGACGGATTTAATAATTATGTATCAACAGCAGTTTGCGGACTGAAGACCATTATGGTAAAAAGAGGGATATAGACAGACAATCGCCATCAAACAGCTCAGCAACCATTCCGATTCCAATACAGCATCTACATACTGATCCCTCATATGAGAGTGTATGTCATGAACGCAACGTCACCGTTACAGATGAAGAATGTTCGCACTTTGCTAAGACTGAATCAAAGGAGAAATTACGCCAGTTTCCGCTACACTATGTATCAGGAATTCCAGGCAGTGGGAATGACTGGATTCTTTGGCTTGCATCTATAAACAGTGAGTACAATTAGAAGTAACAAAATTGTCAACAGCTGCCATAAAAGTGTGTCCGTTTAGTACCGCTATCGATTGCGTCGATTGTCATGACAGAATTAAGTGGGTTTGAATTTGGTCAGGTGTCTTCAAAAAAGACAGGTTCTAGTCAGGATTCCGTTAGCTGGGTCTAGGTCATGTCCTGTCAATTGGGTTAGCGAGATATCACACCACTGCTCTTTCAAATTCGATTTTTCGATATTTTATTCGGCGCGAACATCCCAAGTAACCCCCAAAGATTCCTCAAAACTGACAAAAACTAGAATT
>ERZ1740059.922-NODE-922-length-14959-cov-10.463030_pt1 | contig 14959 bp, 11 predicted proteins | sample MGYA00581744_ERZ1740059 | MGnify/ENA primary metagenome ERZ1740059 (study PRJEB43018, sample SAMN04849738) | marine metagenome | isolation source: floating plastic debris | place: Pacific Ocean | collected 2008-08-28 | study: EMG produced TPA metagenomics... | reverse complement strand
CACCCGCAACGAAAAGCAGGCAGTCTAAAGTCAGTCAGGTATACAGGTATGGTGGTAAAATGTATATCTTGCACAAATTGTGACATGATATTCTTCAGCATTACAGCTACCTGCTCAGATACACAGGTCTTCCTCTATACATGAAGCGGCAGTGAAACGGATTACAATATCTCGCAAAGATGGAGTGAATAAAGAGAATAGGTTTTCACACCATCGGGATTTAGTTTCATAATGCCTGCAATTCACAGTTTAATGTCTTGGGTTTGGACAGGAACAGCTGGTTTGCGATTGCTAACCTTACACAATAAGGAACGATCCTCTTCAGACACATCATGCCAGATAAGACACGAATAGGACATTCAACGTGGATATGACAGCCAGACATGGCATGCAACTCCTTGTACAATGACCTCTCCACCATAACAAATCGCCAGTCACTTTGAAATATATGTAACATGCAAACCAAGCATCCCGAGCAACATGTGGTTGGCAAAAAATTCAGACCAACGGCGACAACCTGTCAGCACTATAAAACTACATGCTGACATTACTTGGAAAAAGCGCCTATTCAATTCAAGCCCACCCAAACAACAAATCAACACCTTTTCTGATCATTTTGACAGATGTGATCAATGTTCAATCGCATAGCTGGGGAAACTGCCTGATTTGCTGTCTTGTCTGACTGATTAGAAGGGCACCTGGCTCAGACTTCATTCCGCTGATATGTTTGACAAATTTAGGCTAGACAGACAGAGGCAAATCTTGCAAAGATGAAAACATCTGATACAGCTTCAATTAAACCAGTGAATTAGGTTCGATGATAAATAAGTCTCTATTTCTGAGAAAAAATTCAAATGTTATGAATATGTATACAGGTAATAGCTACATTTAAAACAATTTGTAAGGGTTCGGTATAACAACATACCTCTTGATGAGCGGAATGCTGCAGTAATTTGTGTGTGGGCATATCTGGACTTTCTGCAGATGCTGTCTCCACCTCATTGCATCCATTCCCCTGCTCGTCATTCCAAGCTATGGAGACACATGAAGCGGAATCAGCCCTCTGTCGTGACCTCCTTGTGTGACACTTTTTCTGATATATACAGACAACCATGACCATCAGAGCAACTGCAGCGATCCCTGCCAGCACCACAATCACCACAACTACATTGCTATTTTCGCCTGAATTCAGAAAAATTCATCGACAGATAATACATATATCCTGATAATGGCAGACAAAGTGTTAACTGCTGATAGATGGAAGTTTGGGTTAATCATAGGTGTCTTAACTTGTACATCAGCACTGCGGGTTTCATACATGTAGGCCCTATGTAACATGTATACCTGAGAAGGAAGGGACTAAACAATCGCAGATACTTTTTGACTCCGGTTTGCATCTCAATTCATCTTCAAACAGGTGCAATGAGGGGCAAACACCAAAAGCACATTACTATAGGGAATTGGGTCGTGGTTAAAGTACAAGCAAAAAGTCAGTACTCCCTCCACAGCTTTCGGCTGTCTGGCAGCAAAATCAAATGGTCTGACCATATTAGGGTGCATCAATAAAATATAAATCAACGTCTGACCTAGATAACCTATTCATCAATCGCTAGCTGTGCCCATCACCAAAATTCTAAGAAGCAACATAAACTGACACCTCCCTTTTCAGTTTTTATACCTCAAGGTCAAAACCATAGCTATACATATTGGGACAACTTTTTCAAGCTGCATTTATCATAAAAATAGTCAAAAAAACACCCTTTCAGGAGAATTCTATTGCATTATATATTTGTCACGCAGCAAAAACACCCATTACCACCAGTAAGAAAATTATTCCATGAACATTTTACCTATATGTACAAGCATGATCAGTGGGATTCGTAACAGGAAGTAAATTCTTACCTAGTGGTGCAGCTAAACTTGATTTCACTGGCTCGGTCATGCCACAATTCATCTCATCCTCACCACTCAAACAGTCTGGTACTCCGTTGCAAACTTGACTTGCAAGTAAGCACTGACCATTACACTGAAGTGAGCTGCATATGCCTGTAATTCATATTTACAGTAATACATTTTATCATGTTATGTTTAAACACTCATCTATTACTATTTACAGATTTTTTTTGTAAAAAATATGCTAATCGTTTAATCCAGTCTGTGTACAGTCAACTACAACAGCACCTGCTAACACATAAGTCTCAGAATAAGTTGCACTAGCGAGAATTAATGAGGTTATGTAATAGACATGTTCCCAGACTGACAATGAATGTTAATCAGGAGGCTACAGAGCAAGGTCGGTCTTTGGCAGGCATTAATTACGGAGCGGAGCGACTTTTTACACAATCAACATGCAGTGATTAAAAAGAATAACTACTGTCTTTAGCTTATGTCAGACGACCCTCCAAAACATTGGTACATGAGTTTTTTCCGCTGCCTTACCAGCTGCATACACCAAATGTTGCGTGTCTAGTCTCATTACATTACCAATGCAAATACAGTATTCTAGAACTTGGCATTCAAGGCTAATTTTTATTCTCAGTCACACATTATCAGAGGACTTAACTAAAAATAAACCCATTAAACTTATATCCAAGTGTCTAATTATACAATATACCACTGAGCAGCTGTAGTTTGGCATCTGTAGATGTAATCATTGTCTGGGTACAGTATTACATAACAACAAAAAAGTCACAACCACCAAACAAAGAGATGGGAGACAATGCTTGTTCCGGCATTAAAACTCTATTTATAGATAAAATGATGAGCAATATCGTCTGGAGAGCAGTATAGCCAACATAAGCTTGACATTATCCAGACTGGTATAATTTTTGTCACAATAGCTCTGATCTTGAATAATAACTAATTTTCTTCATGATGCCGCCATTTTTATGTTGCCACCAACTGTTTTCTCTGACCCTGCTGTACACCGATATTGATCACTGTTGTCCTTTTTTATCCCAGAGCAAAATCATCATACCCAGATGAACACTTTCCTGCTTAGAAATTTTGATGTGAAAACTCATAAGGTCAAAGCTGATGGATTAAGTTTTAAAAAAATTTCATAGGTCATGGTACAAAATACAATTGATTTTAAGACGAGTTGATTTGGAATTAAAACCTCCCATAAGTAATCCATGGCGGTTGCCAGGCTCAATTTATTAAAACAAGACTAGCTTATTGGAATTGCATTTCCATTGATGACACAGACGATGCCATTGCATATTATATTATTGAATGTGGATTTAATTTGAGTCTGCAACAACGCCCTATATTTGTTAATGGGTTCCAATCATACATGTATTGACAGTAGCTACACCATTAATTAATTAAAAATACCAAAAAACTCCATTTTCTATTTCTATGAAATTTAAAGAGGACTTATTTGGTAACAAAAAGCTTGAGTATACATACATATTTCCTCAAGGAGTGTGAAACAGTAATATTGGGTGCTCAGGGGTGTATTTGGCCCCCAATAGTCAGGGGGTATTCCAGAAGTTGAAGGATCCGTTCAATACAATACAGCTCCTTGATGGACTCAAATACATGATGTATTATGTTAGTGATAACATCCTATATCCTGACATGAAGATATTATTCCACTACTGAGAAAAGTTCAACTGTTGAAGAATTTTATGCCCATGCTTTTTACTAGTTCATCACTAAAGAACTATAAACCTATCAATGCTTTTTCGTGCAAATTTTTAGTACAGGGTGCACGATGCTGAACTCAGATCTGGCATTTTCATTAAAAAAACTTCGAAAACTCGTTGAGTTGAATTGTCAACTAAAATTGAGTCAATTTTATTTCTTTAATTAATAAATCTCAATAATATTATATTGAATACATTGAATATTCTATCCAAGTACAATATTACTATTTACGTAATACGACACTATCTTTCAATAGTACCACATGGAACCATGGTTCACAAATATGCAAAATGAAGATGAAGTTTTTCTTCCTTTGCCTCACACAATGTATACCAATGACCCCTACCTCCTGATGATTTAAAGAATGACAATACTGTTGAGGACATCCTACCAGCCTGTGACATGCTCTTGCAGCCCTTAAGTGCAGCAAGCAAACCCTTATTTCTACTACTGGTATGACATTGGAGGATATGGATTGGGGTGCTGTGAAAGTTGCATAGTTGATCTAATACTTTCAAGCTTATTTTAGATCAAGGATTTAGAGATCCTTGTTTTAGATATAAAAAACATGTTTTGTTTCAATTACCAGGTTTCTGTATGAAAGCAAAGTTCATCGAGAAGAAACTGTATTTTGTGGCAAGACAGTAAACGTCCAGCTGCACCAAGTTAGACTGCGTCTCAATTACAACAGAGGATCCTGATATTCTATCATAGCACAATGTCTTTCTCTGCGTGACTGGAACTTCTTCCTTGGTATGATATGTCTCTGTAACCTTCAAGTATATTCAGATCAATACTTAGGAAGTTTGTTTCGATTGAAACCAAGAACAAAATACATGAAATGTTACGATTGAAACTAGGAACAAAATGCATGCACCCTACAGGATGAAAATATACACGGAAATTAATTTAGCGACGTGGCTCAGATTGGTCAAATTCACTAAATTAAATATAGGCGGATTTTGCCTTTTGAATTTCAATTATATAAGCTATCATTGAGAAATTCCTAAAAATTGTAATATTAAGCGGAATTTAAATTAGCGAATTAGCCATTAGCGAAATAGGGAAATTTTAATTTCAATGAAAACTTTCTTCCTGTAGGGTACATGAACTGTTAAGTTCTAGTTAACTCCTCGATCTAAATCTGATAACATAGAAAACTATGGCATGTATTATTGGTGGTACATGCATTTGTAAATTCACTAGGACAATTGTACTTGATTAAATTCAATCTTTCTTTCTACAGAAAGCTAAACAAATAAGCCACATGGCCTTTATTCAAACCTCGATTCTCGGTTGGCAGCTAGATTCTCCATTGATGAGATCGTATGTACTGGACTCAGTATTTGACTCAGTGGAAGCTAGACCATGTAGACGTGTGAAGTTTAATCGAACCACGCTGTTCAGCGGGGCTTCAATGTTATATCCACATGGTATTCCATCTTTACAATCTTCAGAGTTCATAGTCAGCCACATAATGTTTTGTGGATGAGTGTACACAGATCCACATTTGCCTGATTAAAGAAAAATTGATTGAATTAGATAGGAGATACTGGCACATGATTCAAATGTTGTAGTGACTTACAGCTGCATCAAAACAAGGTATCTTGTTGACAGTTGGTCAGTTACATGTGGCACCTAGGCTATGAGTTATAATTCCATTTAGACACAAGGAAAATGACAGGTAATATGATAAAAAAGCGCTTATTATTTCCTGTAGACATCAGGTATGTCAGAAGGTTACATCTGAGTTCTTACAGAAAAAAATTCCCTGGGAGCCAAAACTGCAAGATCAATTTCGTCACACAAATTGAGTTAATGGGGACGTATTGATTTAGTTAGCAGACAGTGTAGTCATTCTAAAATTCTGTCACTCTAAATCATGCCTGGGGCCGGCCAGCTGTCACATCAACATATGAAAACCTGCATCACATATAACAGAAATCAGTTAAAAATGACCTTCAATCATTTGACAGGTAAACACATACACAATACAAGAGCCTTTTACACTAGACAGACAAGGCAAGCTGAGTTAGAGTGCCCAAGCTGTTTTGTGTGGGGGTGTTAGTGGCGCTAACACCCCACACAAAACAGCTTGGGCATTCCAGCTAGATCATACCATAGACTAGCATTCTTAACAGGATGAGCTTACCAATTGTAGATGATGTTTCAGATGCAACTTTGAGGAGCAATGTCCCAACAATCACACAACCTGTAAGATAAAAAAAATTTGACGGAGCCGAAACACACCACCCACATGGATTTGAAAAAAACTTAGTCCAATGTAAGAGTCATACTGAAATAGAGTACAGACATTGGCCGAGGACATAATTATTAATAGACAATATTAAATGTGACAGCCGGCCATAAAGTGTATATCTGTGATTGATAATTGATGGTTGATGACTTTTGCACATTATTACCCTAGACTCCCATACACATATTAAAGAGACTCATTCTCAGCCAGGACATACAGCATTAACATGACCTAGAAGTGAAAACTACTTTCAATTTTCATGTCTGAAAACAAATTATTGATTCAGGTCAGCATGACACTATTATCTCTGCAGTTGCCTTCATAACAGCTTGACTAGCTAATGTAACATTGAGTCACATGTACGTGTCAATGTTTTGAATTGACATTTACAGATATGACAGAGTGATGCTGAATATGAATCACCGGCTGTGCCAGGCAGATTTTAGTGGCTTTGTACCATAATATGTGTCTGCAAGGAAGGTTTGTCGTATTGGGTTGGTTCAGAAAGCTTTTTCCTTTTCAAAAAGGGATAATTGAACTAGATATATATGACTATTATAAAGTGATTGTTGTTGACTGGTAACTCAGACTACACAGCTGCTTTTAGCAATGGTAAAGATTGCAGGGCCAACCTAATTACAGGGGCAACAGTCCCATCACACACGCATTCACCTCAAGCAACCAGCACTGCCTAACAAAAGGCTGAAGTGATAACTTAGCGATAATCAATCCGTCATAGAATACCTGCGCCACTGGCCATAAAACTGCTTGTACACCCATATTGGGCATACTCAAAGCACCCAATACTGGGTGGGGGGGGGAGGGAGTTAACTGAAAATTAAACTCGATATCATCCCTCAACAATCAGCAGAAACCATAATAGTATCAGGTCGTGAGTGATAGTCACGAATAGCCAAGGATTCATAGGTACCTCTACGATGGAAACTAATAGGTCACAATAACAATGAGCAGCAAAATTTGTATCAAGCTCGATTTGGTCAGATTTTCTTCAAGTGTGTCGAAATGTCTGGCTGGCCAACGAAGAGCATACATGCTTCCGAGTTGGAAAGAACCGTGACTGGACACCAGGATAGGCCCACCACAAAGTCCTGCTTGGTAGAAAAGTACAGCAAACAGTGTGACAATAATCTCAGAAGTAGTTGCAGATGCCTGTGACACCCCCGTTTAACTGCATATTCCATCGGTTTGGTAAAACATTGTTGGCATTGACCAATAGGCTTGTGAGTGGGGATTCACCTAGACTGACTCTCAGTTATTGTTGGGTTGAATGGACTGAGAGGCAGTCTAGGATTCACCTCGACGCCCATTAATTATACTGGGATTTTGATTTTTTTCACAGTGAACGATAATAAACCCTAACCCCAGTCCTCAGTATTTGCCCTTCTCACATATCACTCAATAAATCAGAACAATCAATGATGATTACAAGGAGCTGTGATATTTCAGCAATCATTCTTTAGACCATCATCATAGTGAGTTTTTAGTACTCCTTGCTTAGTCCACCTGGTGATGCAAATTATTAAGTATAAGCAAGGTGAAATGCTTGGGTGAGAGTCATTGGGAAGCATTAAAAAGTGGCTAGCAAAGTGACAATCAGAACATAGTAGTAGTCACTATATTCCTACTAATTCAATCTCTACTAGCAAGCAAACCATCAATATCAACAATAAGCTGGCAAGCCTGGTATACAATAACTTACAGTATCTGTACTCCCATCTCCCTGCCATCTTCTGAGACCAGGACTGTCCTGTCATATACTACAAGCAGCAGCTGTTCTGATTGTGTCCCCCATGAAAAGCTTTAGAATGTCTCATGGGATTCCTGAGACGGGCACCTGCTTCAGACTGGCCACACAATGTGGCTAGACATATATTGCGCAATGTCTGGGCGCAGGTTTTACAGGTCAATTCAACGTGAAGCTGAAATGCCAATCTGTCTGCACTTTGTTTTGGCTTGGAATTTTTGCTGTAAACCCCCAGACTCTCATAGAGCCATGCTATAATTCTTATAATTCTGTTTTAAAAATTGATTATTTTTCTGAGGACAAGGGCTACATCAATATAGTTAAAATGGAATATGAAATAATTATGAGTTTATCATTCTTAGGTTTGGTATTTTCTATGTACATCTCTATGGTAACCAAATAGATAAATAGTAGGAAGAGCACCTGCTGTGCAAATGTTACAATAGTGACTGTAAGGGTGGTTAGTAAAACATCATCAGGACAGAGTTGGAAACTTATTCATTGTAGGTGAAATAAAACCCTAGAAAACAGCATCCCATATTTCTTCATGGCAGACAATCAAGGACTGGCTGTTGCAAAATGCAACTTTGTGGCTAATGATGAGATTTGGTAAGTTCTAGTCAAGACTTCAACTCTTCCAACTCTTCCTAGTATGTACTGGGAATCAATGCACACAACTCTTACAATGGGTATTGACATATGGTAGAATTAGGAGAATTATATACAAGGGTTTGCCATACATACCTGATGTGATTTGGTGGTTTCATATCTAACCTCTCCGCTTACTAGATTACTTCTCCGTCGCAGAGCGCTTTCTCTACTCAAGACTCATGGTCATAAAAAGATCTTGCTTCACACGAGTGCATACACCTGAAACAGTCATATATTGTACAGTGTTTAATGCTTTTTTAGGAAGGATCATGTCCATATGGAAACGGAAGCTGCCAAGAAGTGGCCATCTAACTGGAGTTTTCTGAAAACCAAGTACACAGATGTATGTATCAATTTTACAGCCTGCAAAACAACCACCTAGAAAACAGCATTTACATGTACATGGCGAAAAATTCCAGTATAGTCTGAGCGGTTTTGATAAGGATGATGACAGCGTTCTACTATTCAAAATAAAAATGAAGAATGCGTTGATCTGCTGTACTCACCTCAATGCAAGAACATTTAGTTGGTCGTTTGATTAGTTAGCGAGTTTGGCCATCGGGTAGTAGGAGCCACACCCTTCATACCTGTATTTCTAAATGGCCGTCCACTGCTTTTCTGCAAGAAAAATGTGAATGGAAAGAATCAGACATGCAATCATTTTTCTGGGTCGCTATACTCTCCCAAAACTTAACTGTATGTTGCAACTGTCATTTAGTTGACCCTACTTGAATCATTTTTTGCTCATTTCAACACAACACATTTAGCAATATGACTCTCAAAATTCTCCCAGATCAAGTATGCAAGAATAGGCAGATTGGAACATTGATTCATAACATACTTTTGTAGCTTGTTCAAGATGATTTCCCTACAAAGTCATCAAAACCAAAAGAGCTACCCCCGCACCTGAAGCTGCCACCAATCACACCAGTAGAGAAGTACATCAAGGTTTTGCCTTCTCCACATCCTTTCCCGAGGACGACTACAAGCTTGTACGGCTGGCGCAGCTCCAGTTATGAGCACCGACTGGAGAGGTATGGAGGCTACGCTCGAAACAGAGGCACTCTCGTCAAACAGCTCAACTGGCCCTCAGAGGCAGTCAGCTAATGAAGACGTCAATGGCCCTCTCATTACAATTTCGGAGCCACATTTGATTTTCTAACAGTTTCAAGAGTAGACCAGTTTTTAAACATCGAAATTTCATATCAAATCCCCATGTTGCACTTATACAGATTACTTCTTCCGATCTACTTTTCCCCTAACTCTTGCCTATTTTAATGAAGATATTTTATCAATATATTTTATGCAAGCCGATTTGTCTCCCCAAAATTTTCCAGAACCATCAGATCTGGATAGCTATGGTCATAATAATACTTCGGTTTCAGATATCGTTGCTCAATGTCTTTGAATGTGAAATTATGTACATTAATATATTTATTAGTGTATATTTTGTCGTACATACAAGTCTGTAGCACTGTTGTGTAATGAAGTCCTAACATTATAAACAAATTTCCCAGTTGCCGACACTGTGCGTTGGTGACATTCACTTGCAATGTCTCAAAACAGTGATAATATGAGGTGAAGCAGTGCTAAATAGCTACGGCATGTTTGTACACTTTCACAGAGCTTTTATAGGTAAAATCTGTGTTTCTTGTCCATCAATTTTTGTATGTTAGAAATTGCTCAATTCTAATAAGTGCTATTGTTGTGTTGACTTAATTTACATGTCTATTACAGTACCAATAAATTCTGAAATCAGAATATTCTTACCAAAATCAAAGATTTTTTTGTGAAGGGAGGGGGAAGTCAAACTCATAAATGGTGGGAGCACATATAAAGTTATGCTCTTGTATACAAGATCTCCATTACTATAAGCAGCAGGCGCGCACTGCACTACACATATATCTCCTGTGGGGTGCCTTTGTGGGGTTTGTGTATGTGTTGTTTAGCCCTTGATAGACTGTCACATAGCTTCCGTTTCTTCTCATGCCAGAGATCAGACACTGCAAGTAAATATATTCGAGACAGAGGTAAATATATTATAAGGAACCAGATTATGTTTACAACATTTATCACTATGGATGTTTACGAATTCATAAAACCAATATGGTGTGTTAAAGAGTATCCCACATTATTTTGGGATTCCTAGGCACACTCAGTCAATGATAGCATGTACGATTCTGACTGAGTATTTCCGGAAATTCCAGTCAAAAATTGCATAGAGGGAAGGCTGTTAACATGCCCTATTGGATTTGTAATCCTCTGAGCGGAATAGCATTAGAATAGAATATGAACTTTATTGAGGCGCATCATAAATGAAACATCGGATCTGATCTGCTATACAACTCATACCAATGACACTGGCATCAGGCAGTACTGCTTGTCAAGGCGATCCCCTTGCCCCCTCCCCCCCTTGGTCAAAGGCTCAAGCACGTAGTGACTTAGCGTTTATGATGATATCATAAAAATGGATTCATACATGGGACTAGCAAATATTGTCTATTCTCATATGAGATCAGACTATACATGCATCAGGGAGCTTACTCCCTACATGCATGCATTCAATCTGCATTAGCATGTATACCACGAGTAAATGGTAGGTGGGAGGAGTGGTATTTACCGTGTGTGTATATATAAATACTACGCTGTCTCAGAGAGTTTATACGGGCTTGAGTTCGGTCTACAACAGCAGGTATCACTGGCTTGTCATTATCATTGCCAACCCGACCATCTACAGTTACGGTACACTGCTCAGCCTCATCAGTTTGACATGTTAGCGTGGATGGAATCTGGTGTTGTGTCTCCTCGTGGGAGAATGATGGTTGTACCCTGGAGATGAAGTCATCAGAGCCACGTTCATCAGTCTCACCCTGACATCTGCTGATCATGTGAAGATTGATAGTCAACACCTGAAAAAGAGAACACATACATTTACATCCACAGACATGAAAGATAAATATACCATTCCAATAACCACAGTATTGAGAAGGTCATAAATAAATCAATATGTAGACTTATAAAGAATGTTGATAATAACGTAGATGTACATTTTCAGACTAAGCTCCAATCAACCACTCATTAGTTATTAAGAGTAATTATTCACCACAGACCAGCCTAATACATTCCAGACAAATTACACATAAACTAATAAAATGTTCATTTTGGTAGGCTAGACATTGTATACCTTCCACCTGCCATCGGTTGACAGACTCGCAGTCTCAAATACTTCTGGCTGTAGTCTTGAGTTGTTTTGCAAGTCATAAAGTATGTCGTTAGAGACTTTTTTGTTCAATAACTGCAAAAAAACACATTCTCATCAATCAGCAGAAGTACCAAAACCCTGATTACTTATACCCGGGGAGCAGTTTTGATGGTACCACCATATTTATCAAAATTTTCACGTTTTTGTGATGATGATAAACATTCAGTAATATTTTTGAAGTACACATGATCCCCTATCATGGGCATAAACGATTGATTCTAGAGCATATACAGTCTGGTTCAAATTAATGTCAATACATCTTTCAGCGCCATCTACCACTTGGTTTAGCTTGCTCTATAGCTCTTGTCTAGACTGTGGAGATTTCGACAGCACAGAACTCATTCAGCGGATCATCACACCCGCTGTCTACCATATAGATAAGCAACAACATCTAATTTCTAAGATACCATCTTCCATTTCAACACTTTAACCACCTTTTACTATGGCTTTAGGTGCAGCGGACGGCAGTGGATTTCTTATGGCACCGTACCATCAGAGAAATCTTATGCACACCTGCATATTTAGCCATACATAATACATAGCTTGCAAACTGAAGAATGAAAATGTGTATGGTTGCTTGTTCCGATCAATATCTAAACAAATTGGACGTGATTTGCGTCTATACACCATGTTTCTAATGGCCGGAAGTAAGGAAATAAATTTATGAGAATTTTTGAATAAAATCAGAAATTATATTATTGTATTGCATATAAATTATATCAACATTACCAGTATATATTTCTGGTTAAATCATCCTTGATTGTAAAGTATGATATCTCCACAAGCATACATCTATGCAAATACATTAGCTGTATATAGTATTCATGCATGTTCCAATTCATGTGAAGCAACCGGACCGATTGCACTCATCACATGGTATGTTACACGTTTTGAAAATTTCCAAAATGTGAGGTGGTCAACTGTTTAATTACTCTGTACTCACACATTGAAGCTTGTTGAGGCTGATACCTGCTTTCTCACAAACAGGATTATAGAGTAAGTCATTGGCGCTTAATTCATATAGGCTGCAGTCACCGCTTCCGACTGAGTGTGACTCAGTCTCCAGGTTTCTTACCTCGTCCAAGTTGCCATCATTATCAATTTCCTGGCTAGTTTTGTCGTCAGCAGTTTTCACATCATGTGCACGCTGGAAAAAAAAACAGTGCAGAAAAAATAACTATAACCTCTACATGTTTCTCAATTTTCAATGACAATATAAGCAGCAGCACACAAGATCCACGAGGCTGAGAAAAAAGGAGCTCATTGGCAGTCTTCAAAAGTTCCGCAATGCATAAACAGTAAGCTTTTCTGCTAGAAAATAAGAGCCGCCCCTGTTTTGTGGTAATGTTGGGACTTGACTATAGCTACTTATTTTTGCCACTGACCATTCCATCCAACTGACCAATTTACCAAGTAAATTATCTGAAAATTGATTTATGCTGGAAGTTTAAAATCTAGTTGTTCAAAATTTGAAATTTGGTACACCAATTCTGATGAAGTATACATGTACCTGTAACTAAAATTTTCAACACAAACACAAGCAAAAATTTTGAATGACATAATAATATGTTTTATGACGACAAGTCCAATAATGGAGAAAAATGTGTCACTAGCATCCAAAAGTAACAGCACAATGTCAGAAAAAGGTCTTTCATTATACTTTGCCAGAATCCCATTATCATTTGTAAGAAAAATGATCTTACATTCATAAATTCATCAAAAATTATTCGGTAGGTGTGGGTGTTCTTCTGAAGAAAAAAGTGTTACGTTACAGGGAGAAGAAAAAAGTTCTTCAGTATGTTACCAAAACATTTTGGTGTCACCCTTTCCATCAAATTTCAAAAAGTTTGATAGGAAGCATTTTCTGGCATGGAATTAGTTATCCAGATGCAGTTGATACCAAGCTTTTATTATACAATTATTTTGTTCAACATCTTTCCATTTCGCATTTGCCAGCGAATAGTTTTTAAATTCATCAACCTTACAGTGAATGTGCTGCAAATTTATTATGGAGTGCGTTACTTAATTACCTTTCACAAAATAATATCAAAATATTTTTTACACAATATCACAAGATTTTATATAAAACTTTATCACAGTATGCTTACAATACTTCAAAGTTTTATGTGCTGTATAATTGCAAATACCATCAACATGGTTAAAATAAAATATAAAAATGTTTGACTAAGCTCTGCAAAATTAGTCATTGGAGATTTTCCATCCTATGTAGTTTGCCATGAGCTGAATGACACGGATACGACAAGCTTATCGCTCAATTTAGACAGCAACGTCAAAATTCAGTAATTGAAATTTCTTAAAAGGTGCATGGGTTTGCTTTCCAAGGTCAGCTTATAATTTTCCTCAAAAATTAATAAATTTCAACAAAGTACCAGTAACATTGGTTATGAACTACAAGAAATGTTTTACATAAATGGTCTCCCTTAGATGGTTGCAGACGCATTGGACTAATTAAAACAAGAATATAATTTTTCTAGATTTACAAGTCAAGGTGTAGGTGACAAGACACATGACGGGGAATCCCCTTTACTTAAGATCATAATTATGACGTCTTGTATGAAGCGTATGATTAGGTGCTGACCGCTAATAACGATGCAATTCTTGACCATGCCATGCTGAAGACATGTAAACCATTTTAGCGGTCAATATTTCTCCAGCAGAGCCGATTCAAGAAGCCCCTGGAAATGTAGGCAATACACCGAGGAATTAGACGCCTTGCTAATTTTTCCTAGCTGGAAACACACGGCTCGCTGATCAACTATGAGACATGAGACTTTCTGCATTTTAAGGACAATGGATTATTGTGCCACAAAAGAGACGATTTTGTCAACATCTCTCACAATGAGTACCAAAAAATTTCAATACCGGTGGGTCACATTTCCAAGTTCGGAAACTATGCGCCTTTGGAATAATCCAAGAGCTAAATTGCAGAGCCAACCATGTCGCACATGTACCAGAGAGAAAATTCTGTGTCCCAGGTTCCAGGTGAAAAATTTCCTCGAGAGTTCAGATGACAGGTGAATATTTCCCTGAGACGCAGCTTTTCAGGAGAAATTCCCAGAGACTCAAGATTTTGGATTTTGCGATATTCCATGTCACCTTTATCATCTATGTAGTCCAAGTGCTCAAATATTTTTGGGTTTGGGTTTGGGCGCCACTCATGCCTTCCTTGAGGCAGTTTGAGCACTTAAACAATGGTCTACATAATAATTCTCAGGTTTCGGGGAACACAATTCACCTACATGTACGTCCATGTATTGCATATAATGGTAGATTGTCAGGAAGCTAGTACTTAGCTCGCTACCACTGATTTGAAACGATTTGATTTGTTTCATATCAGTGATTGTTACCAACG
>ERZ1740059.921-NODE-921-length-14960-cov-4.895136_pt1 | contig 14960 bp, 12 predicted proteins | sample MGYA00581744_ERZ1740059 | MGnify/ENA primary metagenome ERZ1740059 (study PRJEB43018, sample SAMN04849738) | marine metagenome | isolation source: floating plastic debris | place: Pacific Ocean | collected 2008-08-28 | study: EMG produced TPA metagenomics assembly... | reverse complement strand
ACGGTCTGACCGGGCGGCACGTCGATGCTGACGCCTTTCAGGATCGGTCGCGCGTCGTCATAGCCAAAGACGATGTCGTCCAGCGTGACCGCACCGCCCTCCACCTTGAGCGCTGGAGCGCCTGGCTTGTCCTGCACTTCGGCGGGTTGTTCCAGCAGATCGAACATCTCGCCCATATCCACTAGGGCTTGTCGGATTTCGCGATAGACGGTGCCGAGAAAATTCAGCGGCATGGTGATCTGGATCATATAGGCGTTGACCATGACAAAATCGCCCACCGTCATCGTGCCCGCCTCAACGCCATAGGCCGCCATCACCATCACCCCGCCCAAACCGGCGGTGATCAAAACCGTTTGCCCGACATTGAGAAATGCCAGCGAATATGAGGTCTTGAGCGCGGCGGTCTCATAGCCCTCCATCGCCACGTCATAGCGTGCGGCCTCTCGCCCTTCGGCGCCGAAATACTTGACGGTTTCAAAGTTGAGCAGGCTGTCGATGGCCTTTTGATTGGCGTCGGTATCCTGATCGTTCATCTGCTTGCGCAGGCGCACGCGCCATTCGGTGACTTTGACCGTAAAGCTCACGTAGAGAATGACCACGCCGAGAACGACGGCCATGTACCAAAAGTCAAACACCGCCCAAAGCACAATGGAAATCATCAAGAGTTCGAGCAGTAGCGGGCCAACGGAAAGCAGCAAAAAGCGCAGGATGAATTCTACGCCTTTGACGCCGCGCTCAATGATGCGGGACAGCCCGCCGGTTTTGCGCGAGATATGATAGCTGAGCGACATCTGGTGGATGTGCCGAAACGTACGTAGCGCAAGCTGGCGCAAGGCTCGTTGACCGACACGCGCAAAAATCACATCGCGCAGCTGCTGAAACCCGATGTTTAGCAGCCGGGCCATGCCGTAGGCGATCGTGAGGCCGACGGCCCCAAGCGCCAGCGTCCAAGCCTCGCCAGAGGATTCTCCTGAGAGGGTATCAACGGCGGCCTTGTAGAAAAACGGCGTCCCCACAGCGACCAATTTGGCAACAAACAGCGCGGCCAGTGCAGCGATTACGCGCCTTTTTATCCAAGGCTGATCCGCGGGCCATAGGTACGGCGCGACCTCACGGATCGTGCGGAAGCCTTTTTCTTGTGTGTCGGGTCGGGCCACTGAATTCCTGCCATGCCTTGAGACGGGTTGGGTGCATGGGTGAACTTATTTCCGCAGTCCACCCATTTCCAGTGCACAGGCGCACAGTACGATCTGCGCTTTATGCGATCCTTGCAAAATGTCTAAAACGACCTGCCTAGGACACATCTTTGTAGCTGATCTCACGGCGATCCGATCCACCTACCTTCTCGCGCCGCACCAAAAGGCGGTTCAGCGCCACCACATAGGCTTTGGCAGAAGCCACAACCGTATCAGTGTCCGCAGATTGGCCCGTGGCAATGTAGCCATCCTCTTCCAATCGCACGGTCACTGTGGCCTGGGCATCCGTGCCCTCGGTTACGGCATGCACCTGATAGAGCGACAGACGCGCAGTGTTGGGGTGCAGCGCGCGCACCGCGCGGAATGTGGCATCCACGGGGCCATCGCCGGTCTCTGTCGCAGACACCTCTTCGCCGTCAATCGACATGACCAGTTCCGCCTTCGCCTTACCAGACGTGCCGCACATGACAGCCAATGACGAGATCAGGAGACGATCGTTCTCCAGATCCTCACCCGCCGTTACCAGCGCAATCAGATCTTCGTCGTACACCTCTTTTTTGCGATCCGCGAGTTCCTTGAAGCGCACAAACACGTCGTTGAGCTGATTGTCGGCCAGCTCATAGCCCAGATCGCTGAGCTTGGAGCGCAAGGCAGCACGACCAGAATGCTTGCCCATCACGATGTTTGTCTCAGTCAGGCCCACATCTTCGGGGCGCATAATCTCAAAGGTCTCGGCGTTTTTGAGCATGCCATCCTGATGGATGCCAGATTCGTGTGCGAAGGCGTTCTTACCGACGATGGCTTTGTTGAACTGCACGTTGAAGCCAGACACCGTCGCGACACGCCTGCTGACATGCATGATCTTTGTTGTGTCGATATCGGTGTAATAGGGCATGATATCGCCCCGCACCTTCATCGCCATAACCACTTCTTCCAGAGCGGTGTTGCCAGCCCGTTCGCCCAATCCGTTGATGGTGCATTCGATCTGGCGCGCGCCACCCGCCACAGCGGCCAGCGCATTGGCCGTCGCCATGCCGAGATCGTTGTGACAGTGAGTGGCAAAGACCACCTCATCAGCGCCCGGCACCTCTGCGATCAGGCGCGCAATGAGATCAGCGCTTTCGACCGGGGCGGTGTATCCCACCGTGTCTGGGATGTTGATCGTGGAGGCCCCGGCTTTGATCGCGATGTCGACCACGCGGGCCAGGTAATCCCATTCCGTGCGGGTGGCATCCATGGGTGACCATTGCACGTTGTCGCAAAGGTTGCGCGCATGGGTGACCGTTTCGTGAATGCGATCGGCCATTTCGTCTTTGGTCAGGTTAGGGATGGCCCGATGCAGGGGGGACGTGCCGATGAAAGTGTGAATGCGCGGGCGTTTGGCGTGCTGTACCGCCTCCCAACAGCGATCAATGTCTTTGATATTGGCGCGGGCAAGCCCGCAGATGATGGCGGTCTCGGCGCGCTTTGAGATCTCGCTCACAGCCTGAAAATCGCCCTCGGAGGCAATGGGGAATCCCGCCTCAATGATGTCCACACCCATCTCATCCAAGAGCCCCGCGATCTCGAGCTTTTCATTGTGGGTCATGGTGGCGCCGGGGCTTTGTTCGCCGTCGCGCAGAGTGGTGTCAAAAATGACGACTCTGTCTTTGTCGGAATTGGTCATGGGGGATCTCTTTTCAAATGTCCTAAGCTGGCGGCGCGGGTCTCATCCTCTGAGCGGTCGCGCCGGATCAGGGCACGCTCAGAGGCGGCTTAGGAGCAGCAGGAGAGAAAGGCAAGCGAATGGGCTGCCTTTGATGGGTGTCATATGATCCTGCGAAGTCATTCCCTCATTATAGGCTGAGCTTGTGCATTTGCCTAGATGTGTTGCGCAAGAAAGCGGGAGCGCTCGTCGCTTCCTGTCGGGCGCGCCTCGCTTGTGTCAGATGCTGTCGCGGAACCGGTTCACGATTGGATAGCGGCGATCCAGCCAGAAGGCGCGTTTGGACAGCCGCGTGCCGGGCGCGGACTGGAAACGCTTGTATTCTGCAATGTAGAGGAGGTGTTCGACGCGATTGGCATCCTCGCGCGTGTATCCCGCGTTGATGCAGTCTTCGATTGAACCATCCTGATCAATCAGAATGTCTAGGATCCCGTCCAAAACAGGGTAATCGGGAAGAGAATCGCTGTCCTTCTGGTCGGGCTTGAGCTCCGCAGAGGGCGGTTTTTCAATCACACGTACCGGGATCACCTCACCCGAAGGCCCCATCATCCAAGGTCTGTGGTTTTCGTTGCGCCAACGGCAGATCTCAAAAACTCGGGTTTTATAGAGGTCTTTGATCGGGTTATAGCCCCCCGACATATCGCCGTAGATCGTCGCATACCCCACCGCGACCTCGGATTTGTTGCCCGTGGTCAGCAACATCTCTCCGAACTTATTGCTGAGCGCCATCAAAAGCAGCCCACGCAGCCGCGATTGCAGGTTTTCTTCGGTGATGTCGGGCTCTCTGCCTTCAAAAAGCGGCGCCAGAGTGTTGGTCACCGCGTCGCGGCCTTCTTTGATCGGCACGTAATCGTATCGCGCGCCCAAGTTCTCAGCGACCGCTTTCGCGTCCTCCAGTGATGATTGCGATGTGTACTCGGATGGCAGCATCACACAGCGGACATTCTCCGGCCCCAAGGCATCGGCGGCGATCGTGGCCACGATGGCACTGTCGATCCCGCCCGAGAGGCCCAAAAGGACCTGAGAGAAGCCAGTCTTTCGCAAATAGTCCCTGAGCGAAAGCACCATGGCACGGTAGTCCAGCTCATAGGCGTCGGGAATCGAGGCCAACGCGCCTTTGACTGCACGCCAGCCGCCCGGGCCGCGCACAAGATCAAGCTGTGTGATCGCCTCTTCCATAACCGGCATTTGCAGCGCCAGCTCTCCACCGGGGTTGAGCACAAACGTGCCGCCATCAAACATCTGATCATCCTGGCCGCCCACCAGATTGAGGTAGATGAGCGGCAGACCGGTTTCGACCACGCGGGCGACCATCAGGTTCTGGCGCTCCTCCAACTTGTTTCGATAGTAAGGCGATCCATTGGGCACCAGCAAAAACTCAGCGCCCGTCTCTGCCAAGGTCTCTGACACCTCCATGTGCCAGGCATCTTCGCAAATCGGGCTGCCCACGCGCACACCGTCCACCACGTAAGGCCCGCCCAATGGCCCTGCATCGTAGACCCGCACTTCGTCAAAGACGGTTTCATTGGGCAACTCGTGTTTGAGCACGCAGGTTTGGATCTGTCCTTTTTTAAGAATGTAGTACCCATTGTGCAGCGCATCATCCACGACGGCGGGGCCCCCTATGGCCAAGGCCGGACCGTCGGCACAGTCCTTGGCCAGTGCCTCTATCGCCCGGATCGCGGCAGTGTGAAAGGCGGGCTTCACCACCAGATCCTGGGTGTTGTAGCCCGTGATGAACATCTCCGGCAGAGCCACCAGCTGCGCCCCATTCGCGCGGCCCTCCTCCCACGCTGAGCGGGCCAAGGCCGCGTTGCCAGCAAAGTCTCCAACGGTCGCATTGAGTTGCGCCAAAGTGATGCGGAAACGGTCTGTCATGGCGCAGTGCTCTCCTGGTTTGGCGTTGATTTAGCAGATGGGCAGGCAAGGGAAAGCGGATTTGGCCGAAACACGTTGTCACGCCCGGGTGCCTCAATTAACATTTCGCCTCATGCAAACGGTTCGGATGACCGCATATGAGAGGCAAAGATGACCCACAGGCTGATGGCCCCTTTCGCGATGACCCTCGCTTTGGCAGCAACACCCATGGCGCTTGCGCAAGAAGGGACGGTGCAAACCAAGCAATATGAAGATGGCGGCATCTACGAGGGCACGTTCAAAGACGGGCTCCAGCATGGAACCGGAACCTACACGCTGCCAAACGGGTACGAATACACCGGTGAATGGGTCGACGGTGAAATTCGCGGCCAGGGCCGCGCGGTTTTCCCCAATGGCTCCGTTTATGAAGGCGAGTTTGCGAAGGGCAAACCCGAGGGCGTGGGCATGATCACCTTCACTGACGGGGGCACTTACGAGGGCGAATGGCTCGACGGTAAAATCTCTGGAAACGGTCTGGCGATCTATGCCAACGGCGTGCGCTATGAGGGCGGCTTCCTCAATGCGATGCATCACGGACGGGGGCGCATGGAGAGCCCAGGTGGATACATCTATGACGGGGAATGGTCCGAGGGGGTGAAAGACGGAGCGGCCAAGGTCACCTACCCAGCTGGCGCCGTTTAGGAAGGCCAGGTGACAAACGGCGCGCGTGAAGGCGAAGGCACGCTCAGCATGCCAGATGGGTTGATTTATGCCGGACTTTGGAAAAATGGACAGATCGACGGCCAAGGTCGGCTGACGCAGCCCAATGGCGATGTCTACCAAGGTGATCTTGTCAGCGGCAAACGCCAGGGCCAGGGCCGTGTGGTCTACAATAATGGCGACATCTACGAGGGCGCATTTCTGGATGATCGGCGCCACGGCGAGGGCAGGTTCGTGGGCACCGATGGCTACCGCTATGAGGGGGACTGGGCGGAAGGCCGGATCTCAGGTCAGGGACGTGTCACTTATCCCGACGGTTCCATCTATGAAGGCTCCTTTGCCGACGATCTGGCAAACGGCACAGGCAAGATCACCTATCCAGACGGATCAACCTATGAAGGCGAATGGTCCAATGGGGTGATAGACGGTGAAGGCGTCGCGCGCTACCCAAATGGATTGGTCTATGAAGGGCAATTCGTGAATGCCCGCAACGAAGGCTTCGGCATTATGACCTACGAAGACGGCTATCGATACGAAGGCCAATGGCTAGATGGACAGCGTCATGGTCAGGGTACTGCCACCTATCCCGATGGTACGGTGTACGAAGGCGCATTTTCCGACGGTCAAAGAGACGGCATGGGCAAGATCACCATGCCTGACGGCTTCACCTATGACGGTCAGTGGTTGGAAGGGGAAATTTCAGGCATGGGTGTTGCGAGCTACACAAACGGCGACGTCTATGACGGTACGTTCCTACGCGGCAAACGACAGGGTCAAGGCACCATGCGATACGCCACAGGAGAAGAGGCCTCAGGAAACTGGCAGGATGGCGCTCTGGCCACCGCAACGGAAGGGTCCGAGGCACAGACGGAATAGACCTCGCACCCGTGCTAATTGATATCTGAGCAGAGAGGGTGAGCGTCACCAGGGAATTGATTTTCCTTGCCAGTCGAAGAAACCGCCGGTGTCGTCGACCGACAGGCTTTGCACCACGGATATCAGATTGCGCGCCGCCTCGCTTGGAGGCACGGCGGGGTGACGCCCCACATATTTTTCCGTAAACGCAGTCGCCACTGTTCCTGGGTGAAGCGCCACGCAGATCGCCTGTTTGTGGCTGCGCCCAAGCTCTACGGCTGCGCCATGCATCATCTGATTGAGTGCGGCCTTGGCGGTGCGATAAGAATACCATCCCCCCAGGCTGTTATCCCCGATAGAGCCAACGCGTGCCGAGAGGGCGGCAAAAACCGCTCTGCGATCACGCGGCAGAAGTCGAATTGCATGCTTCAGGATAAGCGACGGACCCACACAGTTGAGGGCAAACTGATCCATCATCGCCTGCCGGGTTAGGTTTTTGATAGATCTTTCAGGGCGCGCGCCTGCTATCTCCAAAGCGCCGGTCGCCACGAAGATAAGGTCATACGGGCTCGACAACGGGGACAAAGCTGCCGCTATGGATGCTTCATCGGTGACATCAAGATGGTGGGTAGAGCGCGACAGACCTGTGACCGCCACGCCCATCTGCGAAAGGGCCTCTGTGAGCGCTGAGCCAATGCCGCCAGACGCGCCAATGATGAGTGCGTTTTCCATGCAGTCGAGCTAGCCGCATATCTTCTTCGATCAACCCCTGTCGGGATCCAAACGATCGCGCGCTGTTTGAAAGGGAACACACAGAATTTCTCAAAAATTCTGTGGGCCTGACCCGTGATCAAAGCATCAATTGGTAGGAACTGGGCACGTATCGAAACCCGCCGTCTTTTGCCTCAACATAGCCCACGGCAGGCCAAGGCATGTGATAGCCCGTAAAGGCCAGCTTGTCGGTTGCGATCATGTCAAGCAGGCGTCGTCGGGTTTTGGCGGCAGCTTCTTTATCGATGTCAAAACGCACATGCCAGTCCGGATGCGCCAAAGACCAAACATAGTGATTGGCAAAATCGGCCGCGATCAAAAGCTGTTGGCCTTCGGATTCCAGCATATGCACCATGTGACCCGGTGTATGCCCAAAGGCTGCCAAGGCCGTGTGGCCTGAAAATCCGCTCGCCCCGTCACCCACCATCGAGATTTTGTCTGCCAAGGGGCGCACCTTGCCCTCAAATGCATCACTTTTTTCTTTGGCCCAATAATCAAATTCTGCCTGACCTGCAAAAAGCTGAGCGTTGTTAAACGTCTCGCCCGCGTCTCCCATCAAACCGCCAATATGATCGCCATGCATATGGGTGAGCACCACCATATCCACCTGATCCGCGCTGTAGCCAGCGTCCTCAAGGGCAGCTGTGATAGAAGCGGGGTTCAGACCTGTGTCGAAGAGCACCAGCTTTTCACCGGTATTGACGACCACGGGCGTGAAAAAGAACTGGGCCTGGTCAATGGGAATGTTGGCCGCGGCGGACGCGGCGGCAAAATCCTCTTTCGACGCATTGAGACCAAAAATCGACTGTGGCTCTCCGCGTGAAATGGTACCAGACAGCTACATCGTGACCTCAAACGCGCCCAGTTTGAATCGACGGTGAAGCGGCGTGCTCACGCCCTTCATGGGTGCACCCGCCCAACCTGCCGCCGGCAAGAGCGGTAATGCGGCAACCCCGCCCATAACGGCGCGACGGGTGAGATCTGTAGGTTGGGTCATGGCATATCCTCCGTATTGAGCGTGAAGTAGCACACAGCAATGGCGCGACCATACCAATCGCACTATCGTGAAAGACGAACCGCCCGCATGCCCGTTAGGAAGACATATCATGGCTGACGCGCTAGACCTGCTTCTCTCATCCATCAAACACGCGCGCAGACGCGCAGATGCCCAAGCTCTATTGCCGTTTTTTCAGGATGTGACCGGGTATGACCCTGTGATTTGGAGCGGATCGATTATTGGATTTGGGCGATATCACTACACATACGACAGTGGGCGAGAGGGCGATTTCCTGGCCACGGGCTTTGCCCCGCGCAAAGCATCCGTGTCTATTTACATCCTGCCGGGCTACCAGGATTACAGTGAGATACTCTCGCGCCTCGGCCCGCATAAAACCGGAAAGGCCTGCCTTTACATCACCCGGCTAGACCTTATCGATATGACGGTTTTCAGTGAGCTGATCCAAACGGGTTTGAGAGATCTATCCCGGATGTATCCTGTCTATCCGATCTAGGGCGCCGAAATCTTTGAAAGATTTCGGTCCGCATTCTTTCAAAGAATGCGTGCGCCCGGACGGCGGGCCGAAAGCTGAACCCCGCCAACCACACCGTCGGCGAAGTAGCCCGACATCTTGTCATAAAAAATCTCAATGACCTCGTACCCGTCCGGTCCGTGCTTGGCTTCATACGCAACACGATCCTCGCGAAACGCTTCCAGACGGCTAGCTGTGAATGCGCTCCAATCCTCCGTCATGTCCCGCAATCTCACGTCCACAAACCCCGCGTCGGACAAAGATTGATTGTACTGTTCAAAAGAGACCAGCGAATTTGGAAACAGGTGGCGCGCGAAATCCTCTTGGTCCTTTGGCGGCTTCATCAGGTAGAGGTCTTCTGCGAAGAATGTCCCTCCCGGTTTGAGGGCCGCATAGATCTTGGATTGGTACCGTGACCGGTCCGGGATGTGAAAGAGCGCCAACCAACTGACCGCATGATCAAAGCCCTCTGCGGGTGCGTCCCACTGCAGAAAGTCCGCATTTACGTGAGAGACCCCTTTGGCCAGCCCGGCGCGTGCCGTAAGATCTTGCGCAACACAGTGATAGTCCTTTTGCAGCTCGATCGCGGTCAGCGCGGCGCCGCTGGTCTGAGCCAGATACCGCGCGCATCCCCCCCAGCCAGATCCAACCTCAAGCACCGCGTGATCTAAGCCCATAGCGCAAGCCTCAATCGCGGCATCCAAAGCATCCGTGCCATGATAGTGCAGTTGATCAAATCGATTGAGCACATCAACAGAAACAGGCACCCCGGGGCCGTAGCCTAGCGCATCAAGCTCCGCATAGATCCGATCCGCGCGGGGATAAAGCTGCATTGATTTGATCTGATCTGACATGGCGGCCCTCGGTTTTTTCAGCGCAGCCTACAGACAATCTCGCTCAACGCACAAGCTCAGGTCACACTTTCCCGCAGCTTGCGGACCAACCACCACACCACAAGAACAACCGGAAGTGTCACGGCTGCCGTCAAAACCCCTGTGCTGATCTCTGTGGCCTCGGACACCGGATAAAGCAAATAGGAGGCCAGCGAGACGGCATAGTAGCTGATCGCAACGACCGACAGCCCTTCCACCGTGCGTTGCAGCCTAAGTTGGAGCGCTGCGCGTCGGTCCATACTTTCCAAAAGCGCCTGATTCTGCGCGCTGCGTTCCACGTCAACGCGGGTGCGCAACAGCTCTCCGGCGCGGCGGGCGCGTTCGACCATGGCATCGAGGCGTTCTTTGGCAGCCGTTACTGTGCGCATGGCGGGATCATAGCGGCGCATCATAAACTCGGAGAAGGTCTGGCGCGAGCCGAAGCGGTCTTCGCGCAGCACCGAGATGCGCTGCGAGACAATTTGTTGATAGGCCGCCGTGGCGCCGAAACGGAAAGAAGATTTGGCGTTGAGCGCCTCCATCTCGGCGGTGATATCCAGAAGCTCGCGAAGTGTGTCCTCAGCTTTGTCTTCGCCGGCACCCAGCCCACCGATGATACGGCTGAGGCGATCTTCCATGGTGCCCATATCGGCCTCCATGGCGCGCACACGCGAAAACCCCAGCATTGACATGGCCTTATAGGTCTCAATCTCACACAGGCGCTGCATCACGCGCCCTGCCCGACGCGCGCCAATGTCCTCATCCACACTGATCAAAAAACGCTGGTGGCCGGCGGGATCAATGCGAAAATCTCCCGCGATGACGGCAGAGTTTTCCACCACGCGGGCTACGGCAACAGATTCAGAGACGAACCAGTCCGCGATGTTCTTTTCCAACTGCCTGTCATTTTTGCGCGGCTCCACCCGCAAGAGCGCCGACGTGACCCGAGAGCCCGGAGCGGTCCCTAACCAGTCATCCGGAAAGACCTCGAAATCGGCCGGATCGAAGGGACGTCCGCCATTGGCTTCTGCGATGGCAGAATAGGTCACAAACTCCGCGTGGCTTTCCCAGGTGAGATGATGACGGCCCACCTGACCGGAATAGTGCGTGGCGCCTGGTTGTGGATGGGACGCACCGTGACGGTCAAGAAGATCTATCAAATGCACCATGTCCAACGCGCGATCCCGCCCCGCGGCGTTTTCGTTCTTTTTGAGAACGAGGAACGCGATCGTGGAAGGCGCCTCCAGCGATGGAAACGGGCGCGCATGCAGCTCATTGGCGAGCGTGTAGCGCAACGGATGATCTTCGATCGGCGGCATGCAATGTCCATCTAAAATTCGTGCCGCGCCATCATCCATGGCCCGGGTTAAATTATTGACACTCCGGGCCTGGCTCGCGCGCGACGGTGGAGTGCAGTTAGTTTGCAGATGTGCTGCGACAACCCGTCATCCCGAATGCCCGGGCATTCAGGGCGGGCAGTGTCTTTATGGGGTCAGATTGACGCCAGTGAAAGAGCGCAGCGCATAGAAAAAGGGCGGCCTGCGAAAGGCCGCCCTCTGGTTGGGTCGTTATAGAACAAGACCTTGGGGCTATTCCACCAGCGGGAGTAGTTTGCTGACGCTGTCTTTGGCATCGCCATAGAACATCCGCGTGTTCTCTTTGAAGAAAAGCGGATTTTCGATACCCGAGTAGCCCGTGCCTTGCCCGCGTTTGGAGACAAAGACCTGCTTGGCTTTCCAGACCTCGAGAACCGGCATGCCAGCAATCGGAGAGTTCGGATCATCCTGTGCCGCAGGATTTACGATGTCATTTGAACCGATCACGATCACCACGTCCATTTCCGGGAAGTCCTCGTTGATCTCATCCATCTCCAGCACAATGTCATAGGGCACCTTTGCTTCGGCCAGAAGCACGTTCATGTGCCCAGGCAAACGGCCCGCAACAGGGTGGATGGCAAACCGCACCTCTTTGCCCTTGGCGCGCATTTTGTTGGTCAGCTCACTCACCGCCTGCTGCGCCTGAGCCACCGCCATGCCGTAACCCGGCACGATGATGACAGAGCTCGCATCGTTGAGCGCCGCCGCAACGCCATCGGCATCAATCGCGACCTGCTCACCTTCCACGGCCTGCTGCTCACCCGCGGCCGCACCGCCCCAGCCGCCAAGTATAACGCTGACGAACGAGCGGTTCATCGCCTTACACATGATATAGCTGAGGATGGCACCCGAAGAGCCCACAAGCGCACCAACAACGATCAACAGGTCATTGCCGAGCGAAAAACCAATCGCGGCGGCCGCCCAGCCGGAATAGCTGTTGAGCATCGACACAACGACCGGCATGTCCGCACCGCCAATACCCATGATCAGGTGATAGCCAATAAAGAGCGCCAGAAGCGTGAGCAGAACCAGCGTCCAGGAGCCGGATCCCGCCAGATACATAATGGTGAAGAGCAGCGACAGGCCGGCAGCACCGGCATTCAGCGCGTGGCCACCGGGCAGCTGCTTGGCAGATGTATCCACCTTGCCCGCAAGCTTGCCGTAGGCGATCACAGAGCCGGTAAACGTAACCGCACCGATCCAGATGCCCAGAACCAGCTCGACCTTAAGGATGGTAACCTCAACAGCCAGTTTCTTGGCAATGAGTGTGCCAAAGGACGACAGCGGCTCTTTCACCTCGGAGGGCAAGGACGCGTAGGCGCCTTCTGCACCCAACACCAGATCATTGGACGCAAAAAGCGCTTCCATCTGATTGATCATGATGTCGGCATTAAAGCCCACAAAAACGGCCGCAAGACCCACGAGCGAGTGCATGATGGCCACAAGCTCTGGCATTTGCGTCATCTGCACGCGCGTGGCCAGTTGATAGCCAATGATCGCGCCCAGAATGATGAGCATTATGGTCAGTGGCCAGAAGACCTGACCCGGGCCAATAAGCGTGGCCAGAACAGCGATCGCCATACCGACAATCCCGTACCAAACAGCACGCTTGGCGCTTTCCTGGCCGCTCAGACCGCCCAGGGAGAAGATGAAAAGAATGGCCGCAACAACATAGGCCGCCGTGGTAAATCCGAATTCCATGGCTCTTCCTCCTTAGGACTTCTGGAACATGGCGAGCATGCGCCGGGTGACGAGGAAGCCACCGAAGATGTTGATCGCCGCCATGAAAACGGCCAAGGCAGCGAGGATCGTGATTATCACCGAGCTGGATCCGATCTGAATGACCGCCCCCAGAATGATGATCGACGAAATCGCGTTGGTCACCGCCATGAGCGGCGTGTGCAGAGAGTGCGACACGTTCCAAATCACCTGGAAGCCCACGAAAACGGACAGAACAAACACGATGAAGTGCTGCATAAAGCTGGCCGGCGCCACGAGGCCCACCGCGAGTAACAGAAAGCCACCAATGCCCAGAAGCGTGACCTGATTGATCGTTTGCTTCTTGAACGCGGCGGTCTCCGCTTCACGCTTTTCTTCCGGCGTCAGCTCTTTGGGGGGTTCAGGCTTTTTAGCCTGCTGCGCAATGGCGTTCACCTTGGGCGGGGGCGGCGGATAGGTCACCTCACCGGCATGGGTCACAGTGGATCCGCGGATCACGTCATCTTCCATGTCATGGACCGGCGTGCCGTCTTTTTCCGGCGTCAGGTCGGTCATCATGTGACGGATGTTGGTGGCATAAAGAGTAGAGCTTTGCGCCGCCATCCGGCTTGGGAAATCCGTGTAACCGACGATGGTAACCCCATTATCTGAAACGATTTTCTCGTCCATAACGGTCAGGTCACAGTTGCCGCCGCGCTCAGCTGCGAGGTCGATCACGACAGAGCCGGGCTTCATCATCTCGACCATGTCTTTGGTCCAAAGTTTCGGCGCCGGGCGGCCGGGGATCAGGGCCGTGGTGATGACAATGTCGATGTCAGGCGCCATTTCGCGGAATTTCTCAAGCTGCTTGGCCTGGAACTCCGGGCTGGAGGGCGAGGCATAACCGCCTGTAAGAGCACCATCGGTCTGCTTTTCTTCGAAATCGAGGAAGACGAACTCTGCGCCCATGGATTCAATCTGTTCGGCCACTTCAGGACGCACATCGAAGGCGTAGGTGATCGCGCCCAGCGAGGTCGACGTACCAATCGCGGCAAGACCGGCCACACCGGCCCCTACCACAAGGACTTTCGCGGGTGGAACTTTGCCCGCAGCCGTCACCTGACCCGTAAAGAACCGGCCAAAATTGTTGCCTGCCTCGATGACAGCGCGATAACCCGCGATATTGGCCATGGAAGAGAGCGCGTCCATCTTCTGAGCGCGGCTGATCCGGGGGACCATCTCCATCGCCACAACGGTTGCGCCTTTCTTGGCGGCTGCCTTGAGGCCCGTTTCGTTCTCAGCCGGATTGAAGAAAGAGATCAGGGTCTGCCCGTCTCGCAGGCGCTTTACCTCTGCGTCGGTGGGCACGCGCACCTTTGCCACGATGTCGGAGGCTTTCCACAGCGCGGCGGCGGTCTTGTGAACGGAGACGCCCGCGTCTTTGTAGTCTTTGTCGCTGAAACCGGCTGCGTGGCCCGCGCCTGCCTCAATCCCGCACTCATAGCCCAGCTTTTGCAGCTGGAGCGCCGAATCCGGTGTCATGGCCACACGGTTTTCGCCGTCCAGCACTTCTTTAGGTGTTCCGATCTTCAATCTGTCGTCCCCCGATGTCGTCGTCATCCGTATCGTCAAATCTTGTGGCTCAGGTCTCTTAGCTCAATGCGCGTGACAGCCTGCACCGAACCCGTCAAATAGTGCGAAGCGTGCCTATGTCACAATCAATTGAAGAAGTGAATGCCAGACGTGCTTGAAGTCTAAAGCCACCGCCGCGTCTGGGCCATGTAGCGCAAAAATGCATCACCAAAGTCGCGCTCAAGACGAAACTCTTCGGCGTGAATGAAGCGATTGTTGATGATCCAGACCAGAATCGGAACCAAGGGCACGCTGACAACCGCATCCCAGCGCAGGATAAGACCCGCCAAAATCAGGATGTCGCCGAGGTAGATCGGGTTGCGCGAAAATCGGAAAATGCCTGAGGTGATCAGTTCGCTGGCGTCCATGTGGGGTATTGGCGTTGTCCGCTTGCGCACAAACTCCATCAATGCGAGGGCAAGGAGCAATCGGCCCAAGCCCACAAGCCCTGTGCCCAGCAAAAACGCCCAGCTCTGACCAAAGCTCAACCCCATGGTAAAGTGATGCGCCTGAACCCATGCGATCACGGCGCAAATCAAAAGCCATATCGGCGGTATGTCGACCCATTTAAACACGGTGTTGATCATGGCGCACGGCGTTAATCATGTCACGTTCCTGCACCACTGCGACCTAGTTCTCACAGCAAATCGTGGATCAGGACCTTTGCGTCTGCGTGACCATTGAAGCATGAAACGGTGCAGCGCCTTTAAAATAAGCAATGCTCCCGCCCGCAACAAGAATAGGCAAAG
>ERZ1740059.920-NODE-920-length-14961-cov-8.504495_pt1 | contig 14961 bp, 10 predicted proteins | sample MGYA00581744_ERZ1740059 | MGnify/ENA primary metagenome ERZ1740059 (study PRJEB43018, sample SAMN04849738) | marine metagenome | isolation source: floating plastic debris | place: Pacific Ocean | collected 2008-08-28 | study: EMG produced TPA metagenomics assembly... | reverse complement strand
CGATCTAACTCAACCGTTGGTCGCTCTCTCAACATTTTTTGTCTAAACTCCAGTAAATCAGGTTAGCTGTCCTTATTCGAAGCTTTCAGAGATTTGCATTGTCTTCACTAACCTGGCAGATGCAACATATGGGCCGACATAAAAAAAGCCCCGCTGTTAGCGGGGCCAAAGGAGAGAAAGCTGTCAAAACAGAATAGAATAGCTAGCAACTACGGCTAGGTTAGAAGCTGTAACCAATGCCGGCAATGAAGTCAACATCATCGCTGCCATCTTGGAACGGAGACCAAACAACAGAACCATTTGCTAGCCACCGCTCGTTAAAGCGATAGTCGGTACCGCCAGTGACCGCAAACTCAATGTCGTTGTCATCGCCCAGTTCACCATTGATACCCGCACCTAGGAAAGGGTTAACTCGACCAGCGGCATCAAGAGAGTTGAAGTCGTAGGTAATGGGCAGAACGTAGGTCACATCTTCACCATCATCAAAGTCAAAGTCAGTACTAACAGCGGGACGTACAGACAGGTGCTCAGACAGGGAGATTTTGCCGTTAACAACAAATCCCTCATCACCGCCACCAATACCAACATAGTTATAATCAGGAGCTTCTTGAGCAAATGCGGTGAGGGGTGCTGCTGCTAGTACGGCGGCAGTGAGACCAAGGGAGCAAAGAATACGGTTAAACATCATGGTGAGATTCCTCGAAACGTTTTTAGTAGGCCGAGGAGCCAGCTGTTGGCCGTTAGCGCAACAAGTAACTGAACCTCGTTTCCATGGTTTTGTTGTATCCCTGATGTCCCTACGATGCGTAAAATCCTAGGACACTTCTTGCGATTGGTCTATGTTTTTTAGGTGTTAACTACTGAAAACTCGTTGAATTTGACTGTGCCAGTTGGGGCGATGGCCGTTGCTATGACGCAGCCAGTATGGGCCTATGGACGTTGCATCGATGCTGCCACGGACGCTGGGGGCTGTGGCTGTGGATTTGTCTCCGTCTAGTCGGCGTATCACCGACGGTTTACCATGGAGACTGTCAGTTTTGGAGTGTGTTATCCGCAGTGATTTTTATTCAACGCAGCCTTATCCTCTTTTCCCTGTGTCTCACCTGTATCTTTAGTTTGCTAGTGGGGCCTGTTAATGCCGCAGATCTATCCCCTGCTCCTGAGTCAGCTGAAGCTTACATTATTTCTCCTGGCAATGGAGACACGGTCCAAGCTCCGTTCACTGTGCAGTTTGGTCTATCTGGAATGGGGATTGCCCCAGCCGGTATCGATCGGCCTAATACGGGGCACCATCATCTACTTGTTGATGTCGATGAGCTACCGCCGCTCACCGAGCCTCTGCAAGGCTCTGAACAAGTTCTCCACTATGGTGCAGGGCAAACCGAAACCCAGCTAACTCTTGAACCCGGAGAGCATACGCTACAGCTGGTGTTGGGCAACTATGGTCATGTCCCCCACGACAGTCCGGTCATCTCGGAAAAAATTACCGTCAGCGTTCAATAGTCCGTTCAGCCGTCCGTTCATCAGTTATTGAAACCTCTACCTACTGACCAGCTGCTCGCCCTCGATCGTCAGCATGTGTGGCATCCCTACGCGGCCATGCCTAACCCGCTGCCAATTTTTCCCGTCAAATCGGCCCAAGGCGTTTACCTCGAGTTAGAAGATGGCCGTACCCTGGTCGATGGCATGTCCTCTTGGTGGACATGCATCCACGGATACAATCATCCCCGTCTTAACCGGGCAGCCCATGACCAGATTGACCGCATGTCCCATGTGATGTTTGGCGGTCTGCCCCATCAGCCTGCAGTACAGCTAGCCCAGCGGCTGGTGGAACTTACTCCTGACCCCCTGCAGCAGGTGTTCTTTTGTGACTCTGGCTCGGTAGCGGTGGAAGTGGCGATGAAAATGGCCATTCAATATTGGTATAACCTGGGCCAGCCCCAAAAACATCGCTTTCTTACTGTGCGGGGTGGCTACCATGGCGACACCTTTGATGCCATGTCCGTGTGTGATCCGGTCAATGGGATGCACCATCTGTTTAATCAGGTTTTGCGGCAACAATATTTTGCTGACACCCCCCAGATTCCGTTTTGGGGTGTGTGGGACGATACAGATATTGCAAGTTTTGAACAGCTCCTTGTTGAAAACCACGGACAGATAGCCGCTGCCATCTTTGAACCAGTGGTTCAGGGTGCGGGGGGAATGCGGTTTTATAGCCCCGACTATGTGCGTCGCGCTAGGGAGCTTTGCGATCAGTATGGGGTGCTATTGATTTTGGATGAAATTGCTACGGGCTTTGGCCGCACAGGCCAGCTATTTGCCTGCGAGCATGCCGATATTACACCTGATATTTTATGTGTTGGTAAAGCTCTGTCGGGTGGATTTATGTCCCTGGCTGCCACACTGACGACACCCCAGATTAGTCAGGTTTTTGCCCAGGGTGAGGCCGGGGTGTTTATGCATGGCCCCACCTTTATGGCTAATCCGCTGGCCTGTGCCGTTGCATTAGAGAGCATTGCCATTCTAGAAAGCTCCGATTGGCAGACAAAAATTCGGTTGATTGAGGCTCAGCTAAAAGCAGAACTAGCCCCCTGCCGTGAGTCGCCCTTGGTCAAAGATGTGCGCGTGTTAGGCGCGATTGGTGTGGTGGAACTCCATGAACCGGTAGACATGGCGGTGCTGCAGTCCCAGGTGGTAGATCATGGCGTGTGGCTCAGACCCTTTGGAAAACTGCTGTATACGATGCCTCCCTATATCATTGAACCTAGCGAACTGCGCTGTATTACCCAGGCGATGGTGACGCTCACTCGTTAGTATTGGGGCGGTGCTGCTCCCTAGGGTTAGTTACTGTCTAGTGTCTGCTTACAGCCTTGGGCGTTGTTGATCTCCGGTATGAATTTATCTGGTAAACATCGGTACATCGCATGTCCCACAGATCGGTTCATATCCTAAATCAGCAACGGCTAGTCTTGTCTATCTGAGCTTGTTACTATGATGCGTTTTACCCTGATCGGTTTGCTCCTAGCGAGTCTTGTGGGCAGCTGTAGCGCAATCGGTACGCGTGATGACGATGTTTCACCGTCTCAACTTACGTCTCCGGCGGTTGCTGAGTCTGCATCTGAGCCGATATCTGAAACTACAGATGCCATTGGCCAACCGGAGGGCATCAAGGCTGATGACGTGCAGCCCGAGCCAGGGCGTTATTGTTATCAGTTTGATGATGGTGTTTTAACCAACCATCTGCGTCTCAGGGTTGATCAAACGAATCAATTGGCAGGGGATGCTCGCGCCTCAATCCAAAATGACGATGCGGGCTACTACACCAGTTATACCCAAGTATTTTCAGGTCCATTAACGGGCAATCAAGCCGCCGTTGATATCACCACCTGGGTCGAATACGATGTTCAAGACACGGACGAAACTTGGACATTTAGAAACGATGAACTGGTGACCGAGACGGCGTTACTCGAGCGGGCTGACTGTCAGCTGGTGGACTCGATATTTCAAGATCAAGCGGGTCTAGAAGCTGGTGACTTGCTAGATGGGGCCAATGCTGTCCATACCCAACGGGTTGAATTTCTACCGGGTAAACGTGCTGCCACGGTTAGTAATAGCGTTATTCGAGGTGAGCGGGATGTTTATTTGCTCGGGGCTAGCGGTGGTCAGCAAATGGATGTATCTATTACGGCGTTAGAAAATAACGCTGTGTTTGATGTGATTTCCCCCAGTGGTTATATTCTGTCGCTTGAAGCAGTCAGTGAAACGGTTTTTTTACCCCATACGGGGGACTATCAGGTCATCGTTGGCGGCACCCGTGGTAATGCCACCTACGAACTCACCATCGGTATTCAGTAATTTCGCTGAGGTTCTGGCTAAAGTTTCGACTGAAGTTTTGTAAAGTCCCTGCCGTAAATTTCTACCCCTGGCCGATAGGTCATTAAGGCTGCCTGTAAGCGCCGAAATGACATCGTTCGTCTGGAAATCAACCATGGGTAGTCTTCTACGGAGCTTGGTGCTCGGCACGATACTGATACCAAATTTATGGATAGCCGGTGCCGTTGCAGCCCCCATGGAGACCAGTACTTGTTTGACGGAACTATCGGTGGACCGTTCGTTTCAACCTGAGCCCCCGGGGGTGCCCCAGCGACGATTGAGTGGGGGGACACGGTAGCGCTAGAGTGGCGAAACTGGTGGCCGTTCTATGGCCCTGCCAGCCTAAAATCTATGATTGAAGTGTGCTGGGGCGGACAGCTTTAGTGCATTGCACTGGATTTACTCGCTTACTTAATATTTGCTTACTGTTATGTCTGACAGCCCAGCTAATTTTTCGGATGGTGCGTGCGATCGCTGGCAGTTTTGGATTGATCGCGGGGGCACGTTTACGGATATTGTGGCTCGCTGTCCCGAGGGGCAACTGCGGGTACATAAGCTGCTGTCTGAAAATCCGGGTCGCTACGCGGATGCTCCGATTCAGGGCATTCGTGACCTGTTGGGGCTGGGGGACGATCAGCCTATTCCTGCCGACCGTATTGAGGTGGTAAAAATGGGCACGACGGTGGCCACGAATGCTCTGCTGGAGCGTAAGGGCGATCCGACCGTGCTGCTGATTACGAAAGGCTTTAAAGACGCTCTACGCATCGGTTATCAGAACCGTCCTGATATTTTTGCCCGCCATATTCAGCTGCCGGAGATGCTATATGAGCAGGTGATTGAGGTGCCGGAGCGCTACAGTGCCCAGGGTGAAGAACTAATGGCCCTGGAGAATACTGGAGCTTGGGTGGATGAGTTGGAGCGGGTGTTTGATCGCGGGGTGAGGGGAGTTGCGATCGCACTTCTCCATGCTTACCGCTATCCCGATCACGAGCGCCAGGTAGCCGCCATTGCAGAACGTATCGGGTTTACCCAGGTCTCAGTCTCCCACCGTGTCAGCCCTCTAATGAAACTCATCAGTCGGGGCGATACCACCGTCGTCGATGCCTATCTTTCGCCCATTTTGCGGCGCTATGTAGAGCAGGTGAAATTGGCCCTCACCGCATCCGAGACACCCCCTAGACTCATGTTTATGCAGTCCAACGGTGGTCTTACTGATGCCCATCGCTTCCAGGGCAAAGACAGCATCCTCTCGGGTCCTGCCGGTGGCATTGTGGGTGCCGTCAAAACCTGTGCCAGGGCTGGATTTAATAAAATCATCGGCTTCGATATGGGCGGCACATCCACCGATGTGTCCCACTACAACGGCGAAGACAGCAACGGCGATTACGAACGCACCTTTGAGACTGAGGTGGCGGGTGTGCGGCTACGGGCACCGATGATGGCTATCCACACCGTTGCCGCCGGGGGCGGTTCCGTACTTCAGTTTGATGGAGCCCGCTACCGCGTGGGTCCAGAATCCGCCGGAGCCTCTCCCGGACCCACCTGCTACCGTCGCGGTGGTCCACTGACGGTCACCGACTGCAATGTCATGGTAGGTAAGTTGCAACCTCAGTTCTTTCCGAACGTGTTTGGTCCTGCCGGTGATCTGCCCTTAGATAGCGCCGCCGTGACTAACCGCTTTCAGCGCCTCTCTCAACAGATTGAACAACAAACTGGCAACTTCCAATCACCGGAAGAAATCGCCGCTGGATATCTCACCATCGCCATTGAAAAAATGGCCAGTGCCATCAAAAAAATCTCTATTCAGCGAGGCTATGACGTTAGCGAATATACCCTCTGTAGCTTTGGTGGAGCCGGTGGCCAGCACGCCTGCCTAATTGCAGAAACCTTAGGAATGCGGCAGATTTTTCTCCATCCCTTTGCCGGGGTGCTGTCAGCCTACGGAATTGGCCTGGCCGATTTGCGTATCCTGAAAGAAAAAGCAATTGAAGCCACACTCTCAGAAAAAATCTTACCTTTACTCACCGATACCCTCTCCAGCCTTGCCTCTGAAGGATTGCAGGAAATGACAGACCAGGGTGTTGCGCCTAACAACATATCTACCCTTCGCAACGTCCACCTACGCTACAGTGGCACCGACTCGGCCTTGATTGTCTCGTTTAGTTCTCTCGTTGAGATGACTCAGCAGTTTGAACGGGCCTATCAGCAGCGCTATGGTTTTACGATGCCTGACAAGGCATTGATGGTAGAAGCGGTTTCTGTTGAAACCATTGGGCAAACAACCTCCATCAATGATCCACCCATGACGCAACAGCGTATGACCCCTCTAACGGCCATTGCCAAGGTTCCCATCTACGCTAAAGGCGAATGGCACGATAGCCCCGTTTATCATCGAGACAGTTTGCTCCCTAACGACATCATCCAAGGTCCAGCGCTAATTATTGAAACCACTGGAACCAATATAATCGAACCCGACTGGTCGGCCCGACTGACAGATGATAACAACCTCGTGCTCAATTATCAGACCCCGTCTAAAATTGAACCCCAGCAGAGGCCGTCATCAGCAAAACCAGATCCGGTAACGTTAGAGATTTTCAATAATCTCTTTCGCTCTGTAGCCGAAGAAATGGGTATTACTCTGCAAAATACTAGCTACTCAGTCAATATTAAGGAGCGTTTAGATTTCTCCTGTGCACTTTTTGATCAGCAAGGTCAGCTGGTGGCCAATGCTCCCCATATTCCCGTGCATTTAGGTTCCATGGGGGAAAGTGTTTTGAGTCTAATTCAGGCCAAGGCAAACACCCTTTGTCCTGGGGATGTTTATGTTTCTAATAATCCCTATAACGGTGGAACACATTTACCCGATATTACGGTGATTACGCCTGTGTTTATTGGGCCAGAACTAACAGACAATATCCACCGTCCGATGTTTTATGTGGCATCACGTGGGCACCATGCCGATATTGGAGGCATCACCCCTGGTTCCATGCCCCCCTATAGCAAAACCATTGATCAAGAAGGCATCTTGATCGACAATGTCAAGCTGATTGAACAAGGACAATTCTGTGAAGCAGCCATAACAGAACTTTTGCAGTCGGGTCCTTATCCTGTTCGCAATCTTGCACAAAATCTGGCCGATCTGCGTGCCCAGGTAGCTGCCAATAAGCGAGGCGTACAAGAACTTCATCGTATGGTTGACCACTATGGGGAAAATCAGGTGCAGGCCTATATGCAACATGTGCAGGATAATGCAGCCGAGGCTGTTCGTCGTGTGATTGATGTGTTGTCCGATGGAGAGTTTACCTACACCACTGACGAGGGTACGCAAATTCATCTAACCATTGCTATTAATCACTCAAAGAAGTCTGCACGCATTGACTTTACGGGGACATCCTCTCAGCAGGACAATAACGTTAATGCTCCATTAGCCGTCTGCAAAGCTGCTGTTCTCTATGTCTTTCGTACCTTAGTTGACGATGATATCCCCCTCAATGCAGGCTGTCTTAAACCCTTAGAAATCATTGTGCCTGAGGGCTGCCTGCTCAATCCACGATATCCGGCTGCTGTGGTTGCCGGCAATGTGGAAACATCTCAGGCTATCACTAACGCCCTCTATGGTGCTTTAGGGACCATGGCCGCCAGCCAAGGCACCATGAATAACTTCACCTTTGGCAATGACAAGTATCAATATTACGAGACAATTTGTGGAGGGTCTGGTGCCGGACCAGACTTTGCTGGCACTGATGCTGTGCAAACCCACATGACAAACTCTCGCCTCACCGATCCTGAAGTGTTGGAATGGCGCTTTCCCGTCCTAGTTGATGATTTTTCTATTCGGCCCAACAGTGGTGGCGATGGCAAATATCCAGGCGGTAATGGCGTGATTCGACGCATTCGTTTCCGTGAAGCGATGACGGCTGCCATTATCTCAGGTCATCGCCAGGTGCATCCGTTTGGCTTACAGGGTGGTCAGCCTGGTCAGTTAGGAAAGAATAGAGTGGAGCGAGGCAATAAACAAGCAGAGATTATTGATAGTAATGCCCAACTGCCTATGGAATCTGATGATAGTTTTATTATTGAAACACCTGGTGGCGGAGGATTTGGAGCGTGATCTGTTACAGGTAGGCGCAACGCCTTTAAAGAAGACTTTTGCCAGAGGTATTGTGTGGCAGAACTGCTAATACGAAATCTTGACTGATAGCACCCGGTATCGAAGGGCCTCTACAAGGGAGTGCCCCCTACAAGGGAGTGCCCTCTACAAGGGAGTGCCCTCTACAAGGGAGTGCCCTCTACAAGGGAGTGCCCCCTACAAGGGAGTGCCCTCTACAAGGGAGTGCCCCCTACAAAATTGTCTATGTTTAATCGCTGGGACCCGATAAGTTGAGACATGTTTTACTATAGGCCTCACTTCTAAAGAACTGGTTCCATTCTTGGGTAGTCAGATTGCGGGGTAAGCGCCTACAGGCTTCTCCAATTAAATCCTCAATCACAATTGATAGAACTTTAGCCGTATTACCGCTTTGGGTTAGCAGAGTCTTGCCATTAGCGCCTAAGTGTACACTATCCACAACGTCTTCATGGGGGATTCGGACGATCTCCTGTATCTGCTGCTGCGCCGTTTCTTCTGCCACCTGTTCAGGATCCCATTCGGTCGCTAACGTTAGCTCCCAGACTCTTGCCGTCTTATCTACACTGCCAGTGGCTAAATGGCGACCACTACTGCCAAAGCTCACATCTGTCACCTCATCATCATGAATAATTGGGGCTAATTCTAGGTTCTCTTTAAAATCCCAGACCTTTGCTGTTTTATCCAAGCTGCCAGTCGCTAGATAGCGGTCATCATGGCTGAAGCTAACAGCGATCACCGGACCCTCATGCACCATTCGGATAGATTCCTCGTTTTGTTCTAGGTCCCACACTCTCGCTATATTGTCATTACTCCCAGTGGCTAGATAACGACTATTATGACTAAACCCGACATCTGTTACCTCTCCCTCATGCACAATGCGGGCCAGTTGCTTATTGTCTTTAATGTCCCATAAAATTGAAATGTTGTCGTTGCCACCGGTGGCAACATAACGGCCATCATTGCTGAACCTTACACTCACAATCTCTGCCTCATGGGAGATACGGGCAATCTCCTTGTTTTTCTGCCATTCCCAAATTCTTACTATGTTATCTGAGCTGTTCGTAGCCAGATAGCGGCTGTCTTTACTAAATGCCACGCTTTTTACTGGCTGTTTATGAACAATCTGGGTGATTTTATTTTTGTCCCGTAAGCTCAACACCCTAGCGATGCTATCATCGCTGGCGGTAGCCAAATAGAGATTATTCGAGCTAAAGTCCACATCCTGAACACTATCTCCATGGGCAATGTGGGTAAACTCTTGCTGCTTGTCCAGGTCCCACACCTTAGTCATATTGTCATTACTGCCGGTGGCGATATAACGACCATCCGAGCTGAAGCTGACATCCTCCAACGTATCATTGTGGGCAATACTGGCGACTTGTGGTTGCGATCGCAAATCCCAAACCCTTGCTGTCCTATCTCGACTGCCGGTGGCAATATAGCGACCGTCCGGGCTAAAGCTCAAATCGGTGACGGCACCATCATGGATAATCCGCGCAACTTCTCGATTATCTTTTAAGTCCCAAACTTTCGCCGTATGATCACGACTGCCGGTGGCTAGATAGCGGCAGTCGATACTGAAGCTAAAGTCCTCAATACTTCCCCCATGGGCAATCCGGGCCGCTTCTTTATTTTCCCATAGATCCCAAACCCTCATACTTTTAGTCCCCTCACTACGGGTAGCAAGATACCGATTGTTGGGACTAAACTGAAGGTCCACCACCTTACTATCATGGACAATACGGATAAGCTCATCTTTCTGTTGTAAATCCCAGACAATCGCCGTATTATCCTGACCACTGATCGCTAAAAAGCGACCATTAGCACTAAAACTAAGTCCTTCCACTGCGCCTTGGTGGGTAATGTTGTTAACATTGCGATTTTTCTGAAGGTCCCACACCCTTGCCAGGTCGCTAGTCTTGCGGTTAGCAACATAGGCGCTATTAGGGCTAAAACGAATATCTTCTACATTTCCCACATGACTAATCTCAGAATGACGAGATTCCGTCAAAGACTGAACCCAAATTTTCTTCTCATTCAGACGGTAAGCAAAATAGCCATCATTAGGGCTAAATCGCACATCATGAGCTATTCCATAATATGTAATAGGTCTACGGTCTATCTGCTTTTTCTGTAGGTTCCACAGGGTGATCCGGTTGCCAGTACTTAGAATGGTAAGATACTGACTTTTAGGACTAAATATAAGTTTCTCAACACTTTTCTGGGACTTAAATTCTTTAACTTGCTGATTATTCTGCAAATCCCACAGTGTCGCTATGTTGTTTTCACTCAACGTGGCTAGATAGCGACCATTGAGGCTAAAACTCACCTCTGCCAGCTGTTCTTGGGAATTAAAGCGTTTGGCTGCTTTATTTTCTTGCAAATCCCATATTAGTGGAACACTATCGCTACTTTGAACAATAAAATATCTACTATTGGGGCTAAAATTTATTTCTTTAATATCTCCTTCAGGACTTAACTTTTTTATCTCCTGGTTTGTCTGTAAGTCCCATAGTATAGACGTATTGTCATTGCTGCGGGTCGCAAGATAGTGGCCATCGGGACTAAAGATTACCCTTTGAACCGCTTTATCATGGCCAACAACAGACTTTTTGGAAGGCAGTAATGTCAAACTGTCGTACAACACATAGCTAGCTTCGCCAGTAGCCGCCTGTTTATCCCGTAATCCTTTGATGGCCTCCGTTGCCAACAGGGTACCTTTGTCTAATTCTTGTTGCTTAAACTGTCTGGCTCGAGCAAGTATCCGCTGATATTTTGCGATCGCAGTCAGATCAAACACCTTATCCTTAGCTGCTTCTGCAATGTTAAGAGCCCGTTGAGTTTCACCATATTGAGCAAATGCAAACCCTCCGGTCCCCACAGCCATTGCCAATAGGGTACCTAAAATACTGATGGTGACTCGCTGTAAGTTATTTGTGGCTCTGCGAGCGGCTACCGAAGCAGAGACATAATCTATCTGACACTGGGTAGGTCTGGGTTCCTTACCCGTGCTTGAGTGAATCAACCATTGCGCCGCCTCTTCCAAGACACGACCCCGCAATAGCAGCCCGTTATCTCTGTCGCTTTTATCCCAGCCCACTGCCTGGGTGAGGAGCACAGTATGGGCTTTCCAATAATCTAAATCGATGTCAATACTTTTTACAAGGTCTACAAACTTAGCCTCAAAGTCATCCTGTTCTCGAAAATAGATCCAGTTTATCTTTCCTAGTTCAGGATGTACGGCCTTCACATCAACATTGCGGCGCACAATGGGGATCAGCCGTTTGTTGTTTTTTACAGCATGCTCAATTTCTTTACGACAGACCTTAGAAGCAACTGAGTCGGGGCTCAAAATAAAAATAAAAGTGTGGGCTGCCTCAATTCCAGACTCTATTTCTTGCCACCAGTCTGCGGTCAGTGGAATATTTTGCCAATCGACCCAGGTATCATACTTACTTCGGATTAACGCGGCATCAAGAATGCGGACAAACTCTGTATCTTTTCGAGAGTAAGAAATGAATAAGTCAGCCATGGATTTTACTAAGTAGATGCATAAAGTCTGGCACTATCAGTGGTCAGTATCTAAAGGACCACAGGTAACGGAACCTCATTGACTTATCCACGACTGCTAAGTAGATTTACAGACTTGGATAAGCAAGATAGACAAAACTACAAACCCCATCTGTCAATAGATAGGGAAAACCATGCTTTAAACTCTAATCCTGTCTGATAAAACTACAAGTTGTTTGTATAAAAAGTAACATCAGCGGTAGCATCAGCCACCATACTGATTGCGTGAACGAATCCATACTGTGATGGAGCGTCCTAATCTTGCTCAAGGCACAGGCTAAAGAATATCAAAGCAAAATACAATCATCCGTCCTCGACGTTTCCAGTATTTTTTGTCTTGGGGCATGACTCTTAATGCTTCAGCCTCTGACTTACAGAACAAATTTTATTTCACCTGAAAGGATATTGAAATCGATAAACTCCCAAGATCGATCAATCCCAGCGGCCTGCTCTACTCTAAAATCTGTCAGAGGTTGATTGAATTTAATGGGGCATTAGAGATGTAGTATTGGAAGCACGCTATTCCCTGAAGGAAGAACAATGAAGCCTAATTTTAAGTTTCCCACGGTTAACGAGTTTGAGTTTTCAAGTTGTTCTATTTCTCTGGCTAGAGAATGATGTGCTCCCCTAGTATTTCTTTCTCCTATACTATTGAATAGTGAGAAAAATGTTCATTATCTGCGCTGAAGTAAATGGTGAAAACTTCCAACCTACTAGTGTCACTTGATTATTGAAGCCTTAATTAAGAATTGTATTTTTCTGAGGCTCTCATATACTACTCTTTTATCAAACCTCACAAGTTTCAGAAGTTATTATGGATTTTGATAAGCAGTTAACTGAACGGATTTCTTTGGAATTATGTAATGGCCGCATTATTCAAGCGGATGTTTTGTCTACTGGCCGCAGTGATGTAGCATTTGATCGAAAAGCATTTAAGGACGTAACAGAGACTATTGAAGGTATTGTAGATGAGCTCTCTAGCGTCATTCACAAGGCAATGCCTACCAAAGCTGCTATCAAATTCGGTGTTAGTATTGGAGCAGAATCTGGACAAGTTACTGCTGCATTCGTTAAAGGTAGTGGTAAAGCAGATTTTGAAATCACTTTGGAGTGGGATCGCACGGCAAAGATAAATGCGTGAGAATACTTCACTATATGCTCTGTTGGATACTTGTACAGTAAAACTTACTGTGCCTGGGCGCACAGGCTGGGGAACAGGGTTCTTTGTAGCTCCTAATCATATTCTGACTTGTGAACATGTTGTAAGGAACGGAGATATTAAAAACATTCAGGTATGTTGGGGAACCATATCAGAGTTTGCCAGAGCAACAGTAAAATATCAATCGCGTACATTTGATATCGCTCTACTAACTTTTGAGAGTTATCAGCCCTTAAAAGAATCTCATCCTTGTGTCTTGTTTGGAACAGATCCGGGCCCTAGAGATAAATTGTATTTGTTTGGCTATTCAGTTGATGAACCAGATGGATGTCCGAGAACTCCTGATAATTTGGGTTTAACAGGTGGTTATCCTCCCTGGATTCAGTTTGAAAAAGGACAAATTCTTGACGGAATGAGCGGAGCCCCTTTACTCCATGAGTACACAGGTAAGATATGCGGGATGGTGAAATATACCCGTGGACGTAGAACAGACATTGGTGGTGGGGCTGTTCCAGTTAGTGTACTACTCGATCAACTCCCAAAAGATTTACTAAAATATCAAGAGAATTTTCATAGGTACGATCGTCGCTGGCGACAATTGCTGCTTGAACATACATCACACTTACCCCCTCTGAGGGTACCTCCTCTAAAGTTAAACAAAAACTGGGTGGATTTTTTGTTTAACTATGTCTTCGTCTTCTTGTTTTTGATAGGATCTTTGATCTTATGGACTATAGCTGGACTTTTTGCAAAAGCTGAATTCCCTACTTCTTTTCTAGGCGAGCTGCTTAGGAAATGTATAAAAGGACCCGAAGGATTTTATCGTGCTATTGATAGTCAACAAGAGAAAATAACAGAACGACAGCTAAGCGATTTTAGAGCCGAATACAACAGCCGTGCTACATATATAAGGCTCAGCGAATATGAGGCTAAAATTACTATTCTAGGAACTGTTATTAAAAAGCTGTATGGCAATGATCTTAATATTAATGCCGAAGATAAGATATCTCTGAGAGCTGTAAAAGAGAAACTCAGTGAGCGTAGAGAAGCAATTTGGGTGGATCTAGAGCCTCTTCGAGAGAAATATGATCCATACTTACGTAGGATTGAAGACCTCTTTAATTCTATCTATGCGAGTAAAGTTCTAGCAGAGGAAGACTATAACAAAATTCAAAACTTTCTGGATCAATTAACAACTAAATATGGTTCTCAATCGGTTTCTACTGAAAAAGCTTTGAGATTACTTCGAGAGATACATCATGTCGTCATAGAAAATCCTGGTTCGATTAGAAGGTCGAGATTGAAATCTTTGAAGAGTACTTATGAGCTCATGCTCTGGATGTTTTCACTAAGCAAAGATAAGGAGGATATACGAAATTTTAAGAATATTGATCCATTCTGTACAGTTGATATAACTGATAAAGAGCCTGTAAATGAGTACAAAATATCGTGGTTAAATAGGATATGTTTCTACATTGATGTTGTTTTTTCAGAAATCTTAGAAGAAAATGAAAAGCAAGAACAAAGTTTTTTCAAAAAATATCCTCTAGGTCTTGAAAAAGAATGGATCGAAAGCATTAATTTTTATGGGATTGAGGAGAGGGGTAATACTCAGAATATTTCTCTATTATCTAGGGTTAAACTTTCGATTAATATTGGTTGGGATAGAATAAACAAATCAAAAAAGTTTCCTCCAGTAAAAGGAGAAGAAGAAGCTTTCCTAAAAAAAGCGAAGGAATTTAAAGAATTTATATTCAGAAATAATTTATCAATTGAAAAAATTATAGTCCTTACTCCTCATGTAAGAGAAGATGTTTATCGCCAAGAAGAAGCAATGAGAGAGCTTTATTTAAACGATGCGCCTCCTATACAAGCAGAAAATCTCAGGCATGGCGTTTATATCGAGTTTGATCCAGAAATTCCCAGCTTCCAATGCGAATTAAATTTTGAAGACCCTCAGTGAATGGTAGCGAAAGTACCCTTACGGAAAAGTCATGTATTCTACACATAATAATTTAAACATACATGTTTTTCTCGAGGTCTTAGACAGCAGTAGCGATCCAACAGACTGTGTCGTATTGAAACTCTTATAAGCAGTATGAAAGCCATAAGACTATACTCTTTTCTTCAAGATTTTTTTATGGTCAGGTATGCAACTTGTCTGACTAAGACAAGTTACGTGGTGGAATTGCATCACCCTTATAAAACTTCTGTTCTAAATTTCCTAACC